>Ga0213867_1000913_pt1 | contig 13159 bp, 13 predicted proteins | sample PICome_12_FD_160120 | JGI IMG/M metagenome (GOLD analysis project Ga0213867, IMG submission 160120) | Coastal seawater microbial communities near Pivers Island, North Carolina, United States - PICO540 | ecosystem: Environmental > Aquatic > Marine > Coastal | place: USA: North Carolina... | reverse complement strand
TGGGTCGTGTGGTGGCGCTCCTATCGAAGTGATTAGACAGTACATACAGGATCAAGAGACGCCAAATTAGTGCTACGCCTTACATCCCCTCCCTGAAGCGAAGGGGCTTTTCGGCTAAGCTTGGTAAGCTCAACTGGAGCACCGCAAAATACATCCATGTCTTTGATTTATTTGTTTCCTTTGGGGCCGGGAGGCTCATGGAAGATTTTTTTAGTGAAGACATTTCGTTCACGTTTGGTGGTGCGAACCGTACCCTAGTTCAACTTCAAAGCTTGCTGAATGAGGTTGAGCGAATATGCGGTGACGAAGAAGGCACGGCTGACTTCATTCAAGCTGTGAAGGAAGATCCCAATTTCGATCCGCTCGCCTACGTTGATCTGGAAAACTAGCCGGTCAGCAAAACTGTACCTATATTTATGGAAAATTTAGAACTCTTCTCTTCGGAATTTACTGATACCACTACTTTTAATCTCAGTATAAATGAGCTAGTCTCCCAGCTAGTTCGCGCTGAGTCGGCATATTACAACGGCACCAGTATTATGGATGACGCCGAGTATGATCGGCTCCGTGATGAGTTGGTAGCTCGCCAGCCAAACCACCCCCATCTGGCAAAAATAGGCGCACCCCTAGAATCAGCATCTCTGCTTGATAAGCGAACTCATGCGATTCCAATGGGATCTCAGCGGAAGGCGATGAATCGTTCCGACTTTGATGATTGGCTGCGGTCGATTAGTCGTGATTTGAAGCTGCCGATTGGAAGCCTGGTCTTTCATAATTCATATAAGTTGGATGGGGGCAGTTTTTCTCTCCAATTTCGGGACGGTCAGATGGTTGAGTGCTTGTCGCGGGGTGATGGATTTGTTGGCGAATCCATTACCGAAAACGCAAATCATTTCCAGGGTATTCCCAACAATGTCCTCCACCCCACTACTCAAAAGCCGTTCAGTGGATATGTCCGAGCTGAGGTAGTGCTTCATTCTGAGGATTGGAAAGCCATTGATGAGCTACAAACTAGCAATCCTCGCAATGTAGGAAACGGTATAACCCGGCGCAAGAGTGGCGTAAACGCAGATAAGCTCAGGGTTCGCGCATTCCGTGCTTTCAACATGGATGGCACTGAATTGGCGAATACTGAATGGGAGATGAGCCGCCGCCTGGAGGCAATGGGCTTTGAGGTTGCGCCTGATATGAAAGGATCGGCGGAGGACGTGTGGGAGTTTTTTCGGGGCGTCGACAAGAAGCGGCAAGACGCTGAACTATCACTACCCTACTGGATCGATGGGATGGTCGTAAAACTAGACAGTATTGCTCAGCAGCGCCAATTGGGTGATAGCGATAATCGACCGAAAGGACAAATTGCATTGAAATTTTCTGCCACCGGTACGCCGAGCGTGTTAGAGGATATTGAAGTTTCCGTCGGACATACTGGGTTGCTTGCTCCGACCGGGATATTCAGGCCAGTGCAGATTAGTGGGACTACGATTTCACGCGCTCTGCTGGTGAATTGGGATCACATTGCAGAACTTGACATTGCGATTGGCGACAAGGTTGAACTCTACAAAGCTGGTGAAATAATTCCAAAGGTGTTAAGAGTTACGGATCGGCCAGAAAGTCGTATCCCGATTGAAGTCCCCAGCAAGTGCCCTGTCTGCGGTGGTCAAGTTGGAAAGAAGCAAAATGTTGGAGGTGACGAGTCGATGCACTATTTTTGCTTAAATGAGGAATGTTCTGCTAAATCGGTAGGTAAAATCCTCAGATTCATAAAATCGCTTAATATTCTGGGGATTGGTGAAGAAGTTTTGAATGCGATGATTCAACAAGGATTGGTTTCTGGAGTTGCTGATCTATATGGTCTGCATGAGCGAAAGGCTGATCTTTCCAACCTGGAGCTTGGGAGTTCTGGGGTTCGTTTCGGGGAGAAGCGTGCTGAACGTGTACTTTCCGAAATTGATAAAGTCAGAGAATTGAATATTTCTCAATTGTTGGGTTCACTTGGAATTAATCATTTGGGTAAGCGTAGAGTAGAACTCATGCAACAGGCTGTAAATGGTCAATTAGACTCACTTCAAGCTTGGTTTGATGGTACGTTGATCAAGGTCGCTGAAGAGGCAGGTGTTCCCAAAATTGCACAGAGCATTCAGGAGAGTTTACAGGCGACCAAAGCGTCTATTGATGCCATAATTGGCAACGGAGTTAAGTTGGTGGTTCATGAACAGACCGAAGTAAGTGCGATGGCGTTCTCGGTATGTGCTACCGGTAAACTGAGCATCCCTAAAAAGGCTTTAGAGGATCAGGTAAAGGCATCTGGCAATATTTGGAAAACAAGCGTTGGTAAGGGATTGACCTATCTTGTTATGGCAGACCCTAATTCAAATAGTACGAAAGCACAAAAAGCTCGAAAGCTCGGCGTGCAGTGCATTTCTGAGGGGGATTTACTCAAAAAACTGGGCTAGATTTATGTGGCTTCGTGCGTCCACGAAATCAAACCCTCTTCCTAATGATTAAACTCGGCTTAAGTCGCTTTTAATAAGATGCCTCTTGCCGCTATTCATCCCCACGTGTTTTGGGATATTGGGCATTAAATGGTGCCATTTTCGATTAGCATGAAAATGGTTTTGCTTTGGATGTATTCAAAGCTACTACTTGCCCGTATTGATTGAAATGTCAGTGGTGTAATTAAGGATATATATGAGTGATAAAAAAAATATTAACAGAAGTCACCGAGAGGAATACCTTAACAGATTGAAAACGCTTATTGATGAGATTGGCGGAATAAAAGCTTTTTCTGATAAGACCGAAGTTCCATACCAAACTGTCCGGCAATATTTGAAAAATTCGGAACCAACCCGTCCCGTGTTGGTTAAAATTTGCGAAAAACTCGACATCAGCCTAGTTTGGCTATTGCAGGGAAAACATGCAATCGACCTCTCCTGCGACAAAGAAAGTACACACTTCAGGGAAACATTAAATAACTCTATAACCTCGGAGATAGAACGCACTAGAGTTGCGAACACTGCACAGATAAATATCCACAGGATGGATGAGATCATGGACGACTCGGAACCTTCTCTCAGCGAAGCAATCAGACTTTCAGATGCCTTAAAAAACAAAGCACCTCTATTACTCAACAATTTAATAGATGGCCAAATTCATATAATTCCAGAGTTTGATTCCGTCGCATACAATAAGTTCATGATAGAGAATAATGACGTTCGGAAATCAGGGACTCATCTCTTTAAATGGGGTGCAGTTGGAATAAGAAGAGATGAAATCCAAAGAAAATTTAAGTGTAATCCAGAGCAATTGGTTTATCACGAGATGCATGATTATAGCATGCATCCAGAAGCACCTATAGGCAGTCGTCTGTTCATAGACATGGGGACTCAATCGATTCAACACGATAAACTATTCCTCTTTAGAATTGATGGACAACCCTATGTAAGGTCGGCGATCAAATTAAAAAATGGGGGTTGGGATTTAGTCGCTCGTGATAAATGCACAACTCCTATAACTCTTGCTAGCGAAAGACCTTCTGAGTCCTTCTCAACAATTGGAAAAGTTGTTGGGATAGAAAAGTCCATCTAATGTTCATTGCTTTTCTTTGGGTGATTGCCTCGAAGCGCTAGGCTAGATTTGTAGCTACAGGGGTATGAAAAATCTAAACACAATCATTCACGGTCAAGACCTCACCCAACTAAAAATGTTTACTGACCCCGGACACGGGTGGCTGGAGGTTCCCATGAGACTCATCAAAGCCCTATCCATTGAAAATAAGATTTCCAGCTGCTCTTATCGCAACGGTAGGTTTGCATATCTGGAAGAAGATTGCGACTTGTCTGTCTTCATTCGGGCAATTGGGGATGATCTGTGGCAATCAATTATGAATCGAATTCCGGATGAACATACGGATTCTGAAAGTGTTGTACGTGGTTATAGTTTTTATGAGATTTAAAACCTTAGCACTTTTGTACAATGTATCTATTAATGGTCTAATTATGAAAAATCAAATCTCATTCAAAGTATATGAAAAAAGGATCAGACCACCTTAAGTAGCTTGAATTAACTTACAGAAAAGGTTACTCGGTCTATTTTTTGCAAAAAATAGACCCCCAATATGTCCCACCTTCATTGCTATATTTCCATCTTATATACGTATTGATTAGAAGCACATGCTCCGCTCACAGCCTCATAGCTCAAACAATTTAGAACAATCCGACTTCTGGGCAAAGACTGACGGACGTAACATGCCTGCGCTTACAGTGCGCGATCACTGCATCAATGTGGGAGCAGTTGCTAAATTAATCGCTTCAAATCTGCCGCGTGCGTGCAGCTCACTCGCACCGACTGGAAGTGCGACTCTATGCGCTACTCATGACATCGGGAAGATTTCTCCAGGATTCCAGATGAAATCTGAAGTCTGGCGCGATACCTGGCAAAGCGCACTAAGCTTGTCATCACCGGATCAGTACGAGCGCTTTCACGCAACAGTCAGTCACTATTTCTTATCTTTAAATACACCAAATCCGCTAAATTGGCTCGTGTCCATTGGAGGCCACCATGGAACGTATAAGTCAAATCGTGCACGTCCTCGACTTAGAAACACCAAAGATCAACCTGCTTTAATTACAGGCAAAGAAGAACTACTGAACGAATTGATTTCAATATTTGGTCCGCTGCCGACCGAACCAGTCGAACGAGAAGCAAGATTACACTGGTTTACCGGGATGATGATTTTCAGTGATTGGATTGGATCAAATACAGATTGGTTCCCTCTCCATGAATCGACTCCGCTTACCTTAGAAATAGCGATTAATAGAGCCGAATCAGCACTAGATCACATTGGATGGAATCGCAGTGCTGTTGATCCTGATCGGACTTTCGTGGAATTATTCGGGTTTGCTCCAAATCCTCTGCAAGCAGCACTTTTAAGTGCGGGGGATGCACGAGGACTTTATATCGTCGAAGCGCCAATGGGCATAGGTAAAACCGAAGCTGCACTGGCTTTCGCGTATCAGCGGTGGACACTGGGAGATGAAAGTGGTCTTTACTTTGCCCTCCCCACCCAATTGACCAGCAACCAGATACACGAACGTGTGTCTGGTTTTCTCGAGTCGATTGTCACTGAATCTTCGACTCAGGCGCTAATCCACAGCAACGCTAATCTACGCGATGACCGCATTTGTCCACTATTCGCAACCGAACCCGATTCCGACACTCGCCAACAGTCTAATACTGCCAACCGATGGTTTTCTGACTCGCGCAAGGCACTACTAGCCCCATTTGGCACTGGGACGATCGACCAAGCCTTGATGGCGGTTTTACCTGTTAAATTTGCTGCGCTACGGCTATTTGCTCTGGCTGGAAAAGTTGTCGTTATTGATGAAGTTCACTCTTACGACCCTTACACTTCGGCCTATGTTGATAGAGCGGTAAAGTGGCTATTGGAAGCTGGCTCCACAGTCGTTATTTTATCCGCTACACTTACGGCCCATCGGCGTGCGGAACTTGTTGCCGCTGCGGGGGCCACTGAATCAGACACAAGCGAAGCCTACCCACTCATAACAAAGGTAGCGACAGGCCAGCTTGCAGCTGAACACATACCAGTTTCTGGTGTATCATCTGCATCAAAAGACATTACGATTGAGATTATGAATCTCGAGTCAGAGGATTGGATTCAAGAGGCCGTTATTGCAGCCGAGTCTGGCGCCTGCGTGATGATCATTCGTAATACCATCGCAAGTGCACAAGACACTTACCATCGTCTGAAATCGGATTGCCGCGATGGGCACCATATTGAATTCGGCTTAATTCATAGCCGCTTCCCACAGTTTCAAAGAGAGGTCGGTGAGACGAAATGGACGGAAAAGCTAGGGCGTTCCAGCGACAAACGCCCGAAAGGGGCGATTCTAGTAGGCACACAAGTCTTAGAGCAATCAATTGATATCGATGCCGACCTACTCATGACTGACAATGCACCAACGGATTTACTACTGCAGCGCATCGGCCGCCTGCATCGTCACAACCTAATTCGCCCCCTGGGCTACCAACAGCCACGCTGTATAGTACTCCAAAGTTCAGTCGACTGGAATAGTACCCCTAAAGATATCAAAAAACAAATCGGCGCATCGGCATTTATCTATCCGCCCTTCGCGCTCTATCAATCCATCCAGATTTGGAACGATATCCACACCATCACACTACCCGCGCAAATCCGTCCTTTGTTAGAGGCGACCCAAGTCATCCACCAGCAATTGCCCAGCGGCGCGCAGTACTTTCTTGATGAATATAAAGAAAAGCAGGCCCAACAGCAAAACGCAGCGTGGATGAACGATGTCTTCAATACCCCATCCAAAGACGATACTGAAGGCGCTCAAACACGATGGAAGATGCAAGCCACCGCAATGGTGGTGCTCCTGCGCTCTGCGCCCATTAGTGAAGCTAATAAGATCACACTCGAATTTCTAAACGGTGAGCAACATGTACATGACTCTGGACGTTTTGATTTTAAACTAGCTCGCCTGCTCAATCTAAACGCGGTGCGTGTGCCTCGGTACATCGTAGCCGATCAACTTAGAACAGGCGTACAGCCTGGTTGGCTGGAACTGCACCTATCCCAGGGTCTCCTCGCTATAAGCCCAAGCGACTGCACGACTTGCATATTGCCTCATTCAACTGAATGCCCGTTTTACACGCTGTCCTACCATCCAGGCCAAGGACTCTCTTACATTAGCAACGAAGCCATGCCTTTGAGTCCAGATCACAATGACGAAGCTTGGTTTTAACTTCCCTCACTTAACATTGATCAACTATGCCGCATTCTAATTTCAACCTCGTCACCGAAGCATGGATCCCGGTGCGCTATCTTAGCAACCCTCATAACTGCTTAGTCAGCCTAGACACCCTCTTTACTGAGGCACATCAAATTCACGATCTTGATTGTCCCGCACATGAGCGCATTTCACTCATGCGCCTGCTGATCTGTATCACTCAAGCTGCAATCGGGGCCCCAGAAACTGATGAAGACTGGGATGGCTTCGGCAGCGATCTGGCAGTCGAAGTTACAGCATACCTCAAGCGGGAAGATATCTTCCCGCATTTTAATTTATTCGGCGATGGACCGCGTTTTTTGCAGGATTGTACGATGGGAGCTTCAAAGGCCTACCCATCCAGTCAGATGGTGTTCCACTACTCTACAGGTAACAGCCCGACCTTGCTCGATCATGCAGGAGGCGCCTCGCGTAAATTGAAGCCCGCATTTTTAGCGCGCGCCACACTGGCTTACCAGAACTTCTTTGTTGGGGGCAGCATGGCTAAAAAGATTAAAGGTAACGGCCCTTCTTTAAAAATCCTCCATACCTTCCTGATTGGCTCTAATTTAAAACAAACACTGCTCTCTAATCTGCTCGATAAAAGAACGATTCAACAACACTTCTCAGAGCTGGGTAACCCTTACTGGGAACAAGACGAGGCAACTAAAGCGAACAACAAGATTTTAACCTCTTATATGGGTCGACTAGTCCCAATTAGCTGCGCCCTGTATATTGAAAAAGAGGGTGAAGAAGTAAAAATCGATCAAGGCAACCAACATCCCGATTGGCGCGAAAGTACCAGCACCTTGTTTGTTAAAGAAGGTAAAACCTTATCTCTGCGAGCAGATTTGAGTAAAGGCATATGGAAGGATCTACACACCATCACAGTTTTGCGACAGGCCGATCGTGAAGAACAACGGGCTCCTTTAATCCTACAATCACACTTCGATGCTCACCAAGCAGATGAAGTCGATTTATGGCTAGGCGAACTAGTCAAAGCCAAGGATGCTAAGATTGTAGATTTAATGGAGTCTACATTCACAGTTCCAAAACAACTGTTTCAAGAACATGGACGAAATTGCTACGAAAGTGGCGTAGCCTACGCCGAAATTCAATCAAAACAGCTTTACGGTGCAGTAAAGCAATATGGGGTAGCGATGAAAAATGAAACCCCCCCTGTGGGACTGGCCAAGAAACAATTCTGGCACGCTCTAGAGCAACAAGTAGCAACCTTACTAAATATCGTACGCGAAGATTCCATCCTCAATGGGAAAAGCTTTGGCGAAGGCTCCGATTCTTGGACGAGTACCGTGCATGCCGCGGCCCGCGAGGCCTACGAAAAAACCTGCCCACGTGAAACTCCCCGTCAATTAAAAGCTTTCGCGACCGGCTTACGATCGCTGCTGCCGAAAACTTCAAAACCTAAACAAAAGAAAGGAACCGCTTCAAAATGACCGACACCTCAAAATCCAAAAATGATGCCTTTGTCGACCGCTTAATCAAAATCTGCGGCGACCGTGGCTCAACTGCTGAACTACGACGCTTCTGGAGCCCCACCACTCGCCACTACGCTTATCCTGTACTCGGGCGGCTCGGCGTTGCAAACCCACAACTACCAGATGCCGTCGTCGCCGCGCTCTATGCCATTAACCCACACCATGCCAACGGCGGAGCCACACTCGGGAAAGCCTGTCTCAATCTGGCAGGCGACAGCGGCTTTGAATCCTTCGAGCCACACATGCGCCGACTCTTATCCAGTGATGATCTGCCTGAACTTGGGGGCCAACTACATCGTATATTTAAACGCCTTGAACGCGAACGCATCGCACTGGATTACAACAAACTCGCATGGAACCTTCGTAATTGGGGCAAGAAGTCCGATGAAGTCAAAACCCGCTGGGCGATGGATTTCTGGAAAGCACCCGCAGAACTGTTGAATATACAAGACGCATGAGTACATATACGCTAACAAAAATCGAAATAGACCATGAGGCAGCTTTCAAAGCGGGACTGCGCGACAGCTATGATTGGCACCAAAAGATATGGCAGGCATTTCCTGCAATGGATGGACAAGCGCGCGATTTCCTCACTCGCTTAGATACACTCGATGGTGGCTTTAGGTTGCTGCTTCTTTCCCCCAGCCAACCGACGCGCCCCGACTGGTGTCCAGAAAATGCATGGGAGAGTAAACCTATTGGCGATACATTTCTAAGGCATAGCCATTACCGGTTCTCGCTACAGGCGAATCCAACGAAAAAAGTACGCTCCGATAAAAACGGAAAGCTTTTAAGAAATAGCCGCCGCGTGCCCATCGTTAACCGCGACGACTTAATTATCTGGCTGCAGCGTAAAGCGGAGCAAGGCGGATTTACCATAAATACCGACACCATTCGCACCGTTCCCCGCCCGCGCCAAACATTCATTAAAAAAGGCAAAGCGGGGCTACATGTTGCGACTGAATTCATCGGCGAACTACGCGTGAACGATACGGATCTTTTCCAAAAAGCCGCCACTCAAGGCATCGGCCCAGCCAAAGCATTCGGCTTCGGCATGCTCTGCCTGGTTCCCCTTACAACTGACTAATCTGTAGTCCGATTCCATTTCCAAACTCATAAACATCAATAAAAATAACAATGAAACTCATCGAACTCCACATCCTCCAGTCCTTCCCCGTCTCTTGTCTGAATCGCGACGACGTCGGCTCGCCAAAGTCAGCCACCTTCGGCGGAGTGCCTCGCGCACGTATCTCCAGTCAATGCCTTAAGCGAGCTAGCCGCCTAGCCGCAGCACAAATTGCACCCAACTTCAAAGGTATTCGCAGCCGCTTTTTAAAAGAGCCCTTCACAACTGCACTATTGAATGCAGGACTCGATGCGGAAGCCGCCGAAAAAACAGCAGATGCAATCTGCACAACATTTAGTAAACAAGATGGTAAAAAGGACGATCAAGTCACCACCGCAGTTTATTTATCCCCTGCGGAAATTGAACAAATCGCCCAAGCTATCGCCAACGGTGACGATGTTAAAAAGGCAGCAAAGAAAGCGCAGCGCCTGGACGCAGCCGACATCTCTCTTTTTGGCCGTATGGTCGCCAATGATTCGACCTTAAACGTCGAGGGCGCAGCCATGTTTTCACATGCGCTTTCAACTCACAAAGTCTCTAACGATATCGATTTCTATTCGGCCGTCGATGACCGCAAAGCGGATTCTGAAGACGCCGGCGCTAGCATGATTGGTACGCTCGAATTCACTTCAGCAACTTACTACCGCTACGCGGCGATTAACCTAGATCTGCTTTTTGATGAATCCCACCTTGCTCAGCTCGATAGCACTCAGAAAAAGGCGGTGCTGGATACCTTCATTCGCGCGACACTCATGGCAGTTCCAAGCGCCCGCAAGAACTCGATGAATGCAGCCACGCTCCCCTTCGAAGTACTCGCCGTTCTTAAAGATACTGGGCAACCAGTGCAACTAGTCAACGCTTTCGAAAAACCTGTCGTCTCCAACGGCAGCGGCCTGGCAGAGGCATCGTTGAGCGCAATGAAAACACAGCTCGAATCCCTCAAAAACATCTGGGGCATCGAACACACCGAAGAACTATGGCTGACAGAAATTGGCCTGCCAAACTTCATCACTAAGCTGACCGATCATGTCGAATAAAGCGCTCGCTATCTATCTAGACGGCCCGATGCAGTCCTGGGGCGTCGCCTCACGATTCCAACATCGGGAAACTGAAAACCTGCCGACAAAGAGTGGCGTGCTGGGCATGTTGGCGGCCGCTATGGGGATCGACAAATACGCCGACGACGAGGCTGAACGATTAAAGCCGCTGACCGAGCTGCAGTTCTCGGTATTCCGAGCTTTCCGCATTGATCAACAACGTCCCGTTCAACGCCTGTCAGACTTTCATACCGTAGGCGGTGGTTATGAAAAAACAGACCATAGAGGACGACTCAGTATACCACATAAAGCATCAGGAGGCCCGTTTGGCACAGTCATCACCCATCGCACCTACTTAACAGACGCCCGCTTCATTGCAGTTTTAGAAGGAGCTGAAGCAACCCTATCGCAATGCGCTGAAGCACTGAGTAATCCACGCTGGGGCATCTGGTTTGGACGCAAAACGTGCCTCCCCGCAGCACCACTCAGTCCGACAATAGCAGATGGTCGCGAGCAAGCTCTAACAGTACTCGCGAAAAAATTAGGTGTCGAATTGGGAGAGGGGCAAACCCAACCAAAATCCTTACATGCAGATGCATGGTTCTTGCCCGACTCCCCCGCCTCATACGGCACACGCGAATTCAACTCCCGCCCCGTTCAACGAAGTTAAAACCCGAGTTCTTCAAAATGCCCATCTTTCAGCGCCCACCCCTCGATTCACTAACGCCCGCCAAAGACAGATGGACCCCCATCTATTTGGAACATGGCCGAATTGAGGTGGACGACGCTGCCATAAAATGGTCGGACTCACAGGGTAAAGTGTACCCGATTCCTGTCGCGACAGTATCGGCACTAATTCTCGGTCCCGGCACGACAATTACACATGCGGCGGTTAAGGCCGCCGCGCAGTGTAATTGTCCGCTGCTTTGGCTGGGGGAAGATGGACTGCGTTTTTACGCATTTGGCATTACTCCCAATCATGACAACTCAATGGCACGCATACATGCCGAAACATGGTCCGCGCCTCGTAAACGTAGTGAAGTCGCTCGACGCATGTTTCTGCACCGCTTTCCAGATGTTCCCACCAGCGGCGTCTCGATCCAACAGCTAAGGGGCATGGAAGGTCGACGCGTCAAAAAAATATACGGTGACCTCGGCCAAAAATTCGGCGTCACTTGGAAAGGACGTAACTATTCAGCCTCCAACTGGAATATGGCTGACAACATCAACCGTGCCATATCGGCTGCAACGGCTTCACACTACGCATTAATTGCCGCAGTCTGCTGTTCAATGGGCTTTATCCCACAACTAGGATTTGTGCATAAAGCAGGCACGCTCCCCTTCATTTATGATGCCGCAGATCTGTATAAGCATGAAACCTCTTGGCCCGCTGCCTTTGAGGCGATCTCAATCGATCCAAATGATGATGGTACTTTAGTGCGTAAAATCCTGAAGCGGAATGTTGAACAATCGAGAATGCTAAAAAAAGCACCTCAGCAGCTCAAAGCATTATTTGAAGATCTCTCAATACTACAGGAACCGACACGACACCCACTTCAACCAAAATCTGAAGCATGACAGTAATAGTCGCCAATAATGTGCCCGCCTTCATCCGCGGCCACTTAAAACGCTGGTTCATTGAGCCTAGAGTTAATGTCTTTGTCGGCACACTCAATTTGCGCACCCACGATAAAGTTATGCAGTTTATCGTAAAAAATGCCCCCCCTGATTTTGGATTCTTAAGCCTCAGCTCTTGGCCCAATTGCCAAGGCTACAAAATAGAACGCTTTGGACCACAAGGAGCCACCGGACGCCAAAGCTCCGAACTTTCAGGTATTTCGCTAATCGAAGAATTAAAGCTGTTAAAAGCCGATCCATAAGGAAAAAACAGTAAATGGAGCTTATTATTGATACAGAAACAACTGGGCTGACTCGCCTTAGCTTTGCCAATAAGTTCAACTATCAAAAGTGGCCGCGCCTCGTTCAAGTCGCTTGGCTTTTATGTGAGAGTGGAAGCATCATTGAACAAAGCACTGCCATAATTTGCCCGCAAGGTTTCGAGATACCACCCTCAGCAACACAAATCCATGGGATCACACAGCAACATGCGGAAAAAGAGGGCAAAGATTTAGTAGAGCAATTGGCGTTACTTCATGCAGCCATGCAACGCGCCAACACGATAATTGCGCATAATCTAAACTTTGATCTCGGCATACTCGAAAGTGAATCTATCCGCATGCAATACCCGCTGCAGATTCCAGAAAAAAGACTCTGTACAGTGCACCTAAGCCGACAATACATGCAAAAAATAAAAGGTTGCAGACAAGGCGGCTTTCCAAAGTTGAGTCAGCTCTATGAAATACTATTCGGATTTAGCTTTGGTCCAGCACACCAAGCCCATTCTGATGCAGTGGCATGTTTACATGTATTCAATCGCCTAAAAAAACTAGGCTTCGTCAAATAAGCACGCATACCCTTGCGAAACTAGAAGATTTCTGATTTTTATTTGTGTAACTTGTTCTAAACACCAGAGTATTCCCCACCCGCGTGGGGATGAACCGGGGTATCGTAAGAGCCTCACGGCTAGCCATTGGTATTCCCCACCCGCGTGGGGATGAACCGTTTGGGAAGAATCGAACGCATACGCATAAAAGGTATTCCCCACCCGCGTGGGGATGAACCGCTTTTACC
>Ga0213867_1000912_pt1 | contig 13175 bp, 10 predicted proteins | sample PICome_12_FD_160120 | JGI IMG/M metagenome (GOLD analysis project Ga0213867, IMG submission 160120) | Coastal seawater microbial communities near Pivers Island, North Carolina, United States - PICO540 | ecosystem: Environmental > Aquatic > Marine > Coastal | place: USA: North Carolina... | reverse complement strand
TTCCAGTTTCTTTATCAGACTCTAAAAATACGCCCTTGCCTGTGTTGAGTTTTGTGATTAAATCCCGATTCCAAAAGGTCAGGTGAGCGATGATTTGAGCAACTGAATTTAGCTTCTTTAGAGGACGAACAAATGCATCCTCCGATGAAAGCTTATTCAATTTTTTTTCAAAATTATCTCCCATCCACAGCTTGTTCTTTTGAATGTCGATCAATTGATTGCTAAGGTTATTTATGAGGATGTTTTTTTTATCTTTCATATGAACTTTAAGTTCAGTTGTATTACATTTAAAAGATAATCAATGCTCATGAAACATTTTATTTTTTTCTTGTTTGCCGGACTGCCTTTAACGCTATTCTCTCAAAGCCAGTACAATATTAAATCTTATCAAGACGAGGGGAATAGAGCCCCTAACACCCATTATATCGGAGACGCTTATCTAAATCGATTACTCGATTCTGACAGAGAATTACCCTATAATATAACCAAAGCTACCTTTAAAGCAAATTCAACCCTTGATTGGCATTATCATGCCTCTACACAGGTTCTTGTCGTAGTTGAAGGTGAAGGATACTATCAAGAAAGAGGAAAAGATCCTATCCTTATGAAAACCGGTGATGTTATCAGATGCCCAACACAGACAGAGCACTGGCATTCCTCTTCTAAAGATAGCGATGTGACTTATTTGGCGCTTTATGGCGGAACCACTCCTACTACTTGGACAGAAGTAGTGACCCAAGAGTACTACGATGAAGTAGCCAGTAAATTATAAGGTCTTATTCGCCTACTGATCAACAGAATACCTCACAAAAGCAACTTTCTTGCTGTCGGGGCTCCATGAGGGAACATTTATCGTTCCTTGCCCTCCAAAAAATTCAGAGGTTAAGTCTTTAATTTCCTTAGTTTCTAAATCCATCGGTCTGAGCTTTACTGTTTTACCAAAAGGATGGCCCTGTTGCTGATTTTCGATATAAGAAATGTAAACGATGCATTTATTATCGGGTGAGATATGTGGAAACCAATTTGAATACGCATCAAAGGTTAATTGTTCAGGGTTTGAACCATCTACACCCATTCTCCACAATTGCATATGACCCGTTCTAAATGAATTGAAATAAATGTATTTGCCGTCGGGAGAATATTCAGGACCATCGTCTAAACCCTTAGTAGATGTGAGTCTTTTAGATGGACCCCCTGTAGCAGCAATGGTGTAGATGTCTAAATCTTCACCATCCCATCCCACATAGGCCAAGGTTGATCCATCCGGGCTCCAACCATGCCAAAAACAAATTTGATCTTCTGATATTTTTTTGGGCTCTCCACCTTCTACAGGAACAATATACAGTGAAGACACCATTTCACTCCAACCACTTCCCAACTTGTCAAAATTACTGAGCACTAAGAGTTTTCCGTCAGGTGAAAGACCATGATCATTGTTGATATTAATGACATTTCCTGTATAAATTTCACTCAAAGCATTGGTTTTTAAATCAAGCTTTTTGAGTTTGCCATAGCTATTGAGTATCAAATAGTTGTCAGGGTGCCAATTGGGAGCTTCATAATGACCTTTGACCTTTAAAACGGTCTCAATTTTACCCGTTGAAATATCGACAATCTCTATATAACTCGTGGTGTCTTTTTTCATTTCATTCAAGCTAATGGTTACGGCATATAATCCACTTGGGATTGATAAAAGAATCACAAAAAATAAAGCGAGTACTCGGTTCATGTTTATTTGTTTGAGTCCGTTAGGGTTAGTTTAGGTATTAAGTTAGGGTATTTATTGAAGGACATAAAACCGGGCTTAAAGTTTAAACAGACTAACTTTCAAACTTAAAAAAACAAGGCCCTAATCGTTCTCTAGCGCTTGCCGAACCAAACCCTTTAAAATAAGATATCCCTCAGCATTGAGGTGCAATCCGTCTTGAAATAAAACATCTTTTCGAATGTTTTGGTTTTGGTCTAATAAGGCCTCATGAAGTCTAATTTGAGTCAAGTAAGCGTATTCCTTTGTCAGATTATGCATTGCCTGATTGATGGCTCGAATCGAATGTAGATGCTCTTGTCGCTCTAAGGAAGGTTTAATTGAAATGTGACAAATTTTAGCTTGAGGAAATCTTTGGTGTACAGCTTCTATAAGTGCTTTGCTTTGGGCTATAATTTCCTCGGTTGAAAGGTCGAGATTGAGATCGTTTCCGCCCAAATATAAAAAGATAGCTTTTGGAGTTAATCCTGTAAAGAGTGTTTCAAAATGACTTACCATTGAGTGAATAAACGCACCGCCGAATCCTAAATTTAAAACATTGTGTTTTGGAAAATCTCGCTCAAGAGTCGACCAGAGTCGAATGGTTGAACTTCCATAAAAAACAATGAGATCTTTTTGGTTTTGTTTGGCCTGACTTTTTTGTTCTAACAACTCGATTTCAACTCTAAAATCTTTATCGTCAATACTTAAATCGTCCACCCAAGTTCTATAGGAGCTGTTGAGCGCTTCAGCGACTTCAATAATCTTAGGGTCTTTAGATGAAGTGATGCCGTAATCAGACATTTTAAAAGGAGGCATCACCTGCAATTTATAGGTGGTTTTTTGTGGAAGCCCATCGAAATTCACCAAAACCAGAGGCACTATTTTAGGCTGAGGTTTCAAACTACTGGCCAGAGAAAAAACCCCTTTTTTAAATGGACCTGGAGAGTCTTGAGTTGAAAAAGAATTTCCCTCGGGACTGCAAATCAAGGCACGGCCATCTTCTAAAACCCCTTTGGCCTGTTGATAAAAAGATTTGTTGGCTTCTTTGATTCGGAATTTATCTACGCCTTGCGGGATGAAATTATCCGAATAAACACGTATATAGTTTAAGCGGTCGTAGTATTTTTTGTGGTAAATCTCCTCGGGTAATGCGTGCCGCGTTACTCTAATTCCAGGGTCTCCGTAATACGAATACAATACACTACTGATGAAGTGGCTATCCAAGGTGATTTGAAAATTTTCGGCTACGTAAAAATTTTGATGATTGTGCAAGTGATTGTAAATGAAAATACTATTTCGCTCGTAAGGAAGATGTTCAGAGCCCTTGATTTCAATTTCAAGCGAATTAAACAAGTCTTTGACCTGTTGGGCATTTCTAATTCGAATCTGTTGGGAAGTTTCTGTTGTAGGTGCCTCAACTACATCCTTATAAATTTTTTTGAGTTCACCTAAAAAATCCATTGTTTAGTTTTCAACCTTTACGCAATTCATATCCTTTAATAAGGCCTTAACTTGAGATACGTTTTCAAGGTAATAGGAAGCAATTGTCGGCTTTCTTCCTACTTTGATACTTATGGCATGGGATGGTAAGGCTGCAAACATGTTTTCATCTGTGACATCATCTCCAATGCAAAGAATAAAATCATAATTCTTTTGTCGAATAATTTCTGTAACTGCTGTTCCCTTATCTGTTCTTTGGTCTACGACTTCCAAGGCTTTGTCCATATCCATAACTGAAAGACGATTCGATATAAGACTTGACAAAACCGTCTTGAGTTCAGTCACCCGCTGATCGGCGAGTTCAGGGTCTGTTTTTCTGTAATGCCAAACCAGACTATTTTTCTTTTCTTCTATAAAAGTTCCCGGGGTTCGATCTGTAAAGGATTCAAAGATTGGGACTATATTTTGCATCCAATCATTACTTTTCACGGCAGCACCTTTCCATTCACCGCCCTTATACTTCATAAAATGTCCGTGTTCTGCGGCTAATGTAAGCCCAAGATCTCCAAAATGATCACTCAAAAATTTTTGGTCACGTCCACTAATTATCGAAATACTCGTATGCTCCTGTTCGCTTAGATATTTGAGATTTTGTAGCAGCTCTTTGTCAGGAACAGCCCTATCAGGATTGTCGTGAAATTCTACGAGTGTTCCGTCGTAATCGAGCAATAAAGCCTTGTTTTTAGCATTGTGAAATGCTTCTATAATATCATCTTGTACTTTAGCACTTAGTTTGGGTGTGTTTTCTTCAAATTGAAGCAACTGCGTGGTTTGAAGCGATTTCATGAATTCTTGAGCCCAATGTTCTACAGAATAACGCTTGAGTCTTTTTTGCATGCTTAAATTTCTTCGCTTTTGCTCATTCAATGGCATGCGAATGGCTTCTAGCAAAGAATCTGCCATGGCATTCAAATCGAAGGGGTTGACCAAAACAGCCTCAAAAAGTTCTTTAGAAGCTCCGGCCATTTCGCTTAGTATAAGCACTCCATCACCCTTGACACGAGTAGCAACGAATTCTTTAGCAACTAAATTCATCCCATCACGCACCGGTGTAATCATCGCGATATCAGAGGTCATGTACAAATCAATGAGATCGTCAAAATCCATTGCCCTGTAATAGTACCAAATAGGTGTCCAATTGACTGTGGCGTATTTACCATTTATTCTACCCACAATTTCATCTGTCTCTTTTTTTAATTTCATGTATTCAGGCACATCAGAACGAGAAGGAACTGTAAGCATTACCAATCTCACTTTTTCGCAATACTCCGGGTATTTGGTCAGAAATAAATCAAAAGCTTTAATGCGATTTACTACGCCTTTGGTGTAATCCAAACGATCAATAGAAAGAATTAACTTACCAGATTCTGAGGCTTTCTTGTGTAGTTCTAATTGCCTTTTTAATTCTGATTTTTCTGCTTCTATTTGTAGATTATGATTTCTTGCGGCCTCTTGAAATTTTTTGAAATCAATTCCCATGGGAAAAGTATTAACTACTATTTCTCGCTGATTTTGTAAAATGCGATTGAAGCGCACATCTAATTTTGCAATTCGTTTGACAGAGCTTAAGAAGTGTCGCTGATAGTCGAAAGTGTGAAACCCAATAAGGTCAGCACCTAGCATGCCTTCTAATAATTTTTCACGCCACGGAAATATTCTAAATATCTCAAAAGACGGAAAGGGAATGTGCAGAAAAAAACCTATTTGAACATCAGGACAAACCTCTTTTATCATTTTTGGACAAAGCAATAATTGATAATCGTGAATCCAAACGGTATCTCCGGGTTCGATTTGCTCGATAACCTTATTTGCAAACTTTTGATTAGCCTCGATATATGAAGACCACTGCCCTTCATTAAAAACAGAGTACTCTATGAAGTAATGAAAAAGAGGCCATAAACACTTGTTCGGAAGACCGTAATAAAAGTTGTCTAATTCGTTTTGTGTTAAATGAACAGCAAGAAAATTTTTAGCCCTCAAATCAGCATCTATAGAAGGAAGTAAATCCTTCTCAATTTCATCTACTCCTATACCAGGCCAACCGATCCACAAGGCGTTTTTATCTTGATGAATTGATTTTACTCCAGTGGCCAAACCTCCAGAGGTAGGTGTGAATTTAAATGAATTTTCTACCTTCGTAATGCGAATGGGTAAGCGATTTGAAACAATAATATTCTTAGCCATAACGTGTTTAACGGAGTCCCAATTTATAGCATAATATGTAATTTGAAGAACAAGAATAGTCTTAATTTAGGTATAATAGGAAATTGCAAATCTGCAGCACTTATAAATGAGGATTCCTCAATAGATTGGTGCTGTTTACCACAATTTGATTCCCCGTCTGTCTTCGGGAAAATCATTGACGAAAAGATTGGAGGGAGTTTTAAGATCGAATGTGACCCTTCTTATCAAATCAAACAATCCTACATCGAAAACACTAACATTCTATGCACTCGATTTTCGCAAGGTGAAAACATCTTTGAACTTCTTGATTTCATGCCCCGATATCAAAAAGAAGATGGTCTTTATTACGCGCCTCCAGAACTTACACGTGTGTTTAAGCATATAAGCGGTAGCCCCAAACTTAAGATCATTTATGACCCAAGTTTGGAATATGCCATTGGAGAGACCAATAATTATATCAAAGAGGATTTTATTGTCAGCGTTGTGGATGACAAGCATTACGACACCCTCTTCTTGTATACAGATTTCGATAAAGAAAGCGTGCTTTCAAGTGAAGAAATTACCTTAGAAAAAGATCAGTTCACAACTGTTTCTTATAATGAAAAGATAAAAGTTCCTACTCTAGAAAATACACTTTTTGAATATGAGCGTACCAAGGTGTATTGGCTTAATTGGTGCCATAAAACGCCCACCTTCAAAAATTACAATCAAGAGATTTTGAGAAGCGCAATGACCTTAAAGCAATTGACTTTTGAAAAGACTGGGGCAGTTTTGGCAGCGGCAACGACATCTCTTCCAGAAACCATTGGTGAAGTTCGCAATTGGGATTATCGTTTTTGTTGGATTAGAGATGCCTCGATGGTTATAAAAGTCATCGCCAAACTTGGACATACCCAGATCGTAAAAAACTTCATTCGCTATATCATTGATTTGATTCCAGACAAAAACGAAAAGTTGCAAATCATGTACGGCATTAATGGAGAAAAAACACTTACTGAAGAAATCCTTGACCATTTGGATGGCTATAAAGGATCTCGCCCAGTCCGAATAGGTAATGCCGCTTTCTCCCAAAAGCAAAATGACATTTATGGTATTCTAATGGATGTTATCCATTATCAAATTGAAAACTATAAGGAGGATGATGACAAACACGAAGAACTTTGGACTATTGTAAAATCAGTCGTTTATGTGGTCAAAAACAATTGGCGTTCGGCAGACAAGGGAATTTGGGAATTCAGACAAGAAGATCGACATTTTACATTTTCAAAATTACTGTGTTGGGTTGCGGTAGATCGCGCCATAAAGATTTCAAATTTGATTCAAGGAGGTAAATCCGTTCAAAAATGGAGTGTGCTCCGAGACGAAATTCGCGAAGACATTATGGTCAATGCATGGAATGAAGAAAAACAGGCCTTTACACAATCCTATCAATCAGAACACTTAGACGCCTCTGTTTTACTGATGGAGTATTACGGATTCATCGAAGGAAAAGATCCGAAATATGTTAAAACGGTTAAGGCTATAGAAAAGGACCTCATGCATGACGGTTTACTCTTTAGATATAAGAATGAAGATGATTTTGGGTTGCCTAGTTCTTCTTTTACCGTTTGCACCTTCTGGTTTATCAATAGTTTGTTTCAAATTGGAGAACGCGAAAAATCTAAACAACTCTTTGATGAACTCTTATCGTATAGCAACCATTTGGGGCTCTTCAGTGAAGATTTAGATTTCAAGACCAAAGAGTTATTAGGAAACTTTCCTCAGGCCTATTCGCATCTTGCATTGATTGATAATGCCTTAAATTTTAATCCCTAAAAGCTGCGTTTTTTAAAACGTAACGTTGAGAGCTATTTTGCAGGTGGATATTAGCTCGGTTTTTTATTTTATCTTGAAGTGCAATCTAAAACCTGTATAAACATGCAAGCACTTTTTAAAACATCCGTCAAAAACCTCATCTATTTAGCTCTATTTATTAGCTGTTCTTTAAGCTATGGTCAACAATGGTCAACACCCGTCATCGAAGGTTATGGCGGAATTGTGTACGACCCTACAACAAGTGTTCAGCCTCGGAAAAATTTTGAATATAAGCTCTTGTATAAAATCACAGATGATGAAAAAAGAAATGGAGTCAATCGGGGCCTGAACGGTATCGCACACGCCTTAAATATGTTTGGCGTTTCTGGGGTTGATTTAAAAGACGTTCGCATAGTGGCTTCTGTGTCTGGTAAGGCCACCTTCGATTTACTCAGCGATGAAGCCTACATGAAAAAATACGGGACTAAAAATCCAAATACTGAGCTCATTCAACTCCTTACAGAAAACAACGTAAAGCTTTACGTATGTTCTCAAGCCTTATACCCTCGAGATCTAGAAAGAGATGAGATTAACGAGCACATTGTTTTTGCACTATCGGCCTCAAGTGTGATGTCAAATTATTTGATGAACGGTTATGTTCGCATGTAACCAGAGCGAAAAACGTTAATTTACTTTCCTTTTTTAAAGGATATCTTCTTCATGGAACCTAAACCAACTTTAGTTCGTAAAATGGGTTTAATCACCGTCATGGCTACGGGAGTCTCGTCTATGGTTGGTGCATCAATCAATGTGGTTCCCTTTATGATTCACAGAAGTGTTCCTGATATTGGGCCTTATGTGCTTTGGGCCTTTGCCTTTGCAGCGATTCCAGCCTTGTTTGCGGGGTTAGCCTATGCCATACTTTCTTCAGCCATGCCCAGAGCAGGAGGCAGCTACCTCTATGTGAGTAGAGGACTGAATCCTTATCTCGGTTTTGTTGCAAGTTTTTCGCAGTGGTTTGGGTTATCGATTGTCATAGGCGTCATCGCCTATATCGTAGTTCCTTTTTTTAGGGATATCGCCGATAGTTATGGGATGCTCACCCTTTCTCAAATTTTAGAAATTTCTTGGATTCGCGTCGGCCTTGCCTTGAGTTTCATCTGGGGCTTTGTATACTTGAACATACGAGGCGTCAAATCTTATGCAAGATTATTGATTCCCATGGTCATTGTGATTTTTTGTTTGGGAAGTATCGTCATTCTTTCAGGACTGTTTTTTGATCAACCGGATTTTCTTTCGGCCATTGCCACAAAAGAAGGAGTAGAGCATAAAATTCCTCCTGCTCCCAATTTTAATTGGGCTACATTTCTTTCGGCAGCGGCAGTTCTTTTTTCGAGTTTTATTGGTTTTGATGCCATAGCCCAAACGGGTAGCGAGGCTATAAATCCAAAAAGAAATCTACCCTTGGCTATTCTCGTAGCTATTTTAGGTGTAGGGCTTTTTTACTTTCTTTTTGCCGGATCGGTATACCATATTATTCCATGGAGTTATGTGGCTGAACAAGCCCAGACAAAAGATATTACAGCTCCTGGGCTTTTGAGTTACGTCTTGCCAAGTGGTTTAGATACGCTGATTATTCTAGGTGCAGCCATTGCACTGATCAATGACCTTCCTGCCATGTTACTGTCCGTTTCGAGACTGATGTTTGCCTGGGCCAAAGATCACATCATGCCTCAAAGTATCGCCTACATACATCCCAAGAGAAAAACACCTGTTACAGCCTTAATCGTTGCAGGAATTTGCGCAAGTATCGGAGTTTTAGGCTCTCATTTTGCAGGAGATTTTTTCTTAGGTATAGACATAATGGTAACCTCTATGCTGGTCAACTTTCTGCTGATGTGCATTACGGTAATCCGCATCAAAAAATACAATGCGCCTTTGTACCGACAAATCGAAGTCTTCAAAAAAAGAAGCTTACAAGGTTTTGTAGGCTGGGGAGGTATTATCTTTCTAACACTCTTTTTGGGAATCCATACCTATAAAGATTTGAGTGCAACTGCTGTTAGTGCTTGGTACTTTCATTCTACCTATGTTTGGCTTCTTGTTATGGGATTAGCCAGTATAATATTTGCACTGCGATGGATTGCGCTAAAACGAAACAAAACAATCTCTAAGGACCATTTTAAATCCTTATCAAATGAATAAATTCAAGGTAATGCGACAAAAAATAGTTTTATTTCTTTTCTCGATCATACTCTTATCATGTACTGATGATAAGACTACTCAAAATATCGATACCTCAATCAGTTTAGAAGAACTCTTCAATGAATGGAGAGCCTTTGAAATACCTCCACTCAGAAATGGAGTGCCCGACTACAGGCAAGAAACTTTTGATCGCCGCGCAGACGACTTTCAAAAACTGCGAAACACCTTAGAGGCATTAGCTATAGATCAGTGGCCTATTGAAGATCAAATTGACTGGCATATTCTTTGGGCTGAGATGAATGGATATGAATTTAACACCAAAGTGCTAAAGTCTTGGCAAAGAGATCCTGCCTTTTACAAGGTGATATGGACGGCTAAAAGTGATGTTCCTGCGCATGAAGGCCCAACTCCACATTTTGTCATTGAACTCTGGCAGTATGACTTTCCGCTAAATGCCGAACAGAGGTCTAAATTCACCAAAGACATAGGGCTTATTCCCAATTTCTATGAGCAAGCTAAAGAGAACCTAACAGGAAATGCAAGAGATTTATGGGTTGCAGGAATACGCGATATTGAAACGCAAGTCAAGGTGCTCCAGTCTATTTTAGAAAAACCTGGAGTAGCCGAAAATGCAGAATTGGTAGCCGCTATTGACAAGGCTCAAAAGGCAACAATAGCATTGGCGGATTGGTTAAAAGAGCAAGCGCCATCCAAAAATGGGCCTTCTGGTATAGGTAAAGACCATTACACCTGGTATCAGCAAAATGTACACTTGGTTCCACTCACTTGGGAAGATGAAGTCTTTTTATTGAAAAGAGAATTGGCGCGCTCCTGGTCTTCTCTTAAGCTCGAAGAACACAAAAACAGAGCTTTAGACGAACTCTCTGCCGCGGATTCTCCAGAAGCCTATGATGAGTTGGCGCGAAAAGCCGCAAAAGAATTACTCGATTTTCTAAACAACAATGATATAGTTACTGTCGCTGATTATTTTGAAGGGGCTTTAAATGCGCATTTGGGTGTTTTTGTTCCAGAAGAAACCAGAAACTTTTTCTGGATTACAGCGCATCTAGACCCTAAGCCATTGTTTTCGCATTTTTACCATTGGTTTGAATTGGCGCGAATGCAAGAAGACCCCAACCCTAGACCCATTCGAAAACAAGCACTCTTATACAATATTTTTGATTCTAGAAATGAAGGTCTCGCCACAGCAGTTGAAGAAATGTTTATGCAAGCTGGATTGTACAGTTCAAACCCGAGAGCTCGAGAAATCGTTTATATTTTGATATCCCAAAGGGCTGCAAGAGGATTGGGTTCATTATACGCTCACGCCAATATGATGCCTATGGAAGAGGCGGGGAAAATACACGCAGAGTACACTCCAAGAGGTTGGATGAAAACAGAAAAAGAATTGCTTCTATTCGAACAGCATTTATACTTAAGACAACCCGGGTACGGCACGAGTTATATTACAGGCAAATATCTGATCGAAGAAATGATGATGGAAGTCGCTAAAAAAGACGAGGCTCAATTTGAACTGAAAAACTTTTTTGATAGCCTGAATCGCATCGGTAATATTCCTGTTTCACTCGGAAGATGGGAAATGACTGGAGACCCTTCACAGTTGAACGAAATAAGAGCAAATTACAAGCCCTTATAGCTGTACTGCCCTTTTTTCTTTAAAGGATTGTTTGACAGCTAGTGCAATTTTTAGAGCTTTCAAGCCGTCGTTTGCGGTAACTGTGGGAGAGCTTCCTCGGTCAAGGTGATTTACAAAATCAATCATGATATTTCTGTAAGACTCTTCGTATCGCTCAATAAAAAAGTGTTTGGCTCTTGCGGTATGATATCCGTCTTTATCAGCGATAAGCACCTCATTTTCTTTTAAATTCTGGGTGGATACGCTCCCCTTTTCTCCGAAATATTCAATGCGCTGATCATAGCCGTACGAATTGTATCGGCTGTTGTCAATTTGAACCATACAGCCATTTTCAAAAATTAAAGTGATCACAGCGGTGTCAATATCATCGTAATCTTGCAAAGGCAAATCTCCAAACACTGCTCCATGAGCGATGACTTCTTTGACCTCGCTACCCACCAGATAACGAGACATGTCAAAATCGTGAATACTCATGTCTAAAAACAATCCCCCTGAGTGCTTTACAAATTCCAAAGGAGGTGGAGCAGGATCTCTACTGCTGATTTTTAATACGCGTGCAGCACCTGCCTTACCCGCCTCAACCGATGCTTTGAGTTGCATGACATGAGGGTCAAACCTTCTGTTAAAACCCAGCATAAATTTGATGTCGCTGGTTTCAACAATCGATACAATTTCATTGACCTTCTCAAAATTGAGATCTATGGGTTTCTCACAAAAGATGTGTTTTTTGGCCCTTGCTGCTTTGACGATATGTTCAAAGTGAAAAGCGGTTGGTGAGGCAATGATGACTGCATCTATATCCGCATGCTCTAGCATCTGATCAAAAGAATCAAAGTGTTCGGTAACACCTTGCATTTGGAGAAAATCGAGATGCTCAGAATGCACAGGACAAGCAGCAACGATTTGAGCTTTGTCGCAATAGCGTTGCACATTTAACAGGTGTACCTTACCTATTCTTCCTAAGCCGACAATTCCAAATTTGATCATCTAAAACCGAAGTGTTTCAGGAAGATACTTGGCGATTAAATCCTCGTAATAGGGCTTTAATTCTTTTACGTTTGGAGGCTCTGGTGCCTTGGAATATAAATCATAAGGGTTGAAAGCCTTTACCCATTTGAAATATTCTCGATCTTCATCGTTTAACAGAAAATCATAAGCTCCTTCTCTGTGTTGTGCATAGAAAGAGTGATAACGAATCATGTAAAGTGCAGGCTTGGGCAAATAATCTTTGACAATTTGATAGAGGTATTCGTCATGACCCCAACTCATTTTGACCTGATCTAACCCACAATGCTCTTTGTAGACTCCAAGCTTAGTGCTATAGACTTCATGTGTTGAATCCGGGTTACTGCTAAAAAAATCCGGATAGACTATTTTGTCAGAAAATTGACATCCTACCGGAAAGGTATCTCCAACTACCGCCCACTGTGGTTCACCGAACAGGCAAAGTACCTTACCTAAATCGTGTAAAAATCCAGTTAAAACAAACCAATCAGGATGACCGTCTTTTCGAATGGCCTCCGAGGTTTGCATCAAATGCTGTAACTGATCAAGGTCAATATCGGGATCGCTGTCATCAACAAGGGTGTTTAAGAATTCAAGGGCATCCCATATCGACATTTCTCTTTTGTTGAAGGCCAAGAATTCTTTCTCTTTTTCACAGACAAAATCATAGGTTTGAAACTTGTGATTTAATTGATAAAATTCCCGTACAGTAGCGTCTCGATCTGAATCTACGTAATTTCTAAATTCACTTTTCTCTTTCGAAGTCTCTGGATCTGGGTAGCGCTCTAACAAGTCATCTTCCCAATGATCCATACTTTTTAGTGGGTTCGCTTTTGGTTTTTCCATATCTAATATTTGCTGAGTTTCAGAAGTCATGCTAAAACACAACCTTCGTTCTACACCAATTCGCCTTATGAATTTATTTAATTTTTTGAACAAAGCCCTCAATATTCTGTTTATTTTAATGGCATGGAGAACAGCGCTGCTGCATATTCTAAAGAAATCGCAAGTCACTATAAGGCGTATCGCCCTGAGCTGCATTCGGTTTTACTTAAAAAATCTTTACAGGCGGATTCATTTCAA
>Ga0213867_1000910_pt1 | contig 13188 bp, 1 predicted proteins | sample PICome_12_FD_160120 | JGI IMG/M metagenome (GOLD analysis project Ga0213867, IMG submission 160120) | Coastal seawater microbial communities near Pivers Island, North Carolina, United States - PICO540 | ecosystem: Environmental > Aquatic > Marine > Coastal | place: USA: North Carolina | collected... | reverse complement strand
CAAAGCCGGCGTTGTTGGCGATGTGGGCATAGGTGCCTGGCGCCATGGTTCCGATGGCGCTCAGGTCGATGTTGCTGCCCGTGGACGGTCCAGCGTAATCGTTGGTCCAACGCTGGAGGGCATAACCCGTCAGATTAATGTCGGCATCGCTGCTGTTGTGGATCTCCACGAAGCGGCAGGTTTGCCAGTCGTCATTCGGATCACCGATGGCGGTGATGATGAGGCCACCCGTCGGCACTTGTCCGGCCACGCCATAGGTCTTGTTGCCTTCTCCGCTGCAGTTGTCACTGTAGTCGACCGAAGCTGCTCCCGCTGCTCCAAGCGGAGTGACATCGATGCTACCGTTGTCGTCATCGGCGTAGAGGATGATGTCCGCCGGGAAGGTACCCGTGACGTCTGGTGCTACCTCGTCGACAACCGTCACTGTAGCCGTAGCTGTAGCGGAGTTGCCGGACCCATCAAAGACCGTCAAGGTCACCGTGTTGGCACCGAGGTCCTCGCAATCAAAGCTGTCCGGAGACACCGTCATGCTGGCGATGCCGCCGCAGGCGTCATCTGATCCGTTGTCCACTTGGTCGGGAGTAATGGATGCGTTCCCTGTGGCATCGAGTTCAATGGTGATGTCCTGTGCAGATGCCGTGGGATCAGCGAGGTCCTGAACGGTCACCGTAGCGGTGGCGGTATTGAGGTTGCCATTGACATCTACAGCCGTCAAGGTGACCGTGTTGGCCCCTTGGTCGTCACAATCGAAGTCGTAAACGTCGAGGTACAAGGTGTCAATGCCACAAGCGTCGCTGGAACCATTGTCGATTTGAGCGGCAGTGATGCTCACGGCGCCACTGGCGTCCAATTGGACCGTGATGTCCTGGGTGACCATGGCGGGAAGCACGTTGTCCTCAACCGTCACCGTCGCAGTGGCTGTGCTGACATTGCCGTTGCTGTCGGTCACGGTCAAAGTGACCGTATTGGGGCCGACATCAGCACACGTAAAGCTGGAAATATCCAAGGTCATACTCTCAATGCCACAGGCGTTGCTGGAGCCATTGTTGAGTTGTTCCGGCGTGATGCTGACTGCGCCTGTGGCGTCGAGTTGAACCGTCAAATCCTGGGCGACAGCCGAAGGCGCCACATTGTCTTCTACCGTGACGGTAGCCGTCGCCGTGGCGGTGTTTCCGTTGTTGTCCGTCACTGTAAGGGTCACCGTATTGGGACCCACCTCGGTGCAGTCAAAAGTCGTTTTGTCCAGTGAAAGTGTGGCAATGCCACAGGCATCGTTCGACCCATTGTCGATTTGCTCCGGCGTAATCGTAGCTGAGCCAACGCCATTTAACTGCACTGTGATGTCCTGGGCAATGGCAATAGGGGCCACTTCGTCTTCGATGGCCACATCAAACGTGGTCGTCGCCTGGTTGCCCGCGAGATCCACTGCGGTGAGGGTCACCGTCACAATGTTGCCTGCATCAGAGCAATCAAACTCCGTGATGTCCACGTAAATCGTGTCCATCGCGATGTTGTCAGAAGCGGAGATGTTGGCTTGTCCCTGCACATCGAGGTCTATGCCGCCATTGGCATCCAGGTAAAGTGTGGTGTCTGAACCGGCGACAGCAGAAGCGCCGAAATCCAACGCGGGCTCGGGATCGTCGTTGTCGATAAGGATGGTGGTACAATCCGTCGGCCCAACATTGCCGAACACATCAATCAAGTATGAGCAGAAGGTGTACTCACCGTCCTCCAGTACAGGACCAGGGTACACGAAATCCATATTCACGGCGCCATTGTCGATGTCTTCCTGGGTCAGGATCACAATGGAGCTGTCGCCTGTCCCCTCCATGTAAAAGACCACGGCATCTCCAGCTTCTGCCAGGTAATCAGCTGTCACAGAAAGGCCTCCTCCACCGGGGAGAATGACATCAAAATCGGGTGTGGTTTGACGGGTTGTGTCGTCATAGGCGTTCACACCAGTATCGTCAGAGGTCAAAAGGTCCGTCTCCGTCATTCCGGGTGCGGTCAAATCACACTCAAATCCGAGATCATCCATGCCCAAGATGTACACGGAACCGGCGTTCTCGTAAATGTTGTCATCGAGGGTGGCACCGATGGCCGCCAAACCCTCACTCACCGCCACATCAAAACCCAAACGGTCGTTCTGCATGGCGTCACAAGCGAAACCTTCATTGACACAAGTCAGTGCGCCATCCGTGCAATCAAAAAGGAAATAACCCGCACCTCCATTGATGATGAATTCATCGTCTCTTGGAACCCCCACAGCCAGCAGGGATCCGTCGATGTCGACGGCAGAACCTACCCAATCACCTTGCGACGTACCGTCGGGTGCGAAGTGGGCAGTTTCGGCCCAAGCGCTGTCGCCTCCGGAGAAAGGAAGCAAACGATAGAGCGTGACGGCTCCAGCCTCATTCAGGTCATCCGTATCTGCAAAGGGAGAACCCGCGACTGCCGTGGTTCCGCTGATGGCCACGTCCTTGCCCAAAATGTCTTGGGCATTGTGACCGTAAAATACATTTTGGTGGTGCCAGCACTGGTTGTAGAAGGCATAAATATGTGCCGCACCCGCAAACTGACCATTCGTGTTGTTGCGGTGCTCACCGACAATCATGTAGTCTCCTGAGATATCGACGCTTTCCGCAAACTTGCTCGTCGAGTTGCCCTCAGTGTGTTGGCTCGCAATGAATCCGCTTTCAAGCCACATGTCCAACATGGCGTTGTACTCAAAGTAGTGCACTGCACCTGCTGCTCCCACACCGTTTTCGGCCCGAGAACCGACAACCATACGGTTTCCATCCATGGCCACAGCCATTCCAAACCAATCGGTGACAATGCTGCCAAATGGCGCCATATGGCTCAAGGAACCATTGTATTGCCAATCCAGCCCATCGTACTTGTACATGTGGACAGCGCCGGCATTGTTCTGGTACGTATCGTCAAGTTTGGCACCGATGGCAATCCAATCTCCATTGGTTGCCAGCGCTTCTCTTGCTCCGAATTCCGTACCGCTGCTTGGGGCTGAAATCACCGCTTCCAAGGACCAGGAGCCGTCACCCGCCTTGCGGAATACTTCGACGTGCTCATTGTCATCTGCAGCGATCAACACATCACCGTCCATGGCCACGGCAGAGCCGAAATTCAAATCAGCGCCTTGCTCAGAGCTGGCCAATTTGTCATGGACGCTAAACACCTCAGGGTCCCCGGAAGGAGCCTGAGCTTGGGCTGTGGAAAGGAGCAAACTGGAGAATCCAATCACACAGAGGATGGAGGAAAAACCATTCAGGCTTGAGGAAAAAGCAGGTGCAGCGGAAAGTGCACGAAGGAAGCAGCGAATGCTGGACATGGTGAGAACAGAATTTGGTCAAGGTGAAAATGACCATTTTGTCCTCATTTTCATCGATGAAAACCCCATTACAAACCACAAACTTGTGAGCGACGAAGTGGTGTTGTGACTGCAGATATTTCAGTGGATTCCAAAAAAAAAGAGGGGGCATCACCCCCCCCTTCTCTTGGTTTGGTCTAAAAGTATAATTGTTAGTCTGCAATTAGAAGCTTCCTGACTTCGCTGTGGATGGTGGAGGACAGGCGCAGCTGATAAAGTCCAGCAGGAAGGCTGGACACTCCGATTTCCACCTGATAAGCGCTTCCGGGCTCGGCCATTCCATCAAATACATTCATGACATGTTCACCCGTCATGGTGTGCAAGCGGATGGTCATCCGTTGAGGGATATCCACCTCAAATTGGAGCTGTGTCAAGTCCATCGTCGGGTTCGGATTGAGCCCCAAAACACGGAAGGGCTGCTTCCCTGAAAGGCCGGCATCTCCGATCACCACAGCACCAGTGGTATGCTGGCTTCCACCGGTCAACCCGGCCTCACCTGAGGCGGGTTCGCCCGTGTTTGTCACGCTGTAAGCGAAGGGTGTTGTGTTGGCACAATCGTCGGCCGCGACATAGAAGTTCTCCGCGGTCCAAGGCAAGCAGCAATCGAGGTCGACGAAAATGTCACCGCTCGAGGCCAGGTTGCCCTGTGACTCGCCATCTACGACCAGCGTCCCGTCCCAGAAGAACCAGCCTCCAGCACCGTACTCCTCGTTCTTGTTGTTGGCGCCTGCTCCCACCTGGAATCCAAAGAAATGGTTGGAGGGTTGGTGGGCGAGATCAAAGCTGGAACCCGCGTAAACTCCGGTTCCTGTGAGTTGGCCGTCCAACAGCACGAAGTAGTTCCAATCCAACCAGATGGGCAGCCCTTCGTACACAGACTCGCAGTCCTTTTTGTAGCTGCCTGCGCTGCCTAAGTGGTAGGGATTGTCCGCACTGGACCATGCGTCCCAGTCGCCAGCAAAACCGTATTCAGCCGTGAAGTGGAAGCCCCCTCCAGCGCCATCGGTTAGGAAAAGCTCCACTTGCAAAGCGCTGTCGCATTGCACATCAAAACGCGAGGTTTCCATGGGGTCCAAGATGAACGAGGCATCAGAGACACCATCGAGGTTGAACAAGCGCATGGCCTCAGGCTCTTCCATGTCACATGTCAGTCCATTGTCCATGGGAGCAGGGTCAGACGGCGCACAGATGTTGCACACGCCTCCAGTCGGCGCATCATCGCCGATGTCGTCGAAGCGGGCCACACCCACTTCGGTGTCGCAATTGTCCACGGCGGCCACAGTGCATGCCAAAGGCAAGGGATCCATATCAAACAACTCAGGACCCGCGCAATCGAGCGATACGGTCTCGCCATTCATCAGACCACAGGTCTCGGTGAGCTGCGGGGCCAGGGTATCGCGCACGGCGATGTTCTGGAAGGTGTACAGTGTATCGGCGTTGCCACAGTCATCGGTGGCCACACTTTGCCAGGTGCGCACAAACGTGAAACTGCCCTCCTGCTGGCCATCATCGGCTGTGCAGGCATTGCCAAAGGTGAGGGTGTACCTGTTGTCGACGCCACCGGCTCCCCCTTCCAAGATCTGGAGATACATCTGTCCACTGAGTTGTCCTGCGGTGGTCAGTTGGGCCAAGAGCACCCGGCCATCCGCGTCGGGCTGCCCATTGGTACTGGTGGGCAGCGAGAACCACCCATCTCCAAAGTTGCTGTTGAGCGCGATGGAACCGCCTTCGTCAAACTTGCTGGTCCAAGGCGAGGACTCCACAATTTGGACAGCAGCCTCGCCCGCTGAAGCGTCGAATAACTCTTCGATGCCAATGGTCAGCCAGGAGTCATAGGCGAGGTCAGGATACAAGGCCACCAATGCAGGATCGATGTAAGATGGGGTGGTCCCGCCAAAAGGATGCTGGAAGAACGGGGCCGTCGACGTGATCCACGTGGCCTCCGCACCTTCACCGACCACAGCACTCAAGATGTCGGTCGGATTGTTGAGCACAGCATACAAGCGGTACGTGGTGGCACCTGCAGCGCTTCCGAGCACCGTATCAATCTGCAACGAAACACCGTCAGATAGGGCTTCATAGACCGCCTCGTCATCGGAATGGGTCACCATCAGCGCCACCTCTGAATCGCATCCGTCCTCTGCCACAGCCAATGGTGAGGCCGTGGGGGCCAGATCGACATCGCACTGGGCATCGATGAAGAGGGTGTCTGTAGGCAAGGTCTCCAACGAATGGATGCCTGGAGCCGTGCTGTCCAAGAGGGTGATCAACTGACTGCAACTCGCCGTCGACGCATTGCCGCAATTGTCGGTAGCGGTCGCCGTGTACGTCCTCGTGAAGGCAAAGCTGCCTTCTGCCAAGGCGTCATCTGCTGCACAGAGCCAAGTGGTATCGTGGTCCACAGAAGTGAGGGTGAGCAACGGATCGGAATCACAACCGTCGGTGACCGTTGTGACGGGCAAGCCAGCGTCTCCAGACCAGCTACACAGCTCGTCGAGGACCACTTCAGCGTCTGCCGGACAGGCAATCGCCAGGGATGGAGCCGTCACGTCTACCACAGCAATATCCTGCTGACAGGTCGCTGATGCGCTGTTGCCACAGTCATCCGTAGCCGTGACCGTAAAGGTCCTTGTGATGGTGCGCGCACCCACGCAGTCTCCTGATACTTCTTGATCAGAATGTGAAATGCTGAAGACCACATCGGTGTCGCAGTTGTCCTCGGCCAGCACGCCTGGCAAGCCCATGAGGCTCACATCGAGGTCGGCTGTGCAATCGGGCAACGCCTCCACCGTGGTATCATTTGGGCAGGACAGAGCCAACGTGGGCGCTGCGATGTCAAAGAAGTTGACCGTCTGGACATGGGTGGCCGTGGTCACATTGCCGCCACAATCTGTGGCGGTGACAGTAAACGTCCGGTCCAAGGTCAAACTGCCCTCCGTCACGGCATCATCACCGTTGCAAGACAGGCTGATGTCGTCCTCATAAGCCATGTTGATGGCCACATCTCCGCCACAAGCATCCACTGCGGTAGCGGTCAACGCGCCGAGGCCTGCCAACGTGGTGTCGGTATCGGCCAAGCATCCGAAGATGTTCTTGGGCAGTGGGGGATTGAGCGTGAGCGCGGGCCCTGTGACGTCAAGCAGCGTAATCAGCTGAATGCAGGACACGGTGTCGACGTTGCCGCACTGGTCGCTTGACACCATGTGGTGGGTGCGTTCGATGACCATGCCCCCGGCATCACCGCATGCCAACTGAGGCGCCGCGTCTTCATGGGCGAAATACCAGTTGGGATTGCTGTCGCAATTATCCGTGGCCGAGCCACTTGCCGCTCCCCAAGGGGCATCCGCATCAGGCGCCCCCAAATCGAAGGTGCAATCAGCAGAGAGTTCGAAGGTGACATCAGCGGGACATTCCATCGTGCCCACTGGCGCTACCGTGTCAATCAGCTCCAGGACTTGCTCTGCTTGGGTGATGTTGCCACATGGGTCCTCAGCGGTGTACAACAAGGTCAACATGCCCAGTGGGTCCAAACACCCACCAGAGAAGTTGATGCATTCTACGCTCAAGTCGACCTCACCGCAATTGTCTGAAGCAGCGACGTGCCCGAGGGCCTGAAGCGCACCGATATCGCAGGTCCATTCGGAACAGGAGATTTCAATGTGCGGACCGCTGATGGTCAGCGCTGGAGCGACCGTGTCTGAGACCGTGATGACTTGCACTTCCTCGGCCGTATTGCCTGAGCAATCCGTTGCGGTAAAGTGGCGCTCGACCGTAAAGGTGCCCGGACAACCGTAGCTCACGGTATCGTCCAACACGGACAAGACGGGCACGGCATCGCAATCATCGTCAAACTCAATGGATGACGGGTCAAATGCGGGCAATGCGCAGGCCACAGCAGTATCGCCGGGCCACGTTGAAATCACAGGATTGACATCGTCAATTCGGAAGAAGCGCTGAACGCGGACGGCCGTGTTGCCGCACACATCTGAAGCGGTGATGGTGCGTTCCCAAACCGCAGATGAAGCACAGTCCTCGATGACCAATTCGTCATGGGTGGTAATGCTGACACTTCCACAGTCGTCTACCGCCTGTGCGTCTCCTTCTGCATAGGGTGCCGGATCGCCGTCACAGCTGAGGTTCTGGTTGTCGGGCAGCACCGTGAAGGTGGGCGCTACCGTGTCGATGAGTTGGATGATCTGTGTCGCTGAAGTGCTGTTTCCACAGGCATCCAGTGCGGTATACTCGACCTCCAATGCGCTGGAGCATTCACTGCTGAACTCACCCAACAATGCCAACCCAATGTCTTCGAGGGCACACGCATCGGTGACGGTCACCCAACCTAAGGCGATGGCGTCATTGGCGTCGAAGCCGTCGTTCCAATCGCTGCAATCCAGGGAAACCATCGGTTCTACTGTCAAATCAGGCGCCGAAACGTCTTCCACGGTGATGGTCTGAACACCTGTCGCCACGGTCTGGTTGCCCGCGCAATCCGATACGATCAAGGTCCAGGTCCGGTCGAATGAAGCGCTGCCCCTGCTTTCACCGCAAGGCTCATTCAAAGGGCCATCGGCGTAAGAGAGTGATTCTGTCAAATCCCCACAGTCGTCTGAGGCTGTCCAAGTGGCCACTCCCCGTGTCTCCGTGGTTGTATCGGTGTCTGCGAAGCAACCCTCGAGGCTGACATTCGCAGGCAGTTGCAATGAGACCACAGGTGCTACGGTGTCCACCACGTGCACGAGTTGTGTGTCCCTGGCATGGTTGTAGCTGCAATCCTCTGCGATGAAGACGCGCTCGATGATGTACGTCTCATCGCAGCCATCACCGTCGTCCAAGGTGTTGACTTCGACCATGACATTGACGTCAGGATCGCAGTTGTCCGTAGCGGTGGCGATCGCTGTGATGGATTCTGGAGAGGCGGTGCAGGAGATGGCGGTGTCCTTGGGTACGTCCACCCACTGGGGCAAAGTATAGTCGTCGACCACCACGATTTGATAGAAGGAGTCCCCCACATTGCCACAGCCGTCAACGGGCGTGTAGGTCATGATGTGGTCGTAGTGGCACCCGCCGGACATGACGCCATACTCGATCAGCACCGTGTCGATTTCACAGTTGTCGACGGCGTCAATGAAGCCGGCCTCCACGAGGGCAGAGAACGGCGGCTCAAACCCTCCGGGCCACTCGTCGCATTCGATGATCACAATCTCCTCTCCCACCATCATTGGGGGCTCTTCTTCAATCTGATGGAACAAACGTTTGGCTGTTGTCACATTGCCGCATTCGTCTTCTGCCCTCCAGCGCTCTTCGAAAGTGCTGCAATAGCCCACTGCAGCTTCCACTTCGAAGATGCCTTCATACGTGAGGGTGGGATAGCCGGGCACGGGACAGTTGTCCGTGACGGTTACCCCCTCAGGCGCTGTGTAAGTGGGATCTGGGAAACACGACACCACGGTGTCATTTGGAATCCCGGCGATGACCGGCCCCTCGTCATCGTGTCTGACAATGTCAATGGAGTATTGGAGCACGCCACAATCGGGCACATAGGCGCTGAAGTAGGCGATGGACTGGGCTGTACAAGGGTCGAAATCCGATTGGCATTCAAGGTCGATGATGACATCGCCCATCGCGCCCGCTGCCTCAGTGCCGCAGAGGATGCCACTCCAGCTGAACCAGCCTCCGGCACCGTAATTACAGTTGTGGTCATTGGCGCCCTCTCCCACTTGGAAGCCAAAGAACTGCGAACTCGGCGCATGCTGCAGTTGGAGCAAGCTCCCGGCATACGCTCCGCGACCCACCAAGTGACTTTGGTCGGGCTTGATGGTGTAGATGTCCCAGGTGTCTGTCGGTGGCTCGCACCCCATGGCGTATTTGAATCCGCCTCCCCAGTCGGCGCCAATCACGCGGTTTTCGTACACGATGAACACTTCAAAGCGCTGGTCTGCATTGTCCGCATTGGCCACCTCGCCTGTCAGAATCGCCACATCATTGGCGTATTGTGTGAGCGTGAGTCCTCCGCCTGTCTCTACAAACATGTCGCTGGTCGCCCACCCCGTCAGGCTCAGTCCCAACAACCGAATGGCTCCGTCTGGACCGATGCCCATGGCTGTGGTCGCGTTGCAAGTGGTCACGGTATCCGCTCCGCTTCCGATCACATGGAACGCAAGCGTCTGCTCCAAGGTGCAGGTGTCCACCAGCGTGAGTGAGGCACAATCGTATGCGGCCAGCTCATCCAAACATTGGACGGTGTCCGAAGCCAAGGTGTATGAAGGCACGACACACGAAGTGTCACAGTCAGGCCATTGGTCGGAGGCAGCAGCCTGCCCGAGTGACATGACCATGGCCAAACAGGCAAGGGCGCATCGGCGGGCTGACAGAATTGAGGATGTATTGGGGAGCGACATCATGACAGAATTTGGTCATGTGTAATCTCCGAACATCTTTTTGGTCTACATATATCGTTAGTCGGACTTCATTATATATTTGTCTTCGTTCAGCGCACTGATTTACAGCACTTTAGGTGTCAACGAATATAAACTGAGCTGATATTCGTCGAAATCAAGCTTTGTAATACTGTATAAATCTTAATTATCATCGACTAACTATGTATATATGCTTTCGGAAGAATTTGTGGAGGACGCCCCTACTCTTTCAGCGCAGCTGATGGTCCCAAACCAAAACGGGCCGCCCCTAAGGGCAGCCCGTTTCATTCAATAGGTGTGGTTCGCCTTACTCAGCGACCAAGAGCTTCTTGACCGCGATGTAAGAGGCGCTGCTGATGCGCACCTGGTACATGCCCGCTGCCAGATCATCCACATCGATGTCCATGGTGTACTGGACACCGGTCACCGCGTTGCCATCATACAACTCCTGCAGGAGCAATCCGTTTGCGTTGTACAGGTCCACACGCAGGCGGAGGTTCTCATTGACCAAGAAGGTCAACTGGCTCTGGTTGTTCGTTGGGTTTGGTGACAGACCCGTGATGCGGATTGGCTCCTTGATGCCACCAATGCTGGTGATGTCCACAGGTCCGACCGTATGGCCTCCAGAGACATCTGCATCGCCGTCCTGGATGCTGGCTCCCATGGCCTCGCTGTAGGAGAAGCCGGTGGGGTTACCGCAGTCGTCAAAGGCCGTGTAGAAGTAATCCACCTGCCACTCGAGGCAGCAGTCGAGGTCCATGAAGATGTCACCGGAGCTGGCCATTGGGCCCATATCCGTTCCATCCACCACGAGGTTACCCTGCCAGAAGAACCAAGCGCTACCACCATAGTTGGTGTTCTTGTTGTTGGCGCCCAGACCCATCTGCATACCATAGTAACCGTTTGCGGGCTGGTGACTCAGATCAAAGCTTGAACCGGCATACATGCCTGTTCCCTCCAATGAACCGCTGTTCATCAGGAAGAAGTACCAATCCTCCCAGACACTCTCGCCACTGTAGATCTCGGCGCAGTCCTTCTTGTAGTTGCTACCGCCGGCTTCCCAAGTCGCCCAATCCTGACCTGCACCGTAGTCGGCAGAGAGGATGAAGCCACCGGTTCCATCGGCGTTGGTTACTTCCATGCTGATGCTCACACTGCCATCGGCCATAACCTGAATCAGGTTCTCTGAATCATCAGCCATGACGAAGCTGTCATCGGCACCTGGGAAGTTGAACAAACGGAGCGCTTCAGGTGCACGGTCATCGCACGTCTGGCTTCCGTTCTGCGCCTCAGGCGTCATAGGAGCACAGTAGTTGCGGATGGCATCTGTTGGAATGTAGCCTTCTGACTCGCTGAAGAGCGTGATGTTGACCTCCGTATCGCAGTTGTCCACGGCTTGCACATCACATGCTGCTGGCACAGGATCGAAGTCCATCACGCCAATGCCTGGGCAGTCATAGGAGACGGTCTCGCCATTGTCGATACCACATGTGTTGGTCAATTGAGGGGCCTCAGTATCCAAGACCATCACGTGCTGGTAGGTCACGGCTGAATCAAGGTTGTCGGCATCATCCGTTCCCGTCGCCATCCAACGGCGCGTGAACGCGTAGCTGCCTTCAGGCGTATCGTCATCCTCAGCACAATCACCGAAGGTGAAGCTCAAGCGCATTTCATCTGCACCCACTCCGTTCGGGAAGACCTGGACGAAGACCTGGCCGCTCATTTGACCGTCAGTCGTGAACTGACCGATCAAGACACGGTGGTCCGGTCCGGCCACAGCCGCAGAGTTTGGATAGGTCGTGAACCAGCTGCCACCGAAGAAGTCGTTGATCAGCAAGTCATCACCAGCCTCGAACGCGGCAGGCCATGATCCAACCGTCGTCGTAGCCACTTCGCCAGCACCGCCGTCAGGCTGCTCATCGAGACCAATGGTCACGAAGCTGTCGAAGGCCACCAGAGGATCGGCCGCTTCCAAGAGCGTGCTGTAGCTGTTGGCCGTAGCCCCACCGAGCACATTCTGGTAGAAGCTCGTCGAGGTACGGATGCCCGTTGGGTTGATGGCATCACCCGCAACAGCGCTGATGAAGTCGCCCTCATTCTCCGTTTCGATGTACATGCGCACCGTGGTCATGCCCATGACACCATCCTCCATTCCGCTGATCGTATCGATCACCAGGCTGTAGTTGCCGACCACCTCGTTGAACGCGAGGTTATCGGTAGAATAGGTCACCTCTACATCCACTTCACTGTCACAGCCGTCTTCGGCAGAAGCCGTTGGGATACCCGTAGTCGCAGGCGACAGGTCCACTTCACCGTAGCAACCCTCGACCATGTAGGTCGGCAAGGTCTCCAACGTCACAGCAGGGGCCGTCACGTCATTGGCTGTAATGGTCTGGTCGTGCGTCTCGGTGTAAGTGTTGCCACAATCGTCCGTAGCCGTTGCTGTCCACGTACGGATGAAGCTGAATCCACCCTCGGCGGCCGCATCAACATTGATCGCGTAAAGCGTGGTGTCGTGGTCATCGTAGCTGATGGCCACGGCCACTTCACTGTCACAGGCATCATCGCCAGTCGCTGTCGCTGCACCCGCTGCTGCAGGTGAGAGGTCCGCCATACAATCGACATCGAGGTCGGTGGCGTAGTCGGCAGGCCAGCTTGCGGCGAGCGTTGGATCCAATTCGTCCATGACTTGGATGCTCTGGCTTACCTGTTGAGACGTGGTGTTGCCACAGTCGTCAGAAGCCGTCACCGTCCACGTCCGTGTGAAGACGTATGAACCCTCGGCTTCACCGTCTGCATCAGAACAGTTGTAGGTCGGTGCGCCATCGGTATGGGTCATTTCGAAAGACACTTCACTGTCGCAGGCATCGATCGCGGTCGCGGTCGGCATCGTGAGCGGCGTCAAGTCTGCCATGCAATCGCCATCCAATGTGTACGTGTCTGTGGCCATCGGAGGCAAGGTCAAGATGGTCGGAGATGCGACATCCAATGCCGTAATGTTCTGAGCCAACGTGACCGTTGTCTCGTTGCCACAGTCATCCGTTCCCGTCACCGTGAAGGTCCGCACGAAGGTGTATGAACCTTCTGTGACGTCGTCCTCCGCAGAGCACGTGTATACCGGAGCACTGTCCTCGTGGGTGATTTCGATGTCGACGCTGCTGTCGCAGTTGTCGGCCTCATCTGTCACCGTCGGCATGCCAGCGATGGTCGTACTCGTGTTGGCACCACAGAACGGATCGATGTTGACCGTGATGTCCGCCGGAGCAGCAGCATTGAAGGTCGGGCTGATCGTATCCACGACCGTCACGAGACGGTTGACCTGCTCAGATGTGGTGTTGCCACAATTGTCAGTTGCCGTGAAGGTGTACGTACGCAATACCGTGAAGG
>Ga0213867_1000908_pt1 | contig 13194 bp, 15 predicted proteins | sample PICome_12_FD_160120 | JGI IMG/M metagenome (GOLD analysis project Ga0213867, IMG submission 160120) | Coastal seawater microbial communities near Pivers Island, North Carolina, United States - PICO540 | ecosystem: Environmental > Aquatic > Marine > Coastal | place: USA: North Carolina... | reverse complement strand
CGCCATAAGTCGGCTTGGTCTAGTGGCATGATTCTTCTTTAGGGTGGAAGAGGTCCCGGGTTCAATTCCCGGAGCCGACCATTTTTACTTTTACGATTCTTGATACTCAGAATTTTATTAATAGATGTTAGACGGGTAAATCTACGTTCTTTATTATTTCACTATTGTTGTACAAATTGCAACCTGCTACCACTCCTCTTCCGAACCAGTAACTGATGAAGAGTTTAATGTACAAGATAAATTATGATTTGCACTGCCACGAAAATAGATATTAACAGTGAAAACTCATTCATATTCACATTTGATCTTTGAGCCCAGGCGAATGCGGAAGTTTGATGTCCGTGTACTATAGTTAAAGATTCCCCTTTTCAATTCTGAGACCAATCAAATTTATGATTTTGTAAGATTCAATTATCGATCAATTTTGAAGAGACGAAAATTTCTATAATGCATATTTCTATGCTATGAATACTGAAGTTTCTCTTGGAGAGTAAAAATGCTGCGATACAAGTTTCGAATTCGATTAATTTATCGAATATGTGTTGATGACAAGCATAAGATTCTTCTATCAATTGTAAAGCTCTTAAAAATTCGAAATTTTTACAGTACGTATAATTATTTACTTCATGTTATTGTCTATTGGAAAATAAAATGCTGTAACAAAAGTATCGAAATCGGTTTAGGCGAGGAATAGGGGCTGCTTTCCAAAATTTTCAATAACTCCGTTTCGTCTTTAGAGATAGTCTCCAATGGTGGCTCACCACCAAATACAGCTCGTATGTTTTCATTACTCAATCGATCATTTGTGTACAATGGAGACCTACGTGCCACATCAGCAAGTGAACGATTATAGAGGAGCAGAGGTTGTATCGTTGAAATCTGCAACGACGACGAAATCTTCTCGTGTTTTCGATTTCTTGACCTTATTGCCATCCAAATCTCGCGTACATCAGTATCCGTGAACTCATCCTTTCTCTTTTTATAATCTTCCTCTGAAACAAGACCCCTCGAATGTGGATGAAAACACCCAATAACAACATCTTCTTTTTCTCGAGAGGACACAGCATCTCTCACAACCAAATGGAGTAATATTCTTCCACCACCTCTTCGCTTCACTAACGAATTCAGAGACGAGTTACGTACTCTGTTCTTTGCTATATATCTCCATTTCGATGGAATTTCGCCATCCACTCGTGGGGTTCTTTCTCCATCAAACCATTCTTTAGGGAAGCGAACGTGTTCGCCAACAAGGGTCTGCCACAAAGTTCCAGCACTCATCGCATGAATGTAAGCCTCATTTTGGCGCCATGGTTCTACATCAGCAATATCTTCACAAGTAGTCATCTGCGTGGATTTGCTTACATTTGTATCACTTGGTGGAATAGACACTTGCTCTTTGGTCAACATGTCATCCTCTGTTTTCGATTCTTTTGTAGTTCTGGCGTTCATTTCACGACGTTCCTTGTGTATGGATTCGATATTTGCTATCTTTAGAACTGATCCAGGGCTCTCAATATGCTCCTGTACCAAAAGATCATCATCTGTCTGAATAATGGGGGAAGACTTACGTGGTTCAAGCTTGCACTTTCTATCACTCTCCTTCTTTGTTTGGATCTTTGAAGATCCATCGCCCGTTTTCGATGTTTTAGATGAGGTCTCCAAGAGTTTACGCTGCTTACGCATTTCCTGCATCGTTTGGATGTAAGGGCTATCAGGTAACTTACGTTGGTAAAAATCCATGCCATGACGGGCAGGGCTTTCGGGTGGGCTTCCTTTTTCCTCGAGCTTCAAGTCAAAGGTCACGTGGGAACGGACGGAACGCTGAGAGCTTCCATTTGATTTGTCTTCTTTCGGCAATCGCTTTGAATTCCTACTTAAAGGGCGTAGATCCAAAGTAGCAATATTCTCTGGTCGGATACAGGTATTATTATTCTTCAGAATTGACGTTTTCGTAGAAGTTGATGAAAAGGATTGTTTTCGATAAGAATAATTCTCAACAGAACTACGACCAGAACTCCGACCACTCGCAGAACTTCCTCCTGTGTTTTGACTTGTTACCCTTCCCTCTAAGTTTTGCAACTTTCGGAGTCGCTCCATTCCTTTTTGTTCAGTTAAGTTATGAAGTTGGTCGAGCTCTCTCAATTTCATCAGCGTTTCCTGTGGGGTAATATGGAGCAGTTCCCTATAATCTTCAGCGCTTTGTTCCCTTGATGATAATTCAGTGCTCGTAGTTCCCTTACTAGATGAGGCTTGGGAAGAGTGATCGCGAACACTGTCCGACCGCGCCGTTGATACAGACTTGTCGGTAGCATGAGCGTTGGCGTTGCTGGAATATCGATCCGAAACAAGCTGCATCCGGATCTGTTGAGCTCCTCTTCGGATCGCCTCATCAAACTTACTTGCTGTTGCAGATATAGTCATGTTCAAAATTATTTTAAGAGGGATAGGCAATAATGAAAGAACACAAGATGTCGAAAAACAATAATCAAACTGAAGAAGTTTTTACAAGAAAAAATTTTCGACATGTGCGTTGCGCCCTTCATACAAACTCCTACAGTCTCGTTTAGCCTTGGCGAGAAACTGGAATTGACTTCTAGCTATAAGTATATATTGTCTACTTAATAAATCGTATCCAGCAGTCCCGGACGTATCCAATGGTTTTACTTATCGCGATAGTGAGCGTCTCCGTGTTCTCAAAAATAGATTCATTTTCACTCCATGGGATTGAAATTTGAAATTTGAAATCTGAAATCAAATTTTACACTTTTTACACAGAGAGTGACAGAGTGACCATGAAAACTGAATACCTGCAATGATACATGTTTTACTTCCATAACCCATAACTGACTCGTCACAATTCATAATAAACATACAAGGTGTTTTTCTACTTGTGTTCTTGTAAGGAATGAATCATTCTTGTCAGATGATTCACGTTAATACTTTTCGCACTCTGTGCACAAGACTACCGGTAGAGAGGATGTAATAACGCACGAGCAGCAACATATTTATACGAACATGTTCGCTATGCATTTTACCTTATTTAGAATCATAACACTTTTCTCGAGGCTGCCCATGAAGAAAGGAATTTGTAGGTCGACGTACTGGTAAGCTCCAACCAACTTTGGTATTTGCAGTGGATGATATATAGCTAGGGAGAGAGAAAAGATTATTTTTCTTCATGATTATGTACTATATGTTCTAAAGTATGGTATAATGGTACCATTCGTATAGTTTGTCAGACATTACGTATCATGTGTTAGATATTATTGTATTACCAGGTTACATGAAGAATGGATGTATGTAGTTATTGACATCAAAATAATGACCAAACAACAGTATACGACATCGATATAGATAGTAAGAAAATGAGGAAGATACAATATACCAACATTGAGGAAAAGTTCTGTAACTTTGGCAAACTCTATGCAATACGCTCAACGAAGTAAACGCATGTATTATTTGATGTACTGAGTAAAGTATGTTAGTGGTATGATCTTACAAGAGAGATTCTATCAACACGAAGAACCTAAAATGTTTCTGAGTTCTAAAATAAATAGGAGTTTTGCAGACAGAATTAAAGTAACATTTGTAAACGCTTAACTTAAAGTTTTTGTCATGGATATTATCAAAACATCAGTTCTAGATTCAATGTGAACAGGAACAAACGGACAGACACCTCACTTTTTCTTCGAAAAAAAGCCCATTAGTCCTGTTTGTTTCAAGCCCTTTCCCACTTTTGTTGTTTTCTTTTTGGTTGGTTCAATAACTTTTGAGGCAGATTTTTCTATTTTTGACTTTAATTCGATTGGTTTTGTATTCTCTTCGTCATCCGTAAGTATATCCTCCCACTCGTAAACCATCTCCGTATGAATGTAGCCTTTAGAGTCCATTGAAGTTTTTTCAACAAGCTTCCTTCTTCGCTTTTTACCATTTTCCTTCACGGGAACTTCACTGTTTACTTCAACATTTCTTTCTGTTTTTGCAACAAAGTTGTCCATAGCCCCGGACTTAGTCGTTGACTCTTCGACCACGTGCGATTGCTCCAAAACTTTCCGTTTAGACCGTTTTTCGGCGGCAGCTCTTGATCGCTTCGCGCGTTTCTCGTCTGCAAGGGCACTTGCTTCTGCTTCCTTTCGTGCTCGTCGCAATGCTTCTTCTCTCATATCTTCTTCATCTTCGTCTACATCCCCGACAAAATCATCCGCATTGCCTGTATTGGCATGTTTATTTTCTTTCTGATTAACATACGTAAATTCTGCCTCGCCTTCCTCATCGTCGCTCTCAAATACAACCTTTCTCTTTTTCTTCTTTTTTTCATCTGATTTGTTGAAGATCGGTTTCTCAATCTGCTTTTCCCCTGTTGCTTGACGAGAAGCTGGCAATCTTTCCTTTTCCTTTGATGTACGCTTTTTAGCACTAGTGTCAAAGAATGAAGCGGCAGTGGTAGCTTTGAGCTTCGCCTTAGGTGCCTTCACAACCGTGGTCGCTTTCGAAGCGTCCTTCAAATCGCCACCGTTGGCGCTCGCCAAAATTTCAAACTGCTTTGCCCTAGCCAAAGCTGTGTCAAATCGTTCAGGAACAGTTCGAGTACCATTTTCACTATAAGGCCGAATAGCAGCGCATTGGACCGCGCAAAAAGTATCCGAGGCTAGAAATACGCGCGCTGCTACACGATCAGCTAAAGTAGCCGCTCTAAGTTGGCCTGCTCGAGAATGCGAATTCTTGTTTTTCACAGGTCCAAGCGTCAAGGACAAGGAATAAAGCCCACCTTTCACTGAAGAATCGATCTCCTCTCCTCCCTTGCACAGTTTTTCCTTTAAAGATATACGACTAACTTTTGATGAAGAGGTGGAACTGGAACTAGAACGATCAAAATAGTGAACGACAAATTCCTTTTGATTGTCCTGCGAAAGAACGACACGGTTTAATATGTCGCGAGCCGCTGCCCTTGAAATGGAATGAGCCATGCTCACGGATTTTGCCGTTACTGTTTGCTGCTCATCATGTAACATGGACCATGTCTCTTCCTGGATGACGGTTATATCTCTTGAGGCATCGATGGTTAACATTATGAAATTAATTTTAGGTCATAAAGTTCAGTAGTTCGGGAGTTGTGAGATGTGAGAAAATTTGCACAAGTTTTGGGTTTTGGGGCTTGTTGAAAAAGATTTCTTAACGTCTGAATAAAAATAGATATTGAGTGCCAAGCATTGCCGTTACTCGAACACTTCTTTGCGCGCGCTTTAACATTGTGTGTAACTGTGTAACTGTGTAAAGATAAACTGAAAATCAAAACAATTGTCTTTCAACGGGATTGCGTGTGCCGTTTTCTTATGTTAATGTGAAAGTTCATACTTGTGAGAGTAGTAAGAAAAAAACTATTGATTAAATACGCACTAAATATCTGTTAGCGTTATCTTGACAGTACTTTCATTTTGCTTCTTTACAAATTGCTCCAATTTCTCTTTCACGTAATTACCGATGGCTATAATTAATTGATAACTTACCGGAAGTAAAGCCATTCCCCAACGAAGAACTCTTCCTAAATCTAAGCGGTGCGATGCTTCTAAACAGCTCTTCAAAATCTTGAACACGTCTGACATAACGGGATTTACGAGAAGTTGTAAAGCCAACCCAGGTAAAATCCAGCGGGCAAAAAATGGCTTCGGGACTATCGTTCCAGTCTCTTCATGAATTTCGCCAGTAAAAAACACAATCGGTACATCCAAGAAGCACTATCTCACGAGAATACGCTTATGAGCATTGTAGGAGAATTAGAGAGGTAAGACATTGCACAAGAATAAACTTACCACAACATTCGTGAACCCAACAAAATATCGAATAAGAGTTTGAATCATTGTAATCCAAAAAACCTTTACTTCTGAAGGTGCTTCGCACAATGCGGCTGCTGTATCAACCTTATGCCTTCTAAATAGCCTCAATAACCCCCTTTTCTGAACTTCAACGTTCTGCGAATCCATTGTTAATGTAGCTGTGCACTCGTCTGAAGGGAGCAACATGCTTGATAACAGCTCGTCCATATTCATTTTGCTACCTGACGAAAAAAGTCTTGGGACGACAATTTGCAACACTTCGATGCCGATTACAGAGACCCTCAAAAGCTTCCAAACCACAGAGAAAGATGTATTAGGTCGAATCAATAATGTACGATCAGCTTGCTGCACTCTCTGAAAATCTCTGACTTCATTTTTAAGGCTTTTAATAGTTTGTCTCCGTCTCTTTCGTTTTCTCTTTTCTTCCTTTGAAAGGTTCCTTGGTTTTGAAAGTAACTTATCATCCTCTTCTAAAAGGCGTAGCTCTTCTGCTTTTCTCCTCTGTTTAACAGCAAATTTTGCTCTCTTTGCCCGGTATATCGCTTGGAGCCGAACGGCGGCTGATACCTCATCGTGGTGGCGCCACTGTGCAATCAAGCGTGCCCGTTTACGAGCTTGACGGCTTCTGAACATTGCTTGAAGATGTCGTACTACATCTTCAAACTTTTCTTCCGGGGTCATTTTGTTAAGGAGGCGCCTACGTACTTTCATAGCGATTTTTGCTTGCCGATGCTGCCTGTACTTCTTGAAAGCATCTGATAGATTCCCCTTCAACTTGTTAAGAATTCCAATCAATGGCGCTAAAACTTTCAAGTAGTAAAGGATCTTTTTCACCTGCCCTAAACGATGTGCAAATTGCTTTGGGTGAATTATAGCAAATTTTGAAACTTTTTTACTTGTATTTATTGCGAAGCGGACGACTGTACTTTCCAAAAACTTGGAGATCGACTGAAAAACATTACATAACGCTAGGTAACCGAAAGATTTATGCTGGTTAACCTCCCTAAAAATACTTTTCTTTCCATGCGTGTTAGGGCCATAATCAATCTTTTGCCCAAACATCAGTAGAATGCATGCCCCTTCAAGTCAAGGAATCGACAATCGCACAAAGCAAGTCAAAAATGCTGTAGTAAACGTGTCTAAAATAGATCTAGAAAAATCTTACCTGCCGGAATTATAAGCAATTTAATCAAAAGGACTTCAATAAATTTACGCTCCGCATTATGTTTACGAGGCTTACTGACAACGTTGTCATCCGTTTCCAACATTGCATCCTGTTTCTCTTTCTCTAAAACTCTCAAGGACTCTCTATACGCTGAATATAATGCATCTAATATTCCTATTGGTACAACAACGTAACGTAGAAACGAATAACTATCCAAGAATTCACGTTTGTTGACATAAATTTGAACATACTGTCCGAAACCAGAGGTGATAATTTCGAGAAATGCGGCCACCGCCATAAATATTCGATACTTCCATTGAAATTGGATACCGAACGGGTCCTTAGACTTGACTACCATTTTTTCCAATAATATGCATAAATCTATGTAATATCAATTCCGGTAAATGAACTGACTTAACATCTCTATCTTTATCGAATTTTCCGGTCGTGTTGTGACATAAAGAAGGATATTTTATCTTGAACTTGACAGAAAAATCTTCGAAACCTATCGCGCCCTGGCTAAATGAGCTGCTAAATGCGACTGGGTCTGCACGTCTGCACGGTGTGTCTATCGTCCATTCACAAATATCATTCACTTATGCAAAATCCTTCTCTTCGAAAGAACCTTAGCCCATAACGAGAACTTCATGTCCTGTAACCAAAATAATCTAATCATGCTCTCACGGGTGACGGATGGAAATGGACATGAAACCTTCGAGGATCATGAAAAGATGGAAATATTGTGAGACTTTCGGCGCCGTGAAGCGTTGCAGGCCGATTAGCTAAACCAGGTGGAGAAGGCATGACAATTTCGTTCTTAATTATACTCGTACATCGATACCAACATTGACGTATGGAGCTAGCGCGAAGTAGAATATGGACGGTGTTATGAGAGGAAAAAGTACGCTGTAGTTCCTAATTCTTGCTATTTCCTCTTAAAACATTAATTTTGCTCTTGCTTCGTACGTCGGTATCGATGTACGAGAGTGCAAATTGTTTGATCTGAGGTAATCAAAGAAATGGCAACTCCTTATTTCCTTTTATTTTCTCATGTTGTCACCTAATCGAGTTTGGTTAACCTTACGATAACGCTTCAACACAAAGGCTTGATGAGTTGATTGGCACCAGCGCTTACTTGCATTTTAGAAGGTGATCAAAATAGATAATGTTACAAAAGAAACCGGTGCACACCTTCGGATTAGTCTATTCTTGTATTTATATTTTTTTAAGGAACTCAATTTTTTCAAAATCGGAGCGCTAATGACACAAAGAATTTTCAAGTAAAAAACACAAATATTAAGACGATCATGTAGATCCAAATGAGTTCATTATCTCTCATCAATTTATCTACGAGGAAAGGTCGGATAAATCAGGCGTGCTTAAAAAGTACAGGATTGACGTGAATCTTCTATTTAACCAATTCAAAAGGCACCACCATTGGAATATGTTTTCACTGTAGCACCTTATTGTAATTAAACAATTAACTGTACTTCTCTTATACACTACGACTCTCCAAAGGGGCATGTTGATGAGGTGATTGCAACCCTAAGAAGTGTTGCCATCTCCACTCTCTCTCAAAGACCTCTGCTGCAGTATTTTTCTTTGTTTCAGATCGAGCTAAGTCTAATCTCAGAGTCGCCGATAACCTTCGACTCTTCATTGCTAAACTCTGAAAGCTTTAATATTCACGTTCAAGTTCAATACACCTTCAATAAGATGGATTTGCCGACGGTTCAGAATAATGCGTGAGTGAATGTATCGATGATATGCTGTCTGTATGTATGCACTTCGTGTTAAAAATGTCCATGACGTTCTGAATCTCTCTTTCACCCTCTTGAAAGATGTTATCAATTTCTTCGAAAAACTCGCCCCCATAATTGGAGTTATTAAATGTGCTTTCAAAGGCAACATTTGATGTAACAGAATAAGTTGGTTGGGTCATTGCCAAAGGCCCGTCAATATTGCGAGGAGGGGTTTGAAATTGAAACGATGTTTGATAATGATGAGCTGCGGGACTTCCGATTGGATGATTGTCATTAGAACTAAGTGCACTTCTTAACCGAAGTAAATTTTTGTTAACTTCTTCTTCCAAGAATTTCGAGCTTTCGTCGGTGGCTTTGAACAATGGTAATAGTGAACGGGTAAGATTTAACATATCACTTGTAAGGCCATAATTTTGATAAACTTCTGAAACTTTGTCAAATGATGCGTTGTTGCAACCAATCATGCAGCGTAAAGAAGCCTTGGTATATTCCAGCTCTTCAAGTAAGCCTGAATTCTCATTCTCCAAAATTTCGATAAGATTCTTTAAATCCTTTTCTTCTTCTTCGTATAAATCCTTCAATAGAATATTATCACGATATGATTGAGAGAGTTCCTCTTTCAATTCTTTCTTTTCCCGCTCAGACAAATCAATTCTTTGATAATTGTCCTGACTCTCGGGGATGAATTTGCTTTCGAAATTACGACTGGAATTAGTATCATCACAAACACTTTCGTCACTTGAAGTATTCGGTTTTGTTTGTGACGTGCGAGAGCACATTATCACTGGAGTTATCGAGAATGCCTGAGACAAACGCGCTTCAAAAGATAATCTTTCCACTTCATACCGCTTAACCAAATCTTCCGCGGCATCTGCTCTCCCTTCTTCTTTAGTAAGCTTGCATTTCATTTCTTCAAGCTTGATAGCACTTAATTTGGATGTCTTTTCATTTCTCTTTTGACATTCATATAATTCTAAAGAAATCCTAGTCCCATCTTCTTTTGCGACTCTCAGATCTGACGCAGCAGCCTCAAGCTCTGCACTAAGTTGCTCGTTGTGAGTTTGTAAAGTCGTTAGTTTAACCCTCGATTTTGCCTCCAATAATTCCATTCTTTTGATTTTTGACTCACAACTTTGAACACGAGAATGCTCCATCGCATATTTCGCTTTCCAAATTTCAACACTTTCGCTAAGCTGCTGCTCTCTTGTAGACACTACTACAGCTCCATCTGCTAATTCCAGACGTAGCGCATTCAAAGCCACCTTTGAAGTTTTAGACGCGTTTAAAAACGTGTTGTTTTTAGATCCAAGAGCTTCAATTTCGTTTGTCATTTCATCTTCCTTGAAGATATCTTTCGACTCCGTTTGCTTAATGCTTTGGATTCCTTCGTTCCAAAAGTCGCTGGCTCGAGAATTTTTTTGTAATTCTGCATTTGTAACATCCGAAGAAGGACATCCTGTGTGTTGAAGAAGTTTTCGATTTCTATTATGAAAATCTTCTAATTCCTTTTTAAGTTTTTTATTTTCGCAGGACGCAGCTTCGAGTTGAATTTTGTAATATTCACGGATGCTTCGATTTAAGCAATCTGCTTCTTGTTGTCGACTTTGCGATTGAAGTTCAGCGTCAGCTAAATGTGCACGTAGCCTATTTAACTCATCTTGGCTCTGATGACGTAGCTTTTTTTCCTTTTCAATAATATTATCTTAAAAACCAAATAATTAGGGTCGCTTGTGAAAACTAAAACATTCAAGTACTCACCAACAACAAACGACTGATTGCTTTTCACCATCTCCAGCTCTTCGGTCAACTCTATAATCACAGCCTTTGTTTCGGCTTCTCTTGATATCAATTCATCAATTCGTTTGCATTTGAGTTGTAACGATCCAATGAGAGTGGCCTTTTCATCCAAGGTCTTACGGTATGATGAACAAATATCTCTCGATTCCTTCAGCTCAAAAACTTTGGCACTCAAATCTTTTTCTAATAATTGTATTTTTTCCATTTCCTGTTGCAATTTCAAAGTGAATCTTTGGTCGCTCGATAACGTATTTTCTTCAAGCGCGGAAAGTCGTAGTTTTAACTCGTTCCGTTCCTCTCGAACTTTGTTCCTTTCATTTGTCAACACTCTCACTTCATCTATTTCTTTTTCAAGTTTTAGACGTAAACTATTGCATCTCTCTTCAGATTGTTCTGCCTGCCATTGCTCCGATCGGATGTCTGTTCGTAAGTCAAGAAGTTCGTTCTTCAAAACAGCATTTGTCTTTCGTTCTTCATCAAGAGTCTGCGATAACTCAGCACATCTTTGTTCGAAATCATTATTGCTTTTAATGACATCAGTCAGAACTCCGTTCTTTGCCTCAAGATCACAAGCCAACCGGTCAATATCTTTATTAAGGGATGAAACAATAGAATTCTTATCATTAACAACCACGTCAATTTGTGATCTAAGTGAATCGGTTACAACTTTAGTTGATTGATTATCCTACAAGAATAAGAAAGATGAGATTTAAAGCGACAGAACATCTCTTTAGATACAAATATACTTAGTACATACCTTTTCCGACTCCTCTAACTGTATCATTACATCTTGAAGTCGGCATTTAGAAATGTTCAATTCCTTTTCCAGTGAAGATTTTAAAGTTCCTATTTCCTCTACCTTTGCGTGAAGATGTTCATTCGCATTTTGAAGCGAATAATTCTTCTCTTCCTCTACTTGAACTCTTAATCGTAACTCTTCTATCGCATTATTTGCTTCCTCTAATTTTGCATCAACATTTTGTAATTCTGATGCAAGCTCGGATATAATTGTTTTCGTTTCGTCGTCTTTCTTGGCAAGGGCTTCACGCGAGGAGCTAAGGCTTGCTTCTAAAGCTAGAATGTCGGTCACATTTTCATCCGCAACAGAGGCTTTGTTTTTGAGTTGGAGTCGGAGATTTTCATTCTCGATTCGATGGTTGTCTAAATCATGCTGTGCCTTTTCTACACTCGAAAGGAAAATGAAGCACCATCTTATGCAACCAAAAGCAGTAGTGAACATACATACCTATATCATTTTGAAGAATTTCGTTTCTATTTGCGCAATCACTACATTTTATACCAAGGTCGTCATATTCTTTCCTCAAACACATAATTTTCGACGAAAGTTGCGACAGTTCCAATTTGCCTGCAGCTACGTCAGAATCCTTAATGCGTATTGCATCAGATAATGCCTCGTTTCTTTCTTTTAACAATTGAGCTTCTTTCATAGAATCTTCCAATTCGATCTGCAGCTTTTCTATGTTCAAAATACAATTAGCATACCAGCTTAAACTCACGGTCAAACGAAATTACAAGCATACTCACTCAAAGTATTTTGAATAGACTCATTTTTTAAATCACTACATTGAAGACGTAGATGGTCGCGTTCATTACCCAAACATGTGACTTCCGATGAGAGGCGTGATATTTCGAGTTTACCAGCAGCTATATCTGCATCCTTTATACTTGTCTCCTCCATTAATGCTTGATTTTGTTTCATACTTTCTTTCAAATCGACTTGCAGCTTTTCTGAATACAACGGGCACTTTAAATTCGATCTTAAACCAAATAATGTAGTCAAAAGCGCACTGACCTAACTCATTTTGAACGGATTCGTTACTATTAACGACATCATCATATTGAATGCGAATGTCGTCGCGTTCTTTACATAAACATGTGACTTCCGATGAGAGGCGTGATATTTCGAGCTTACCAGCAGCTATATCTGCATCCTTTATACTTGTCTCCTCCATTAATGCTTGATTTTGTTTCATACTTTCTTTCAAATCGACCTGTAGCTTTTCTAAATACAACAGGCAATTTGAATTCGATCTTAAACCAAATACATGTAGTCAAAAGCGCACTGACCTAACTCATTTTGAACGGATTCGTTACTATTAACGACATCATCATATTGAATACGAAGGTCGTCGCGTTCTTTACATAAACATGTGACTTCCGATGAGAGGCGTGATATTTCGAGCTTACCAGCAGCTATATCTGCTTCCTTTACACTTGTCTCCTCCATTAATGCTTGATTTTGTTTCATATTTTCTTTCAAATCGACCTGTAGCTTTTCTAAAGACAAAAATATTTTAATCTCGACCGTAAGACGACCAAACATCGTTTAAAACAAACTGACCTAATTCGTTTTGGACAAATTCGTTACTATTAACGACATCATTAAATTGAATACGAAGGTCGTCGCGTTCTTGACACAAACGTGTGACTTCCGATGAGAGGCGCGATATTTCGAGTTTACCAGCAGCTATATCTGCGTCCTTTGCGCTTGTCTCCTCCATTAATGCTTGGTTTTGTTTCAGACATTCTTCTAACTCAAAATGCAGTTGTTCTAAAGACAAAGACAATTAAAACTCGACCTAAAATTCTAACAAACCCATTTTCAACAATACTT
>Ga0213867_1000905_pt1 | contig 13209 bp, 13 predicted proteins | sample PICome_12_FD_160120 | JGI IMG/M metagenome (GOLD analysis project Ga0213867, IMG submission 160120) | Coastal seawater microbial communities near Pivers Island, North Carolina, United States - PICO540 | ecosystem: Environmental > Aquatic > Marine > Coastal | place: USA: North Carolina... | reverse complement strand
GTCGCTGTATTCGTAAAGCTGGATCCAATTCAATGACCTCAGAATTTTCGTTGTGATCGTGATGATGATGATGACTGTGCGAGTGGCCCATATGAAACAATTTTGTCGTCGACGAGGAATACGTTGCATCCGAAACTACCATGGGAGCATGCTGATGTTGAACTATCCGTACCACCGGCGGTGCAAACCCATACACTGCTGGGAGACACATTGAGCAAATGCAAGTAAACGAGGTTGATGCGATTAGTTTCATTTTCATTTATTGTAAATTATTTGACGTTATTTCTTTTCCATTCAACATACAAATCTTTTCCTATATGTCGTATCCTATCCTTTGATGTTCGATGTTTTCCATGTGCAGGAGTACCTTGACCGAGTATCTTCAACGATCCCGTTGAATGCGAGAAGGAAATTGTTGTTAAGGGTTGGTTATTTCGGCAGGTCGTAAAAGTTGTACATAAAGTTCCAATGAAACTTTCTGCTGCTGAATGAATATTTGATGTCGTCGGATGGAGTTTATGTTATCACTCTCGTCTCTCGTCTCTATCGTTGAGTAGATCTTTGTGTGTTTCGGTACGAACTTTTTTAGGAGAAAAGGTGATGATGATGAGTACGAGAGTAGGGCAGATTATTTCGTCTGATCTGGGCTTCATGGATATCTGAGGCAGTTTGTCGCTCTCGTATGAAAGTACATGTATCACGGATACAAGTGACAGTTTCATGATCAAATTTGGTACTTTGAAGTACAAAATAAATAATTTTGTCCTGATTCCTGACATATGAGTGCAGCTTTTCACACTCTCTGTCTCACACTCACAGCAATAAAAGTTCGCATGAAAAATCCAACCATTGCACCCTGTACATACGTGTACATGTATGTGAAAATCATTTTGACATTCCGACCAAGTTTGTTATGCGGTTTCATGTGTATTAATAAGTTATAAGGATAAAGGATAGGGATTGTCCCACACATGCCTGCAACGACCCCTGTAGAGAGAGGTTTAAATAAATGGGCATTTCCAATAAAACAATATGTAAAAAGTTATAGGAAAATGAATAAATAGGCATATTGTTGAAAAAGGCGTGTGTACAAAAACATTATTTTACATTCAAGATTAGAGATCGTAAACAAGATTAAAGACCAAGTCTTAACCCGATAATGCGTAGGAGGAGGAGGATCAGAGTGTAATCCCAATAATTTGCAAGTGCACGAAGTTATCATATAGAGTTCTTTCTCAGTAATAAGGGGCAAGGAGGGGTGGAATCTTGCCATTAGTTTACTGTAATTAGATTTTTGACAGGAAAAGCTCCATAACGAATTAAGGCTAGATTACTCGAATAGGTTCAGGTGGAGAGAAAGATCTTTAGCACTTTTGGATCATCCACACAAATGAAATTTGGATTGGGCTTAAAAGAACTGATTTGCATGACAATTCTAACCGCATCGTTCATTTTTTTGGTCGTTAACTTTGCTCAATATACAATGGTTACGTCTGGAGGCAAATCGCAGTATCTCTATTATGGCGGTGAAGATACAGAAGATGTCGGGCCGGTCATTGATTATGTGCGGAGGGCTGGTGTTCCGTCGGATTACGTCCCTGATTTCTTAACGACTGCCTACACAAAGAATCGTATCGTCGAATTCTATAGTCCGTGGTGTCCTCACTGTCGGCATTTTAAACCTAATTACATTCAGGTTGCAAAAAACGTTGCTAGTAAACTCGATATTGAATTTCATGCGGTCTCGTGTGTTGCGAATAAGGAATTATGCAAAATGCAGGAAATCCATGCTTATCCTTCAATCAAAGCTTTCGAAATAGGGTCATCGAAAGGACAGGCTGTGAAAAGATCGAAAAGAGGGGAGCTGCTTATTGAGAATATTGTTCAAGCCTTTCCGGGCGTGGAAAACATTACGAATAATGCATTGTCCCGAAAACATGGAGTGAAAGGAAATAAAGCAAAATCAAGTAATATTGAGAAGTATTCTGAAAAGATAAAGCGTGAAACCTATTCTGATGCAGAGTCTTCCTTTCTCTATGCTCTTTCATATGGAATATTTATGGATAAACATCCACTCAAATCAGATAGATTCATTGCCTTCCATGATTGGCTTGAATTTGTCCAATCTGCGATTCCACCAGAATGGGATATGATGCGAAATGTAGTATCTCACGTTTTCGATGAAATCACAATTGCCTCTCAAGGTGATAAAGAATTGAGCACCCTCGTCAAAGAAAGCGTTGAGGAATCTGTATTATCGAAAGGTTGGAGCTATTCATGTACTAAAGGGGAATCGGGAATGGGGTACACATGTGGGTTATGGCAGCTTTTCCATATTTTAAGTGTAGGTTACGTGGAAAGATACAATGAGGTACACGGTTTGATTAGCATGCCAATGGCAGGGCAACGACTTCGAAATTACATAGAACAATTTTTTGGCTGTGAAGTTTGTCGTACTCATTTCCTTAAGACATATGATGCTTGTGCATATAATCGATGTAGCCGTCTCTCTGATAAACCGACTGCAGATCCGAGAGAATTCGCTCTTTGGTTGTGGGAAGTCCATAATGCTGTAAATATAAGGCTACTCATAGAGGCAGGAATACGCGAGGATAGAGTAATATCGAACGAAGAAAAATGGTCACGATATTGGCCGTCGAAGGAACTATGCAATCAGTGTTGGGGCAATAAAGAATGGCCAGAGTGGAATAATGATGAAGTATATTTATATTTAAAAGAGTCATATTGGTACGTATTATTAGCAGCTGCAATTTATTTTTGAATTTTTCTTTTCGATTCATACTTGTGTTTTTCAGGATCGATCCAATGAGAGATACATTTGTGTCCACTAAGGTTGATAAATCGTTCGTCAGATATTTTGCTCTATTAATAAGTCCATTTCTAATGATATCCTTATTCAAACTCCGGCAAAGGCGTTTAAAATTGCGCCTCAAAAAATGGACTAAAATTGCTGATTAGATAAGAACGCTCATATGAAAGGTACTAAGATTTCGATAAATAATTGATCAAGTTTCTACAGTAATTAATTTGTTCATAAACTAGGTGTGAATGTTATGAAGACTGACTTTTCGCTGAGTGTACAAATGGAGTACTTTTTCTAGAGAAGAAAGCTGCAATTGATTTCGGTGTATTAGTCTTGACAATACTTGAACAGGTTAACGAACGTATTCTCACAGAACGACTAAGCTCCCTTTAAATGCAGCACACGTAAGCAATGTACCAGAGGAGTTCGAAAATTAAAAATGAGGCTCACTCCAGTTTCAGCATTGACGTCAAGAGACTCGTCTAGAAACGTGTTCACGAGAAGAGATCTCGAGGAAGCATGCAAAAAGTTATGTCCATCGAATAAATCTCCAAAGGTCATTCAAAAGAGATCAAGAAATAAATCAAAGCCAAATGCTAGAATGAGGATGATTGAACATGATGTTGGAAGTCAGATGAAAGTCCTTGATGCTGGAGTAAAGTTAAGTGCGAAAAAAATGAACGAATGCAAAAGCCAGTGCGACCGAGTAGAAAAAGAATTAAGAAATCGGAAGGACGAGCTTATAGAGCTGAAAAGAGAGTCTAGTGCTTTGAATGAGATGCTTGATGGAAAAAATCATGAAGCACAACGAATAAAGGAGTTGAAAAATAAGATAGACCTGACAAATAGCGAGTCCGAGAAAAAGTTGCATTATAGACTGAATCTACGTCATATGTTTCAGAGAATACAGAAAAACTCAGTTACTTTAGACGCACATATGAGCGCCATGATTGATTCATTGGATGCTGCAGAAAAAGATAGAAAAAAATCAAAGAAAATGCTTGGCGATATTGAATCAGCTCTTACCAAGTCCTTAAAAGATTTAGAAAGGGCAATAGTCGGCCTTGATACTGAACGCTGCCATCGTCAACGGACACTTGCTGCACGTCAAAGTGACGCGTGGAATGCAAAATCAATGGAAGTTTGGAGACTAAAAAGAGAATCAATTGCGCATGAAATGGGATCTTCTTTTGGAGATGCAGGAAAAAGAGAAATAAATGAGAAGCGTACTAAAATGTTGAGCGATGCAAGCATAGAATTAACCAATTTGAAGGACAAAATTGGTGAAAAAACTCATAGTCTTTCTCTTTTGGAAGATACTTTTTCAAAAGTCAAGCAAGCTACTGGCGCTAATGAGTTAGCAGAGTTGGTTAACAAGATCAATCATCACTCTGAAACCAAACAGAAGCTAGTATCCGAAAAGGAACGAGCGGACGAAAACCTTCGGAACGCAAAACGTAGGCTCGAAAAAGCACAACACAATTTTTCTCTAATGAGAGAAGAAGGTTTTGGCGATACGCCTCTCCAACGTATGGCTACTCAAGACATAAATGATGAAATCGATAAGGAAAAGATGAAAGGTAAAATGATGAAATCAACCAATGCAAGGCTTGAAAAAGTCTTGGTCGAAATACAGCAAGGAGGAATAGGGCTTTACCAGCGTTTATGTCCTCACCATTCGTCCTTACTCGATGGGGAAGCCCCATTGCTTCAACAAAATGCCAACGAGAGTGCTGTTCAGACTGCCCAAGATACACTAGAAATGTTGAAAACTTCTGAGCGCGTTGTAACCAAAATGTTAGAAACTGTCGGAGGTGCGGAAATCTTCCGATATAGTAAAGCAGATGTGCACAGCGGTGGAGGGTGTTCCTCATTGCCAAGTGATACCGGCCTTGAGAACGCAAATATACAAGAAAACAATTGCAGAGTGGAGGCACGGTGTAGTACATCAGAACAAGGTCATAGCAAGATTATTGATGATGATGAGATGAGCATTACATCCGGAATGGAAAACTCTAGTGATGACTTCGACGTTATATTGAGTCGGCGCTCAATTAAGGATACAAGGTAATTTATCGTCATGATACGCATCTGACTTAACGTTAATTTACATTTGCTGGGCTTTTTACTTTCAGTGAACAACATGTGAGGGTCGAAATTGCAAGGACGTCGAAAGTAAATGGAAATAAAAAAGAGGAATCAATACCAAGGCAAAAAACGATCGGAGTCAAAAAGCGCCAAACTCATCCCAACGAAAGAATGGCAAATAGGGTGGATCCACGAGGGGTCACTAGATCAGTGCTAACTGTCCGTGACGACCCACTAGCAAAGGCAAAAATATTCTTAACTGAAATACCAGAATTAGATTGAAGGCCTTTAAAGTTAAATAAAAATATTTCTGTTTCTCATTGTTGATCGTCCAGCCTTTCCAATCTTGCTGCTAACGGTATCTTGACACTGCTCCGAAGAATCGATGTCGCAGTCGCTTTTCTTATGAAAGCTCGAAATAACATTATCAGCAAATAACCTTTTGAAAAACTTTTTACGAATCGTGTCCAACGCCAAGACAGTCGAAGATAGAATAATAATATATACTAAATCTAGCAATCGCAGTGCCTCGGTTTGGAAAACTTCTTGTAAAGGTGGAAAGTAAATTACGGCTAATTGCCCAAGAATCGATCCACCGATCGCCCAAACAAACGAAATGTTTTCAAAAAGAGACATCTCATAAAAACATCGATCAGCTGACCTACATGTGTAGGCGTTGAATAGATCGCAATTTACAAAGGTCATAAATGTCATGGTTGTATCTCTTCGAGTCACATGGCCGTCGTCTTCAATACAAACATGCATTAAGAAGTTTAGGTACGTGCAAAGCAAATATGTCGAAGTCTACTTTTGTTGACTTACCGAGTTCGTTTGAATACACCTTCAATGTTACGTAAACAATTAAAATTGAACTGGTAATAGCCCGAAGTAGCAATGGCCTGGTAATTATATTTTCTGATACATTTCTAGGGCTCGCCTTCAAAATCCTTTCATCCACAGGTTCCACTCCTAAGCTCTGAGCGGGTGGTCCATCCATAATAATATTGATCCATAAAATCTGTAATAACAAATACAAGCTAATGTTGGCCCTTCCCTATCTGAAAAAAGCATACGCGGAAAACACCTACCTGCATAGCATTTAGTGGCGTGGGCAACCGAAAAAATGTTGCTATACTCTCCATTGCTAGGGCAGCAAAACTTGTACTGAGTTGGAAGGCAAGGAAGTTTCGAATATTGAAAAATATTCCTTTTCCTTCTGAAATAGCACCTGTGATTGTACTAAAATTGTCATCAGCTAAGACAATATCTGCTGCCTCCTTGGCTACATCAGTTCCACATTTCCCCATCGCAATTCCAATATCAGCCGCCTAGCGAATAGGCATTGAGCATTAATAAAACTCGATCAACGAAATCTATAAGATAGCCATACCTTCAATGCCGTTGCATCGTTAACTCCATCTCCAGTCATAGCAACCACTTCTCCATGCTGTTGAAATGCTCTCACCAGCGCAAGCTTGTGACGCGGCGAAACTCTGTAAAACAACTTTACTCCACCAATCGAATTGGCTAAGTTGCGTGCAGGAATAGAATCAATATCTTCCCCGCTTAGCGCACAAGCAGCTCCATATTCAGCGTCGGACATGCTATCATTATCGCCAAAAATCCCACAACGACGTGCGATTGAAAAAGCAGTTTCTTTAGAATCACCTGTAACCATAACCGTAGTAACACCGCCTGACCGAAGGCTTTTGACAGCTTCCATAACTCCTTCCCTTGGAGGATCTTCCATGCCAACTAAACCCGCGAACACCATTTCTTCAAGCGATGTACCGTACGCCATAGCCAAGACTCGAAGGCCTTCACTAGACATAATCCGCGCATTAGACAATGCTTGCTGTCTATCGTAATCTTCCATTCGATCAGGTGTACCGTCCGGTGAAGTATAGTATATACATTCGCCAATTAATGCTTCAGGCATACCTTTTATAAAAAACATTGGTGCACCTTTTTCCTTCGTTAGCGCCATTGACGTTGAAAGAAAAGCTCTACAAGTATGCACTCCATTTAATGGACGGGCTTGAACTTCCATTCTTTTTCGACCCGATGAAAATGGAATTTCTTGCATTCTATGATACAAAGACCTAATATCTTCGCATCTTGCTTTTGCGTTCGCAACGAGTAGTGCAAGCTCTGTCGGCTGTCCTGATTTCGAAATCTCGCTGAAACCACTTCCATTATGTTTCGAAGCAACATAGCTTGCGTTATTACATAAAGAGCCTACACCGAAGATTGGAAGCAATACCTCGAACTCTGGCCGATCTTTCTCAAGACTTTCGTTTGACTTGTCTCCTTTAAGAATCAATTTTCCATCAATCAAGTCATAACCGATCCCTGTGAAGCGAAATTTATGGTGTGGATAAGCTGGAGTATAAATAGTTCTTGCAGTCATTTCATTTTTGGTCAGAGTTCCGGTCTTATCAGATGCCACAATTGTTGCACAACCTAGCGATTCAACAACAGGCAATTTCTTAACAATTGCATTCCGCCCAGCCATTCTCAAAACACCCAAAGCCAGTGTAACAGTTACACAAATTGGAAGCCCTTCGGGAATCGCAGCAACAGCAAGCGACACAGATATAGTCACAGTTTCCAAAAACGGCGATCCATTAACAAACCCAATGAGTGCCATAATTATGATTGCGATGCTCGAGTATTTCGCCAACATGTTACCCAACTCATCAATTTTGACCTGTAAAGGACTTTTACGTTCTTCAATGTCCGATAGCTCCTCTGATATTTTTCCAAACTCAGTTTTACTACCCACCGCGACAACAAGAGCTCTCGCACGTCCACCGCTAACTAGCGTGCCCATAAATGCAACGTTACTCTGATCAGCTATTGATAACTTAGTTCGAGCACCCAGCACATTGGTAAGCGCTAAGCTGGTTTTATGTACTGGTGTGTTTTCTCCAGTCAGTGATGATTCGTCCAAAGCAAGCTCTACACTGTCGACCAGTCGCACATCCGCCGGTACTCGATCACCAGTAGAAAGCACAATCAGATCTCCCACCACTACTTCCGACGCCTCTATTGTAAGCAGTCTTCCATCCCGCATACAAGTACATGTATGAGGTACGAGACTATTCAGAGCCTCCAGAGCCTGCTCGGATCTATACTCCTGCACAGCCGCGACAAGACACACAATGGTCAACGCAATAATAATACTCACAGCGTCCGCAAGATTTCCTAAAGCGAGTGACAGGCAAGCTGACACGAGTAACATTGCATTCAACGGTTCCTTGAGTTGATCCTTCAGTCCACTTATTAACGTACATCCATAAGATTGAGATCCATCTTCATTCTCTGAATCCATTTGATTTCGACCAAAGTTTACTCGGTAAAATGGAACGCGTTCCGACGGCAGTCCTTGACTAATTAATGAAGTATGCTGAGCAGAAGTTTCAACCAAAATCCCATCATTATCCAAATCTTGGCTGTCTCCACCGAGTGCCGAGGAAGTGTATAGGGACGAGAGAGCACGGCTGACTTCTTCCGGTTGCCACGAACATTCCTGAGCTCGATTGTAAGGATAACTGCGTCGATTGGACGTAACTTTGAAAGAAGATTTTGTCATTCTGTGTCAATGAGAGAAGGTCCAACCTTTACTGCACTTAATAATAGGATCTTTTGCTCAAATAGGATTATGAAATAGTGCTGTATTTTTGTAATGTTTTCTATTTGTATCTATCCCGTGTAAATGCTCCTCCCTCGTCTTTGGTGTTTACTCTCGTCCTCTCAGATATACTCGTACAACATGTATTGAGAAAGACACGCGTATTGAAATTTGGAAATCGCGTTGCGTGTCCTTTCATCTTTGTCTATATAGTTATAAAAGACGTTATTGGTTATTGGTGTTGGGTGTTGGCAATTTGAAATCAGAAATGACTCTAGAAAATTCAGAAAATAAACTACCGGTACTTAATTAACAACGTAAAGAATGAGAACTAGATCGAGGAGATTAAATATCTCAAGGTCATAATACAACAATTAGATAAATGAAGATACAATGTACATGTACATGTATCGGTAAATGTATTAATACATCGTACCACAATTAGTCATACATTGTACGTTTTTTATTTAAATGCGTACATTACACGTTGAATAAACGTGAAGATACCCCTATTCTCGAACATGCTTTATTCTCTCTGCATTCTCTCTTCTATCTATTGTAGACATACACTTATTACATGTATTGGACGGGGACCAGGATATTCAAGGCAACCCGGATGAGACGTTCACTTCGAGAATCAAAAATTTTTGCTCCATTTTCGACGAACCCACATTTCGCTAGAGAAGCGAAAATGACTTCGAATATGAACGCAACAGCGCTGAAGGCTAACCACTACCCTTCGGCAGTCTCGCTCGCAAACCCTGCCGCTGACTCGCAACCACTTTGCGTACGATGTGGATACAGTGGATCAGATGTACGCATCCTCGGTTGTGGATGCACATTTCATGCAGTAAGTCATCATGTGTATTTCGTTCAACATGGGAATAATTGGCTTGAGGATACTCTTGATAAAAAGTAGACAACGAGATAGTGGGGATAACATAGGATTATGCTTTAAGATCCGTAGCAACCTGATCAGGGAACGCATATATCTCACAGACCAAGAAAATGTTGAATTCTTTTTGCATGCTTCTGGTAAATTTGCTTCCAATCGTAGACTTGGTGAAATATTCCTGCCTATCTCGTTGGATGTGCTACCGTTGCATTTTATTTTATAACTTATCATATTCCCTCTTAATACTTTTCTTGCAGAGATGCCTTCCATTACCAGCTACACCCCCTCTGAAAACATGTCCAATGTGCCACCAATCTTCTAGAAGTATTCACCTTATTCCAATGTGTTTTCATGAGGTCGATTCGGTGAAGAAGATTGCTCTTACCGATGATCCGAAGAGAGTAACTGGCAAAAAACGTAAGGAGGCTGCCGAGTTGGATAGTTCTGAATGTCGTACTGGTCGCTGGACATCGCAGGAAACTCGCTATGTTGATGAAATTATTAAAAGATTTGAGTCTGGTATGCTACCGCTTTGTGATGGATTAAAGTTGAACGACTTCTTATCAGGAATTTTGCAATGCAAACAATCTCGGCTTACGAAAAAGATGAAGAATGCTAAGCTTTCTGCTCGTTCTTTCGTTAAGACAACTGGTTATCTTTCGGAAGGCTATAAAGACTTTTCAGAATACGAGCACAGTTTTTATAATTCGATTGTTAATGAAACGGCAAGGGCTGAAGTACGATTTCACATGCAGAAGGAATGGTGAGTACGAAATAAAGCGCTTTGATCTATGATCTGTTCGGTATTTTATTTTGTACTTATTTTGGACGTTCAGGCGTGAACTTTTTAGTAATCTATGCGCCAACACTGGACAGCCATTGGACGCCGATGATTGGTTAAGCAGCGTGGAAGAAAAGGAGCGTCGCGTATCTCAAGCCAAAGATGCTGCCCGACATGAGAGGCGTAAGCTTATGATGAAATATGCGCTCAGCCGCGATAGCGCTAATCCTGATCGTGGTGTCTACATGGATTTTCGTTCGACTTCTACCGCGAATGTAAATTCATCGTCGTTATTATCTGATACGTCGTTTGGAATACCAGGCGAGAAAAATGATGACATATTTAACCTCGCGGTAGAAAGGTCATTTCTAAATGAAGCGTCAAACAGTAACATGATGACCGTTAACACAACACCTGCTGAAGACACATTTACTCAATTACGAAGCCGCCCGCAAAGCAATGGCCAGTTTGCTAGCAAAATCATCTCTTACATTCAGCGATACAATACAAATAACCCAAACTCGATTCCATTTGAGCATGTCGACTTATGGGTACCCAGTTTTGTCACGCCTGATTGCAGTGAAGGCCAGAGTAATAAATCGAATGAAGAGCAGAGGTGTCGTTTATGTTACGCTGGCTCTGCTACGGTAGACCCATTCTTTTTGGGCAAAGATCGTCTTCACGAGTATCAAAATCTGTTGTCCTTTGGAGAGTACTCCCAAAAATTCAGCTTCGCTGTTGGTCATGGATTGCCTGGTAGAGTATATCATAGTGGAATACCGACCTGGGAGCAAAGTGTCCATAACGCCCCCGTGCATCACTTTGAAAGGTGCGGGGGTGCTTTGCAGTATGGCATAAAGACGGTTGTGGGAATCCCTGTACCAAGCCCGAACGTCGGTTGTGTTGTAGTTGTATTGTATAGTTGTCATGATCGATCTAAGGATCAAAGTTTGGTTGGGCAGCTAAGCGAAGAGTTTTCGAGTTACTTGCCCAATCCAAAATGGAAGCTTGTTGTTGATGTCGGAAATGATAATATCTCTAGCAATCAGGTCAATTCTTCACTAAACGTTTCAGCTTCAACAAACTCGTGTAACGGAAATTTCCAACAAGACAAACAGTTTGGTGAGGTTACGAAGCAGATCGGTGAGGTTGTGAAACTCCTGGGTGAGCACATGCCTTCGGACCCATCATCGCCCTTAGTAGCATACGCTCCTGGGTATATTAGCCTTCGACTGATGTTGTTAAATAATGTCCGATCTGATCAAGAAAATGAGTGGATGCGTATTCTGCTTGGAAGTTACTCGAGTTATGCAAGTGCTGGTCGCAATAACCACGATATTGCCGCATTACTTGCACGTGATTTCATGTTCCTCCAACAACAATCTCAACAAACAGCACAATCTCATCTGTCGGCTCAGATGTCAAATTTATCTAGAAATGGATCTCAATCAACTCAACAACAAATGCACATGCATCAGAATAACGATCAAGCTAGCCTATTTGCAATGCAGCAATCCCAGCAACAACAGAACAACATGTCAAATAATATGCAGTACCTTCCGATTACTCAAGGTCTATCCCAAATGCAGCGTTCGTATGAGGCCCCAAGAACGTTAATTACAGAATGACAAAATGCAGCTGTACAAAATAAAGAAATGGAGTCCCAATGGATGTCGGAGGTAAAGAAAGGAGATGGCAAACCATGATTCGTCGCTTGGAGATTATCATCTACTTTGTTTTGTAGAGCGAAGTGATTGGTTGGATTGTGTTAGATAAACGATAATAAACTTGTGAAATGTGTATGGAATAGATGCGAGAATATGCTTAATGGCAATGTCATGACAATAAATTAATAATTATTAGATGTATTTAAATGCGTTTCTTTGACTTGGTACTGAAAGAACTACAGTTTAATCAGATTTAAGGTTTCGTTAGATTCTAGCGTAGTAAGGAATCATCGTTATCTATCCCCTAATTGATTTAGAAATACAACCCAACGAAAGAAATCTTTAGTCTTCAAAGTCGAGAGCCTCCTTGATATACTTCCCTATGATAGATTAAACGATCAGAATTATATATAAACATTAGGATCGAAGTGATTGGCGAATATATTAATATGACCTTACCGCCAAGACCAACTAAGACCAGCGGAACAAGTGCTGCTTCAACTTGCCACGGAATCATGTCAGTATATCCTATTCCTCTTGCCATAAGGGTTGCAGTAACAGGAATTGTGAAGAGAGCGAGCAATTCAGCATTGATGAGTGTGGTCATACGAGCTGCAAGTTTCTCACTCATTGGTGTAAAGTTTCCATTCCGTTGAGCAATAGAACGTTGGATAATTTTTGTGGTCGGAAAGAAAGAGCAAGCACCAAAAATAGCGACAAACACCAATTTCAACCAGAAGACGGGCTCATGTGAATAAAATTCCCAACCTTTTCCGTACTGTACCACTCGATAGTATCCACTCACGGCTAACAAAAGACCGGATGCACCTAAGGTAGTATCAGCAATAGCCATACGAGTTTCCTCTTCCTCGGACATGTTTGCTTTGATTGTAACTCTCTCAACGACAAGACAAGCGGTGATGAGCATAATAGAAAGGTAATGCCCATAAGCGGCAAGAGCACTCAAAAATGGTGAAGCAGTAGTACTTGCATCTGAAACAACCATAGAAACCTCTTCCATTGGAAGCATCATATTCAATTTGGTGGAAGTCATCTTCGGGACAGGTTCCGAAACCTTGAAGATACTACGACGATCGAGTTTGGAGAGGCTGGACGGAGGACGCAACGTTGAAACGCTAACGCTTGACCACGCCGATACATCCTCCAAAACTTGTACAAGGACTAACGTTATTGCTGCGAGTGATACCTTCATCTTCACTTTTTGTAACTTGAATGAGGTATATATCCTTCATTTCAATGATACACCCGACTCTTTTCCGCGAGAGTACGTCAGTTTCCCATTCCATTGTCTAGATTAGA
>Ga0213867_1000904_pt1 | contig 13210 bp, 8 predicted proteins | sample PICome_12_FD_160120 | JGI IMG/M metagenome (GOLD analysis project Ga0213867, IMG submission 160120) | Coastal seawater microbial communities near Pivers Island, North Carolina, United States - PICO540 | ecosystem: Environmental > Aquatic > Marine > Coastal | place: USA: North Carolina | collected... | reverse complement strand
ACACTAGGCACACTTATCCGGCTAATCTTTGCGCATGACCTTCCGGGTGTGTATAAGATGGCACCTATCAATGCCATTAAAGATGCTTCTTCTACAAGCCCTGTATTGGGTACAGACGGTGATTTTATCATTCTGAATGCTGCTCCTACTGCTATTACTGAGGGGCAAAATTATGCAGATAGTACAGTTCAAAGACAATATCTAGACAGTGATGTTTGGGCAACTATCTTTGAAATTGAAGAACAGTCTGTGGGTGATGACAAACAGACATGGAATAGAGAACGAGTAAAAATCTTCCAGAAGGTTGCCACTACTCCCGGTTCTGCAACACACAACTTTATTTACGGTAAAAGACCTACAGGTGGTCTAGACCTTATTAAAAGAAGATTCCTTGAGATTGCTGGTCAAGAATTATTCTTGGGTGTTGGTGTTATGGGCGGCAATACCACTACAGGTGGCTCGCCTAGCCAAGAAATGCAAGAATTCTTTGGTGGCTCTATTCTCAACAGACTTACTGAGAACCAAGGCACAGACCGTCCGGGCGATATGCAAATTACTTCTAGTGTTACCCCACCAGCAGGTTATAGAAACATTGGATTCTATGAAGACTTTAGAAGAAATGTATTATCAAACGGTGTGGAAGGAGATGGTATTGGTATTACTCCGGGTTCATATACAGGAACATATACTCGTAGATTTAGAACCAGAGTTGCAATCCGTCAGGGGACAGCACTTCCTGTATACCCCATGAACGCAAGGCAAGGTCAAATTACTGGAAGAAACAGACAGCAAACTGTTTTAAGTTATAGTGGAACATATACTGCTACTCTTACAAGTAATTTTTCTAGCCTCAATAAATATTACCTACACGTCAGAATTTAAGGAACTATACTATGTCTGATTATGCAGAATTAAGAAAAAAATATGTTGAACCAATCTGGTTAAATATTGAAAAAACAATTATTGAAGTAACTGAAGAAACAAACGAGAACAGAGTTTTTCGTACACAGACTTTGGTAATTAAAAAATGGGATGATGATGAAGAAACTCTTCCTAATTATCTTTTTCAATTGATTACAGAAATCTATTCAGAAGAAGAGATTGATCAGTTTACTGACAAGTCCAATAAAGAACATAAAGAAGATAATGAACGAGTCAAAAAAGCAGATGAGCAAAACTATGAATTGTTACGTCTTGAAAGATTGTTTAAAACAAAGCTAGATATCTTTAACATTGATGCTATTTTTAATTCAGATAACAAAAAAGCAAAGTCTGAAATTAGACGTGCAAAAAATGATGTTGAGGCAATTGCTTTAGCTGTGATGTTATTTCTGGAAGAAAAGAAAAAGAATTCGGATGAAAATATTTAATGTTAAAAATAAATATATTAATGAAAAACTAGATGAAATTGAAAAGGGTATTCTATCTTTAGATTTAAAAAATGATTTTTTTATTCAAGATGAAGAGGGGCTAGAGGAAAAGGATTATTTTCTTTCTGACCAATACAGGGAAAAGATAGTGCGTTCTGGTTTAATGCATGAAGGCACGCCAGAGAGACAGCCTTTATATCAATCACCAACATCTAGTGATTATAGTATTCATAAAAATGTTGAGAAAATACAGAATGAAATGATTGAGTACATGTGCGTCCGAGCAAAATGTTTGGATGTACTATACCCTAGAAAGTCTTACTGTAGTTGGCACAATAATTCAGATGCTTATGGGTATGGGCTGATGTTTAGTTGGTCAGAAACAGGTGAAGGTGATTTTAGATATTGGGACATTGATAAAAAAGAAGTCATTTATATTCATGATAAAAAAGGCTGGAATGTAAAATCATTTTATTTTGGTAATTATATGGAACCTGAAAAACTTGTATATCATGCATCTTCTAATGAGTGTTTAAGGTTTTCTATGGCATTTCACTTTCAGCAAAATAAAAATATTTGGGAAGAAACTGTGGACATTTTAGAGAATGAAGAATAATGGTATTGTTATTGTTGCAACAAATCTACACAGATATTATCAGTCAGCATACTTATTAGCTGAGTCTATAAAGGATTACTGTCCTGATTTTAGTGTAACACTTTTTACAGAAGATCAGTGGGTAGACCATAGAGCTAAAATTTTTGATAACGTTGTAACTGATATTCCAAAGCATGAAAGTTCTGAAGTGAATAAAAGGACCAAAATGTGGGGAATGGGTAACTCTCCATATGAGACTACATTATATCTAGATGCAGACATGGAAGTCTTGAGTGAAGAGTTTTCTACAGTATTTGACCAAATCAAAGATAATGATATGCTGTGGACTGAGATTACAAAAGAACGAGAATACGCTTTTGTTGGAAGAGAATTTGGAGAAGTAACATTTAAATTTCATGGTGGGGTATGTCTCTTTAAAGATACTGCCAAGCCCTTTATGAGAGATTGGTATGATTTGTGGGTAAAGCAAGCCACAAATGAGTGGTGGCCTATAGGAAACTACCCTAAAAAATCTTTGCAAGGCTTTGATCAATTCTCTCTGTGGTGGCTGATAAATAAAGAGTGGGATAAGTATAAATATTTAAAGTATGATTTTTTTGAAGATGATCACAGATGGAATGCAATTCGGTCGTATGATAAAAACTTAGGGCATGGAGTCAATCCTATTATTGGACATTGGCTATTGGGACAAGAACCACATGATTAGGACTGACAAACAGACTAAGGAATAGTAAATGGCTGAGTATGCTATATTAACAGCCGAACAGGGAACAGATACTACCTTTCAGGTTGACGTGGTTGATGCTAACAGAAATCCCCGTGACTTGACGGGCATATCTGTTGCTGCCAAATTTAGAAAACAATATAATTCTAATATTGTATATGAGTTTGAAGACTCTGTTGCCACACCAGCAAGTGATGGTATTATTAAATTACACTTAGACGCAGCATTTACCAATACAATTGATGCTGGTAGATATTTCTATGATGTAGAAATCACAACTGTTACAGATACTACAGAACGTATTGTAGAAGGTATCTTAGAGATTACTCCTGCTGTAACTCAATCAGCAAGAGCATTCAAAGCAAGCACAAGATCAATTCCTGTTCAATTAGGTGACCTTACAGATGTAGATGTGAGCAGTTTAGCACACAATGCAAGTCTTGTCTATGACTCAGACCAGCAAAGATTTGAGTTTGGTCTTGCAGATATTGGAACCCTTGACTCTGCTGAAGTTTTAAATATTGCTGACTCTGATTATATTTTGTCAGTATACTCTGCTGGTAACAATATCACTATTGACAGTGCAGGAGTAATTACCAGTACTGCTACAGCAGATGACTCTGCTATCTCGGCTGCTTTAGCATCAGAAGCATTACTTATTGACGGAGGCTCTTTCTAATGTCTAAAACAGTTTACGTCAAAAAGGTAAGTTCTGGTATTCCAACTGGAATATCTTCAATCGGTATTAGACAACTTAATGATGTAAATGATAGTGGCTTAGATGCTACCAATAAATACCTAATATATAATGATAGTGCTAATGAGTTTAGGTTTGGTGAGGTAGAGGGTCTTACTACTACACTCAGGGCATTGGGTGATGTTGATGTATCTAATCTAAGCCCTACAAATAGATTTCTTCAATATGATAGTGTTAGTACTAATTTTGTCTTTAGTTCATTAGAAGACATTACAGTAGGCGTGAGTAGTGTTAATGGCCTCACTGGTGATGTTATTTTAGAATTGTTGGACTCGGATGATATTAGAGCATTAGGATTAGATTCGGCGGAAGTTCAAGGTATTATAGAAGCAAATCAAGTGCAGGTAGACTCTATTGATGGTGGGTCTTTCTAATCGTTATAAATAAATATAAATTCAAGTTTATCAAGGTTTAGAAATGGCAATTATTAAACATAAACGTAGTTCAGTAGCGGGCAATAAACCTACCGACAGTGATTTAGTTCTAGGTGAACTTGCTATTAACACCCATGACGGTGTAATTTTCTTTGAACAAAATCGTGACGGTGAAATTACTATCAAGGAAATTGATGGTACAATGGCTGCTGAGAACGTTTACTACGTTTCTAAAAGTGGTAATGATGAAAATGATGGTACGTCTCTTGCAAGAGCATTCAAGACTATTGACAGGGCATTAGAAGTAGCTTCTGTTAGAAGAGGTAATCTTGGATTAGACTCTGATGGCGCACAGGGTTCTGTTATTGAAACTAAAACAAGAAGAGACTTGGGATACTACATTGATGCATCCAAATATGATGTAGCATTAGGCTCTATCTTCAATCAGGTTTTCCAAGGACGTGCTGGTTCTTATACACAGGGCATTACTGAGGTTCTGACTGCCTTAGACAAGACCAAAGACCTTGTAAACGATCTTGCTGCTATTAACGGCAATGGAACAGTCCTTACCAGAGCAGATGGGTATTGGGATGAAGTAAAAGACATTATCCAAAATGGTAGGGATAACTCTGATACATTAAATGCCGCTGCATATCCTATTCCAAGTGCTGGCTATTATGACACCTCTGGTCATGCAAATGATGCACAGTATTCTAGAGAACTTCTGTTAAATAACAAGGTGTTTATTTCTGAAGAAGTTAATGAGAAGATCAAAGACCTTTATCCTGACTTGACCTATGATGAAGACAAATGTAAGAGAGATGTTAGGTTTGCTGTAGAGGCGCTTATCTATGATGCAACCTATCTTGGTAATGCTGCTACCTATGACAATGCAGCATTCTTCTTCTTCTTTGGAGACGGTGATCCACAGATTTCGGAAATTGAAACTCCTGCTACAGCCTATGCATATGAATATATGGCTTCTGTCATTTCAGATGTTCTGTCCGGTACTACGGTAGTTCTGTCTGGTCAACCTTCTGACTACACAGCACTACAGCAGACTGCTCTTAATTATCCTTCTGCTTCTAAGAGAAGTGAACTGCAACAATTAATCGGTCGTATTGGTGATACAATCAAGAATGGCTACTCTTACCTGACAACTAACTTTACTAGACTTACTCCTGATGCAGACAGCAGAGTTAACTTCTCGGCAGGTACTTTAGGCTCGCCTGAAAAGACTGCTTTTGATGCAATTGTAGGTAATAAGTCTACTATCATTGATAGTGTAGTGACGCACATTGATGAAGTATATCCATTGCTGTTTGGTATTGGTGATAGATACCAAGACATTCTTGATGGTTCTGAGATTGAAACTACAATTTATGTTAAGACTGGTGACTACACCATTAACAATCCTGTAAAAATTCCAAAGAACGTATCCTTGGTTGGTGATAACTTGAAGAATACAAGTATCAGACCAAAGAATAAAACATCTGATATGTTCTATCTTAATAATAACAACTATGTCACTGGATTTACTTTCCGTGACCACTTACAGCCAGCAGCAGTATTTACATGGGATGTAAACGATTCTTCTGGTAATAATATTATTACAAACTCTCCATACATTCAAAACTGTACCTCTATGACTGGTCCAAGTCAAGAGAGAAATGAAGATGGTACATATCTGTATGCGGACAGTAATGGTGATCCTGTAGGGGGCGGTGATGGTATCCGCAATGACGGTTCTAAAGTAGGTGGTATCCGTTCTATTGTTGTAGACTCCTTTACACAGATCAACCAAGGCGGTAAGGGCGTATACATTAAGAACCGTGGCTACTGTCAGTTGGTATCTGTGTTTACAGTATACTGTGATGTTGGTGTACTCTGTGAAAATGGTGGCTTTGGGTCTATCACAAACTCTAACTCAACATTTGGTAATATCGGTCTGAAAGCAACTGGTGTATCTGAACCATTATATGATGGTCATGTAAATGGTGCACAGACAACACTGGATAACATTATTGATCTTCAAGACCTAGATATTATTCCTAAAATTTCTGATGCTGTTAAATTTGGCGGTGACCCAAAGTATTACACTGTTGACTCTGCTTCATGGGACTCTGCTGCTGGTACTGGTTCAATCCGTCTCTTGGAAACACTGGAAACCGCATTAGCAGACAGTGACACAGTTACATTCTACCAGAGAAGTGCTTTGAGTGCGTCTTCTCATACATTTGAATGGGTGGGGACAGGCACAGATATTAGAACATCATTCCCATTCCGGGGTGGTATTCCAAACCAAGCAAATGAAGTTGTACAAGATGCTGATAGATCAGGGCTTGTATTTGTAACCAGCACTGACCAAAAAGGTGACTTCAGAGTTGGTGAAGACTTTAGAATTCAAAGATCAACAGGCACTATTGAAGGTGATGCTTTTGATAGAAGCTTGTTTGCTCGTATTACACCATTCTCACTTGCACTAGAGGATTAAGGAAAAAACATGGCTGACCTAAACGTATTTCGCACAATAACACATTCGGTGCAAGACAGTTCTTCAACCGTCTACACAGCACCTGATGGGTATACAGGCATTATTCTGTCTACTCAGGTAGCAAATGCATCTGATAGCACACACTGGCTTGACCTAACTATTCAGGACTCTGCTGCTGCACCTGAAGTTAATGAGTTGCTATCTCAGTTTGATATTCCGGGAAGAGATGCAGTATCTGCGACTTCTGGTAAAACAGTTGTGACTACAGGACAAGTTTTAAAAATGCGTTCTTCTGGTCAAAATAAACTCAAAGCTACTATCGGAATTTTGGAGTCACTAAATGGCTAACTTACTCAGTAGAAAAGTAAAAAGTGCAGAGATACCTGATACTTTTTTCAGGCTAGAAGATGTAGAACCTAGTCTTGGTGTTCCTAATGATAGTAACTCTATCGTGGTATCTGTTACTAGTGGTGACAGAACTTTTTATAAGCTAGACAGTGGCTTTGCCTTTGACAATGATTCTGGTGCAAGAAGAATCAGTATTGACCTATCTCAGTTTGGTATTACAAATTTAAGTAATGTAGATGACTCTGATGGTCTTGGCAATATTATTGATGGTGGGAAACTCTTAGTTTATAGTGCAGCTAGAAATGCGTTTGTTCCAAGTGTAGGTGGTGTATCTCTTGACTCTAATGATGCTGTTACTCTTAACGGTGAAGGTCCATTATTTTACCTTGATGCTAGAAACCACAACTACAATCAGGTAGTATTTGACTCTAACATTGCTGTAGCATTTGGTAGAGACTCTGTAAGATTTACAGGTAAAGAGTTTATCACAGAAGATAGGCTTAATGCAAACTCTTTGATTGTCCAAGATTCTGCTACTGTATCTGGTCCTATTACGGCATTTGGAAGAATCTACGCACAAAATGCAACAGTCCAAGCACTGAGTTTAGATATTGAATCTGATGGTCTTATTGGTAATAACCTGACAGTTAGTGGTATTATTTCTGGTGATGGCTCTGGTCTCACAAATCTGACAGCAGACAGTGCTGTATTTGCTGACTTGGCTAGTGACTTGGAGAGTGCTGCTTTTGATGCATTATTTGCAGATAAGACTACTGGTCAGTTAACAGAAGGTTCTAATCTCTACTATACTGAGACTAGGGCAGATTCAAATATCACTAGATTTGTTACAGTAAATGATTTACAATTTGCCGATACTCGTAAGGCAACCTTTGGTGATGACAGTGACCTGAAGATTTATCATGATGGTTCTTCCAATGTCTATCAGGGTTCTTCTCATGCATTCCGTAATACTCATGGCAATGATGTAATTACACTTGACAGTGACCATGCAGTATTGAAATATAATGGAAGTACTAAACTTACTGTAGTTGACTCTGGCATTGAAGTTACCGGGAATATTTCTGGCACTAACTTAACCTTAACTGGTGACCTGACAATTACAGGTACAACTACTACGGTTAATACTACAACACTTCAGGTATCTGATCCACTCATTCACTTAGCAGTAGGTAATGAATCTTCTGATGTTGTGGATATTGGTTTCTTTGGTCACTATTCTCCTGATGCTGGTGTAACTAGAGAACACACAGGTTTCTTTAGAGATGCTAACAATGGCGAATATTACTTATTCGGTACTTACCAAAGCACATCATTAGACTCTGAAGTTCCTTCTACAACTGTAGACAGAACAGACTCTACATTTGGTTTAGCTGAACTTAATCTGAAGTCCCTGAAAGCAGACTCTGCTACAATTAGTGGTCCTATCAAGTTTTCTAATGTATATGCTACTGAAGGTGCATTGCCAAGTGCAGCAACCTATCATGGTATGTTTGCCCATGTGCATGCTACAAACAAGGCATACTTTGCTCATGGTGGTCAGTGGCACAAGCTTCTGGATGAGACTTCCAGTACAACAGATGACCTGACAGAAGGCTCTACTAACCAATACTTCTCTACAGCTAGAGCAAGAGCATCCCTTGGTGTAGAAAACACTAGTGGAACTGGAAATGGCTTTGGTAGTCTTGCTTATGATAGCACTAGCGGTGCATATACCTTAACACAAGTAGACTCAGATGATGTTCTTACAGTGTACTCTGCTGGGACAGGTGTTAATATCTCTCCTACAGGAGAAATTTCAACCTTACAGGCTCCACAGGCAGAGAATGCTGCACTTCTTGATAGTTTAGATGCTATTCAATTCCTGAGAAGTGATGTTGATGACTTCTATAAAGCAAACAATACCCTAACATTCCTGACAGGTTCTAAGTTAGCATTTGGTGACTCTACTGCACCAACATACTTCACTCACACAGGTAGTGGGCTTAGATTTGTCGGCAACCCAATTCAGAACTTGAATGTTTCATTGTTTGATAGTCTTGTATCTGGACAATTCCTGAGAAGTGATGCAACTTCTAATGTAACAGGCGGTCTGGTAATTAATGACAATGTTGAATTAAACTTTGGTACAGATTCTGATATGCAGATGTACCATAGTGGTGCAGCATTTGTTGCCAGAAATAATACTGGTGATGTTCATATTCAGACAGGTGGCTTCTACTTGAAGAATGCTACTGGTACTGAGACAATGATCCATGCAGAAGCAAATGATTATGTTAGACTTTACCATGATAACAACCTGAAGCTTAACACAAAATCTACAGGTGTCAAGGTTACAGGTGAATTAGAAGTTACAAATAGATTGGTATATTCTGGTGGCGGCAATACAATCAAGCATGCGCCTACCGGAGTTAGTATTACAACCAATACTGCTACTTTAGTTGATGGCTTCACTGCTGGAACAACTCCTACAACATTTAAATTTGATGTTCATATTCATGATGCAAGCACAACACCTGATGAAACACAAATCAGTACTGTATTGGTAGCCTTTAATGGTGAATCTGATGTAGGCTTTACTGAATTTGGTGTGGTTCATACTGGTGATAGTGATATGGGCTTCTTGACAGCAGACGTTATTGGGAGTGGTCAAGTTAGACTTCTCTTTGAAAGACGTAATGGTAGAGGCACCTTGGAAGTGAAATCAACAAAAACAATTATTAGCTAATAGGATATAGAATAGATGGCTGATTCTGCTAAAGATTTTGTAGTCAAACAGAACCTAAAGGTTACAGGTAATATTGTCTCTGCTGGTGCAGGGTCGGTATTTACTGGTGATGGTGCACAACTGGATAATGTTGATGCAGTCGCTCTTGGTGGGGAAAGTGGTGGCTTCTACAGAGACGCAACCAACTTAAATGCTGGCACAATCAGCAACGATAGACTTCCTGCTAATATCACTAAAAACCTCACTGGTAACGTAACAGGTAATGTTGATGCTACAGGTGGGTCTGGTGCAGTAGATGCAGACTCAGGTAGGTTTACAACTATCTCTGGTACTACCGCCTCGTTTAATACCTATGTTGGTGTATATGGTAACTTTGATACTTTTGATGAAGTTTTTGATAGTTCTTTTACCAGAAATACTTTCAAGGCAAATGTATTTGATCCAGTATTTGATAGCTCGTTAAGTAGAAAGTCTGCTGATGATATTTCTGATGGTGTAACAAATAAATTCTATACTACTAATAGATTTGATTCTGACTTTGGTACTAAGACTACCTCAGACCTTACAGAAGGGTCTAACCTCTACTACACTGAAGCAAGAGTAGACTCTGACATTACTGGAACTGTTACTAAAACATTTGTAGACGCATTAAACATTAATGCAGACCAACTTGACGGTATAGATGCAGAAAATTTTGTCAGAAGTAATACTGATGATCAAATTACTGCTCACATCCAATTTACTGATGGGTATGAAACAAGATATGGTTCTGGAAATGATTTAAGAATTAAGCACACCGGAGCTAGATCAACATTAAACCAAGTTGGTTTTGGTGACTTGGCTTTGCAAGCAGATGGCACCGATAGATTTGTTATCACTGATAATGGTACTACTGCTTCTGGTGTGATGAGTGCCGACAGTATTACTTCTACTGGCAGCATTACTGCTACATTAGATATTGAAGCATACCGTGACATTAAAGTAGATAATTGGCTATGGATTTACGAATCTGCAAATGGTGGTGTTGCTGGTCACCTTGAAGGTACAGCAGATGGTGGTCTAGAAATCCATTACCACTCTATTACTCCAAGTGCTGGTCTTTCTATTTACTCCCATGACAGTCAGTCATTAGTGGGTACACTTCAAACAGTATTCTCTGCCCAAGAAGGTATTTCGTTTGAAAATAATAAACTACATAATGTTGCAGACCCTGTAACCAATCAGGATGCTGCTACAAAAGCATATGTGGATAATACTTCTCAAGGTCTGGTAGTTAAAGATGGTGTAAAAGCAGCATCTACTGCTGATCTTAGCACACTTCCAAATGTAGGTACAGTAACATATAGTAACACTGCTGGTCCTGACTCTGGTGTAGGTTCTGGATTTAGCTTCACTGGTCAACTGGACTCTATTGATGGTTACACCCTAACCACAAATGATAGAGTACTGATTAAAGATCAAACAAATGAATTTGAAAACGGCATCTACAGATGGGTAAACAATACCACTCTGACAAGAGCAGTAGATGCTGACCAAGACAGTGAACTTGGTGGTGGTGTATTTGTATTTGTTGAAAACGGTAGTGTTAACGCAAGTAACGGTTATGTAACGTCTCACTCTGGTCTTACTAATGTAGGCACTGATGATATTCTCTGGACACAGTTCTCCGGTGCTGGCTTTATTGAGGCTGGTGACGGTCTGGTGAAAACTGGTAACGTTATTGACGTAAACCTTTCTGATGGTGCAGGTGGTACATCTGGTCTGAAAATTGAAACTGACCAACTGAAGATTAACTTAGGTGCAGGTGGTACTGGCTTAGAGATTTCCTCTAACGTTCTGCAAATTGCCAATGATGGTGTTGGTGCTGCACAGGTAAACTTTGGTTTGGGTGCAGGACAGATTAGTACTGCTGATCTTCCAGAAGACTCTGTATCAGGTAACACATACTTTACCGTAGCTAGAGCAAGAAATGCACTTTCTTATGACTCTTCTGGTATTGTAACATATGACTACTCAACTGGTCAAATTAGTTCTTTGTCTGTTGACTCCATTTTCTCTCAAAAGTTTGCTAATGTTGACAGTTCAAATGTTATTATTGGTTTTGACACTTATGATTCTGTTGCTGGAACATTCAACGTAATTATTGGTTATCAAGGTGCTAATGAAACAGAAGATGTAGACCAATCTGTAGTTGTAGGTTATCAGGCTGGTAAATTTGTCAAAGATATCAATAACAGTGTGCTTATTGGTGATCGAGTTAATGCCCCCGGTGATGGTATAAGATTCTACGGTGGTAGCAATCTATCCTCTCTTACTGATGCTGTAGTAATTGGTACTGAGGCTATGGGTGGGATGAATGATGTAGTTATTGGTAATCAAGCCAACTTCTATGGTAGAACATCAGAGTTTTGGCAGTCTTATAATACTTCCAATATCATGATGGGTTACCAAGCCGGGTATATGGCTTCTTACTCAAGTGGAACAAACACTGGTAATGAATTCACCAAACGGTCTGTGATTATGGGTCAGCAGGCAGGATACGAACATGCGCATGAGGATACTGTCATTATTGGTCATAACGCAGCAAGAGGAACAGCAAATGCTGGGTCTACTGTAAGTAACAACGATAACGTAATTATCGGTGTTAATGCACTCTATGACATTAAAGCAGGACAAGCAGACGACAACGTTGCTATTGGTAAAGAAGTGTTGTATAATGCTGGTAACACTCAATCAGCAGACAACAACGTATTTATCGGGCATAGGGCTGGATATAACGCTGGACAGACTGCCCGTATTTATAGAAACGTTATGATCGGTAATAACGCTGGTTACACACTTAATGGTGATTTTAATATTGGTATTGGATATTATGCTCTGGATGATGCTACAGGTGACTATAATACCTCTATTGGTTATCAGTCTGGATTAGGCACTCAATCTAATGCAGGTGCTACCCTGACAGGCAATGACAATATTTTCCTTGGATTTAATGCAAAGCCCGTCAATACCAATACGTCAAATACAATGGTAATTGGTTCTGCTGTTGTCAATGAAGGTATTCAACGTCTTGAAATTCCTGCAATGACTGATGCTACCACAGGTCATGGTGTGGGTTCCATCCTTACCCTTCTGGAAGATGGTGATGGTAGATACATTGGATTTGATTCAGCACCTTCTGTGTTGGACTCTGTAAGTGTGGCACCATATGCTAGAGCAGCAATTAGTGTTGTCGGTGATGGTGTGTCCTATGAACAGGGTACAGGTGTAATCACAATTGCTACAGTAACCAACTCTTTCCAAGTAACACAGGCTGGTCACGGGTTAAGAGAAGGTCATGCAGTCTATGAAGATGATGTTGCAGGATGGGTAAAGGCATTTGCTACAGATTCCGGTCATCAGCTTGCTACGCACGTTGTAGTAGATTTTGTAGACTCTGATACATTTGCAATTGCACAGAATGGTATCTTTACAATCGGTGAAACTGGTTCTGTAAGTCCTGCTATTTCTCTGACAGCCGGTGAATACTACTACACAGGTAACGTAGACTCTGGTATTCCTGTCATTGCACAGCCAGCAACATCTGTACAGCCTCTGTTCTATGCTCTGTCTTCTACACAGATTGAACTTAGTGTAGAGCATGCAATTAATGTATTCTCACCAGATGAGCCATTGAATGTAAGCAGCACAGCAGGTAACTTTACTGTAACAGGTAATCTGAAAGTAAATGGCTTAGGCGTTCCAAAAGTTGCTACAGTTAATCCGGGTGGAACATATTACT
>Ga0213867_1000903_pt1 | contig 13219 bp, 14 predicted proteins | sample PICome_12_FD_160120 | JGI IMG/M metagenome (GOLD analysis project Ga0213867, IMG submission 160120) | Coastal seawater microbial communities near Pivers Island, North Carolina, United States - PICO540 | ecosystem: Environmental > Aquatic > Marine > Coastal | place: USA: North Carolina... | reverse complement strand
GTGTTCAACAATGACAAGAATAAAACATTTTTACAATAAGTATTAAAAATTATTTAACGTTCATTAAATTTGATATTTTGTCAAATAAAGAGCGAAAAATGCGAGATGAAGAGATTGAAGTTTGAAAATTACTTATTGCAAATTTGATAAGCTGACTCCAAAATAAAATGTCAGCTCAAAAGTGGTCAGAATGTGAAATTTACATCAAAAAGTGGTCAGAATGTGAATTTTCTCAATGAAAAACTACAAAAAATCCTCAGTTCGAATCCGTAACCGTAATCTCTCTCATAGTTCGCATTACGTGTTTTAAGAAGTTTAATTACAGTACAACAGCCGCTAGTTTGGGTTTGGATCAAACCGAGTACATGTATTCATAAAATACATCATGTCTTCGAAGAGTACTTAATCAACACATCACTACTCATCCACTATCTACTCTGTTATCATCTATTATCTCTTCATCTCCTTCTAAAGAGTGTTCTAGTGAACTATAAGTTACAAGGAACTTACATTCATCCGTCAAGCGAACGAGTGTAAGACAGAAAATCATGAGTATCTCACATGTCATTTTGAGGTCATCGTCCACCAGGCGAGTTCTTATGCCGTCGTTATTTGCTTCCTCAATTTCGAGGTCAAATAAAAATCATTATCAGAATACGGTACTAAACAGTACAGATTCAACGTGGACTAACCGGTTAAACTCAGTACCCATGACTTCTCGTGTTACATGTAAAGGGTTTTCATCGTCGTCTGAGGCGGTCCCAACCAATCAAGGATTGAATGAGGTGGAAATGGAAGATGATATTCCTTTTCCAGATGTTGGTGACTATGACAAAGTGGAAGGCTTTGACCTTATTTCGCACTGCCCTCCCCGTGGTAAACTACAGAGAGGGTCGTTGATCGGAAAAGTTGTGTCTACTAAAATGCAAAAGACTGTGAATGTCGCCGTCGATCGCTTTCGAATAGTTCCGAAGTATCGAAAGAGGCTTAAGTATACTAGAAAATTCATGGCTCATGATGAAGATGAAATATGTGACGATGGTGATACAGTTTTGATCACACCATGCCAAAAGAAAAGTAAGCGTAAAAACTTTGAAGTTGCACAAATTTTGAGGAAGGTCGGAGTACTTTAGAATTATTCCGGGTGTTTGTGCTAAGACAATAGTTAGCTTAATAAACGGATCGAGCTTAGAGATTCAATAATCTTTATAATGAAAACGTATTAATGAAGTTTTTTTTATTGACATTGATAAATCATTAGATAGAGTAGGTTTTATATCGCGACGACAAGACAGTGATGGCAATCGTATTAGTTTGAAAAAGATATCATGACTGTTGCTTCGAAACAATAAGAAAAGAACGAGATATGTATAAGAATATCTACATCGGGACCTCCGTAAATGTTATTTTGCATTACTCCGTTTACTTGAAGATTTGCACGTATTATTTTAAATTTTTTGTTTTGTTCTCTGTTTTAATCTCTGTAAACTCTCTTACAGACATTGGTATGTTGATGTGGTCAAGAAATTGTAATGACGCGTTCTCTCTAGCAAATTCTTTCAGGTCGAGGATGACTTCTCACTCATCACTTTCACCACGTAAACATATTATCAAAATTTATCTATTGCAAATAGTATTATGTCAGGCGCTATCAGGTCGAATATTAAGAGATCTAGCCATGAAGAATCGCTGTGTAATAGAAGATGAATAAACAAATTTGGAAAGGTCTTGAAGGTGCGACACGAAACGGGCGTTAAAATATCTATTTCCAATACGCTTTGGAGGGAGATTTTGCGTATTAAAGCCAGTTTTGAAGCAAAGGAGAAAATATAACATCGAGAGAAGTGCCTCTAAGCCTATTATAAGTATTTACTCTTCTACTTTGCTAAAATTCTAACGGTTGGAAATAGAAATTGAGGTACTTTCTTAAAATATAAGTAACGAATAGATATCACTCAAAAACTGATTCACCTTAATGTCACTTTTGATAATAATGCACGAGAATTGTCATAAACAAAAAAAATTAACAACATCCGTAGCCGTAACCTGTCGAAGCTTGTTCTAAGACGCGACTATTTGTTTTGTCTGGTAGATCTGTTGCCGTCCCATTTTCCCTTCCCTCACTAATAGAAAAAATTATGACTTAATTCTGTCCAGTAAATAACATAAATTTATCCAGCTTCCTTACCAATCTTTTTCGTACACCATCTGGGAGATTCGCTGGAAGAGTGTTTCAATGCCAGAAGAATCTAGCGCAGAAACCTCGAGGAGCAAAACGTTTTTGTCTCTTGCGAAAATTTTCCCCTCACGTGCAAAGACTTGGCGTTCGTCACTCAAATCAGACTTGTTACCCACCAAGATTATCTGACAATTGCTGTCTGTGTTTTGTTTGACTTCTTCGAGCCACATCTCAACATGGCTAAACGATACGCGATTCGTGATATCGTACACAATGATCGCGCCAACTGACCCTCTATAGTAGCTTTTAGTGATAGCTCTGTAACGCTCTTGACCAGCGGTATCCCACAATCTCAACCCTACCTGCGTTCCATTCTCGATGGTAACCTTGGTAGAATAAAACTCTACACCCACTGTTGCTTTCATGTCGTGTTCAAATTTATTATGAACGAAGCGATTGAGAATGTTAGACTTTGAATTACAAAACCAAACGCCAAGTAAAAATCCATGACACATGAGTCTGCATAGATTAATAATAATTAAGAAAAGAGACTCTTAAGCTTCAACTCACCTTTCCGACGCCTGTCAAGGACACATAACATCAAGCATACGTGTCAAAGCGCATGAGATACAACGACTTGTCAACCGCTACTGAGCAAAGTTGCTAGTGAAGAAGGCATTCTGCTCTCGTTTATTTCCTCTACTCACCTGAATCTCCAACCAACACGATTTTGAATACTGTCTAAAGAGAAACAATTTGAGTTATTGAAACCATAGATTATCGGACAAAAATCGGGCATCGAAAATATTGCTAGAGAGGGATTAAACGCTTCACTTTACCTCATCGTTTTCCTCCATACCACTCATTTTTCAAATTATTCAGGTTCAAAGGATGAGCTAGCTGGAACTCTAAAATGAACAGAGTTGCAACTATTGAACGTTCCAAAAGAAAAAGTTTAGGGAAGATGTAGTAGTAGTAGTAGTATTAATAGTAGTAGTAGTACAGTATGCGAATTGTAGATGTACGGAGTTTGCCGCAGTGCAGTCATAATCGCGTAGAATAACCAAGTACGCCTGAAGTTGCAATGCTACAGCTGCATAACCTCAATCCCGTGGGAGTAAAAGATTTAAAATTGAATCTCGCTCATTCCCGATACTTTTGTCAGATTATATGCAACCGAACATCCCCCGATAATGTCTCAATGTCCTCGACACGTTAAAATGCACTTCTTACAACGTACAACGCGTTTCTCTGGATTCTAACTCTCTAGAGACTCTAAACGTCTGTATATAAGTCTACAGGTTTGTCAAACAGGTTCTATGCTGCTATGGCTAGATTCGGTCATTCGGCTAAATCGATGTTCCTAACAATTTACAGTTGAAGAAAAACACTCCCCGAACCCCGATAAACTTGTGAAAAAAGTACTTTTCGAAGTACGTACTTTCACATTATGATGTATGCCATATGAACAAAAACACTAGATCGGATCTACTTCCCAAATTATTTGTTGTGGTATCTTTCAAAAACACAGATTATCGATTACTTGAGAGGGGTGAATCTGTCGTTATGTCTCATAAGGGGAAATCACTCTTTTTCTATAGGATCCTAATTTACATCCTGCTGTACTACTGTGTTATCTCTATAAACAATCCTAATTATACGTGGTTTTGTTCGAGTTTGTCAACATCTTCTTCGCAACGGAAATTTGCTTTGAAGGTTCAACATGCGAAGGAAAGAGATACGCTACAGGCGTGGGAAGATGCGTTAAAAAGTGTCGGTGGTTTGAATCGCAACATGGACATCGGCCGTGGATGTATACTTACCTCTCTTGCGTATTCAATTTATGGAGAGAAATTGGCTGGATGTGGTAGAGACAGAGATGCTGTTAGAGCGTTTGATATTTCGATTCAAATTTCAGAACAAAGCATGAAAAATATCGGTTTATCTCGAGCTCGTGCACTCCAGAGACTCATGAGATATAAGGAAGCAAGAGTTGCCTTCAATTTAGTTGCAAGTGTCTATGCTGATAATGATACTAAATTTTCTGATGCTATTATTTCTTCGGTAATATGTTCATTTCGACTAGGTGATGTAGAATGTGCCGAAAATGTTTTGGAGAAGTTTGCTCATAAGAGTATCCTTATCGAAGGAATGCGAAGTATAGTGAGAAGGTTAGATTATCAAAGGAAGAACTTCGACTATGATGTTGAAAATATTTGCAATAACCTTGAACTTATGAGATGTTGCTTGGAAACTCACCCCAACGAATTCATCTTTCGATGGATATGGCATTTAGAGTTTCACTCGCTTATCCCGGAAGACCGCAAGCGCATAGAAACTTTATTGACTAACAATTATTCATGTGATGATGAAGTTGTACGATCTTTGGCAAAAGTAAATATCGGACCTTTTGAAGCGCCACAAAATATATTTCTAGATAACAAGGTGGAACTGCATCGTTTATTAGCTCAAAGGAAGGAAGCCTTTTGGCCTTCTGGTTACATCTTACCCGACCAGATAAATTTATTTCAGAAATTTGAACGTAACGAAGGCCAAGTTGCTCGCCAATGGATACTGAAAGATGATGCAGGGTACGGAAGTCATGGAAATCAGATCCTAACTACAGAAGAAGTTTATCAGAAGGGTTACGAATGCGACAGCCCGAAACTTTGTCAGAAGATAGTCAACAACGCAATGCTTTTAGATGGACGTAGGTTTTCGATTCGATTATATGTAGTCTACTTTTTAACTAAAAACGGTATGGATGTGTATGTATGTAAAGAAGGTCTTGTAAAATTGGCCTCGGAAAGAGCATTAGACAGTCAGGATATCATTGATAAAACCGTTATGACGAACTCTGGTCGAGAAGATGATATGCCTCAACAAACTCTTTACGATTTGCAAACGATTTTTAAGTCCCGAGGTATTGACTATAGAGAATTCTGGGCACAAATTCGACAATTGGTTTCTTCTATAATGATAACATCTGAAAAGCATGATCGGAAACCAACCTGGTCTAATATGAGTGTCGGAAGCGTAAATCCTTTCGAATATTTGTCGACCTTGTCAATACCTAAGATTCTAGGATATGATTTGATTGTGAACGAAAACTCCGAAGCGCTTCTTATCGAAGTTAACAGGTTTCCGTAAGTAATATCATTGAATCTGCCAATGCGCATTAACATGCATTCAATTTATTGTATTCTCTTTGATCTTTTAGAGGCTTAGAACCACGAGGTGACGCCGACAAAGTAATTAAAAGAAATGTTGTACTGGCAGCCTGGAGTCTAGCTTCACGTAGAGCTGGTTTGGATTTCCACTCCATAATTGGTATACATGACGATCGACTTGATGAAGATATATTGGAATCACTCTAGTTCGTTTGGAAAAATAATAATAAGGTACATCAAATGCACGATCAAAAGAGTCAATAAATTTTTAGTGCCTTTGCATGCGTGCAATACATATCTACATCATGTAACATACTCGTAGCATGATAACATCTCAATTAAAAAACAGTAATCGAAGGTTAATTTATCAGTTCAGACGAAGAATTGCGAAGAATAAAATTTCAAGTCGAGTCATTTAAAACATAACAGCTGCAAACATTTTTATTCAAGGAGTTAAATACACTTTACTATTTACAGGCATATCCGTTTTTCAATATTTGTCATCGCGCATTAGTAACCACTTTAGATATGCTGCAAAATAACATAGTAGATATTATGATCTCCGAACAATTATGAAATAACTTAAACAATCTTCTTTAGGTACACCTCTGGACAGTCTCTCGGTTTCCATATTCTTCAGTCCCATCAAGTTCAACACCTGAACGAGTGTTGCATTGCGCAGATTTTTGGAGACTTGTAATGTAATGAAACCAATGAGACGGGATAAATAGAATTTCTCCAGCTCTAACTATAGTTTCTAAGGCATCACTTTTGCTTGCTTTCTCTATCCACGCCCTGTCGAAGTCAGAAACATCCTGGATAATAATAAAGAAGTTTAATATGAATTTTATCAACGATAGATTCAAAATGTATGAAGAGAATTATAGTGTAAAAGTACCTTTATTTCGTTCAAACGTGCAAAGTTCAGTTGGCTATGTCTAAATGTCGGGTGAGTTTTTTCGTTGTTAATAGCAAGATGCGGACATTCACGAGGTGGTGCTAGAACGTAGCGCTTCGCACCAACCATCATTGCGACCATGTTGGTACCAGAGTCATAATGAGTTGCAGCGGTAACTCCGCGCTCTCCGAAGCGACATTGTATTCCCTTGTTAAAATTTGGATTCCACATAAAGAAACTCTTTCCTTTTGAACTTAATGAAGGAAGATCCCGCGAAACAAAGGATTGCTGGTCAAAGGGTAAATTTCTCTCTTCTCTTGGTAATCCACTTTGATAGTAATAATGGATATCATTCGGCGGTATTGACTCTCGATCGGCATATCTTGCATGCTTTGCCCACATCGAATAATCAATATTGGAATCGTATTCGGGTGGAGGCCCCATTGTATCGTAATCCCAGTGTGACTTAGTAAAGAAGGCAAAGAAATTATCATATGATTTCTGGCAACTACCCGCAATACCACCACGTCCTTTCCGAACCATCCTTCCCTGTTTACCCTCAGCAAATCCTCGCGCGACATATTCATCGTTTGACCATAGCTCTCCCGCCTTGACGACGTCGGGTACGTTGTATACCTTGAAAGGCAACATGGCATCTCGGAACTTTTCCGCAGCTATCATTTCCTGCGGATCCTCGTGGTTAAAATGAAGCAAAGTTTCACGAAATGGTAATGGAGGGTTATCTAGATTATCTTGGGGCCATCTTTCCATTATTGAACCAAGAGTTTCGAGAGGAGGATATTCAGACAAATCTTCTGGTACCTCGTAAAGCAACTTGGGGTATGTCACATCTACCTTCGTATAGTCGACCTTTGGAGCAGACGACAAATTTGTATCATCGATAAGTTGCCAATCTCCTACGACGTTGACATCCGGATCCGTGAAAATATCACTTCTTTTCCCTTCTCGCATTTTGGAATAATATTTTACCCGTAACCTCCGTTTCTCTGGGTTAACAATACGCGTTCCAAATTCATCAAAAAAATCAGGATACGTTGGATGAAATCGTTTGAAGGATATATCAGATTCTTCGTCGACGTTTTCCTCAGTTTCCCTTGGAAATCGTCTCCCAATGTGATTTCCATTCGCATTATAACGTTTCGTGTTGTCTCTCCAACTCGTCATTGTTTCCCTTTTTCCACTATCATCCTTCAAAGTTGTCGTCGTAACAGCAGCAGATCTTTTTGAAACATCATCGTTCGAAGTTTTACCAGCATTTATAAGGAACAACCCTGCCAATATTCCAGCCATGAATGAAAAACCAATTATAAATAAGAATGTACATCTTTTCACGTATCGATTTCGACGACGAGCTCCATCCTTATCGTTTGCATCATTGTAATCGCCATCATCATCTACGATTAGAACTGTCTTGTTCTTATTGCTGCCGTAGTTGCACTCATCATATCCCTTGGTGTCCCTTCTATTATTATGACGAAGAAATGTTTTAGAATGATGTGGTCCGACACCGCTGCCATTGTTATTATTATTGACCTTTCCTCTGTGTAACATGTTCTTATAAAATGATACAACGAAGTATTTAAAAAGGGCGAAGGATATCTGATATACAGTATATTACTTTTATTTCTCTTCAATGATGATGATAATAATCGTTGTTATTGTTGTTGTTAGGAGTTGGGAATCCTAACTCTTGCTGTACTTGTGTTGTTTTTTGAACTGTATGCTTTTATTATTAACTTCTTCTACTTGTGTTGTTGTGGTTTGGATTTGGGAAAAATCCGTTATTAATAGCGGCACGTGGGATCAAAAATCTACCGGCAGTTCGTGACGAGGACGAGTCTTCTGGACTCTGGACATCAGGCAAAGATAACCCACTTTCCAGCTTGGTACTGTTATTAATTAATAACGCCAAACTTTATCATTCAGTACTTATGGAAAGCACACCCTGGTACGAGGGTGGATGTTCGTAATAAGTTGAAATAAAGAATCGTACGAATGTAGAGAGATGAAAATACGCTTATTCATAGAGTTGAACTCCGTGATCGTGAACAACAAGAGAGCTACTTCTTCATTTGATGAAATTTTAAAATGTGCAAATCTTTAACTGGTCCTCTATTTCCGCTCGAGAGAGAAGTAGATATGGAACATAAACGACGGAGGAACTATATCTATATCGATTCTTCGTTCAGCGAGCGGTGAGATGCAACTAACGAAAAGTTATCGACACAGGATGATGATTCAGATAATGCGTAAATTTAATATATCTACAAGTTTAACATACCGAAAAGTAGATGGAATTTGTTTAACTTTAAAATCTGAGTTTCGATTTGACACCCCCAAACCTGTATCTGGGCCTGGTTATTTACTTACTGTCTTACTAGCTACCATGGTTACCACATCGTTGATGTTTTCGTATTTTGAAGCATTCTTTATGAGTTCTTTAGCAACTTCAAGTCCATGTCGTTCACAAATTGCCCGCACATCTGGATCTTCAATCGATTCTAGGTCTTCAACATGAGCTATCCCCACTATTCGGCGAAGCATTTTCATACCACAAAATCCCAACGCATCCACAAATATCTCTCTCATAAAAGCTTGTTGACAAGCAATTAAAGTTGATTCATCGGTAAATAGAGAACGATGGTACGCGTCTCCGGTGTGCTCTGCAGGATCATTCCAAAGTTGGCAGAACGTTGCTTCGAAAGTATTCCAAAGGATTACTACTTGTTCCAATACCCATTCATCGTAACCAGGTGCATTATTGTGTCCTCGTTGAGAGACATAATTAAGAAACAAATTGGCAATTATTGCACCAACATCAAATCCCATTGGACCATAAAAAGCAAACTCCGGATCAATAACAAACGTTTGGCCATCTGCGGGTGAACACATAACGCTACCAGTGTGTAGATCTGCATGGAGTAGTGCTTGTGATTGAGTGATAAACTTTTTATTCAGCTTCGATGCAGCAACCTTCAACTGCACATCTTCTTCAATCATCTTCTTATCGTTATCAAGTTGAGGAGAAGTCCATCGATTATTGGGCGCGTTTATGTAGGGCTCACGAAAGACTACTGTTTCGGTGAGAGCACACATTTCTGTATTTGTAACCCAAAATTTACACTCTTTCCTCATTTCTGATGCCGAAAGTTTGAATGCAGATGTTCCAAAAAGAGTTCTAGCACAAAATTCACCAAGATCTTGTGAAAGAGTTGGGTATTTGATTCCAGCAATAAGACCTTTCCTCAAAATGATATTTGGTGGAGCGATATAATCCATGATCATAAGAGCATCTGACCTTGAGAAGTAGTGTACCTTTGGGGTTAATTTTGGACATAACGAAAATTGAACCGACAATGCCTGATATTCAAAATTTGCTCGATCAAGCGTAAGCGGCCACGACTCTCCGACACATCGTACATAAGGCAAAGCCTATAATATGAAAGTTTCAGCACAGAGCGAATCAACTGAAAAGTTGAAGTAAAATTATAACTTACTTGCTTTACAATAATCTTTTTTCCGTTTGCATTATTTGTCACAATGAAGACTAAATTAAGATTTCCGTCGCCCATCTCGATAGCACTTAAGTCTGATGCGCTCGAAGCCTCAAGAACTGTCATAACAAGCGGTGCGTTCTTTTCTATATATGCGGGAAGTGATGTACAACTTTGTTCTGAATAATCTGAAGGAGCAAGAGACGAAATATTATCTACCGAAGAAACATTACCACCATTATTTTTTCTGCGTACGATGTCATGAAACGAAAAATGCGAATCTTTCCGTTGAGCAAACAAATACTTATGCATAAAATTTGTGCCAGCACAATTCACTTACACGAAACCGACAACATCAAAAACACCGTTAGGACCTGGAAGGATGACTCCTTTTTCAGTAATAATACCGCTAATTAAGTCGGGTGGAGTAACATCAAACGCAGGATTCCAGCAGGACATCGCTTTTGGAGCTCGGGAAGTCTCGATTAGCTCAGCTGAAGGTCTTTCTTCAATTTCAATATCAGAACCTGAGCGTAAGGAAACGTCCAACGTTGTAAAAGGAGACGCGACATAAAATGGAACATTATGCGCCTTTGCAACAATAGCTAGTTGATACGTTCCAATTTTATTAGCAGTCGAACCATCCGCGCAAACACGGTCCGCCCCAACAACGCATGCATCTACGCCTTTGTTCTATTCAAAAAAGACAAATATAAATAAAAATGATTAATTCGGGACGATATTATGACAAACATATACACTCCTAAAATAAGATTCTTGTTTTCTTTACCTTCATGAGTGTGGCTGCTGCTGAATCACAAATGAGCATTCCACCAGGCATCTCTTCTTCTAAAATTTCAAATGCAGTTAATCTGGAACCTTGATTGTAAGGCCGAGTCTCCAAAGCAGTAATACTCTCCAATTTTCCTCTTCGTTGTAATTCACGCGCCACACCAAGCGCCGTTCCAAATCCAGCTGTTGCAAGCGATCCAGTATTACAGATAGTCACCATTCGAATCCCACTATTACTAAATGAACCATCTCCCAATAACGCATCAGCTCCAAACGCTCCAATGGCCTCATTATCCGCAACATCCCTTGCCAACATCATCTCTGCATGCTTTACAACAGCATCCAAAACAGCTGAAACATCATCCCCATCTTCCACAGCTCGAACCGCCTCAATCATCTCATCCAATGCATTGAACAGATTCACAGCAGTCGGTCTAGACGTACGCAAATACTCGCTCTTCTCCTCTACCACTCTGACAACTTCACCCACACTCGCGTAAGACTCCTTGTTACTGCTACATAAATCCACTGCCAATCCAAGACACGCTACAATGGCAATGAGCGGTGCTCCACGTACTTGCATGGTCCGAATCACGGACCAGGCATCCTCCACGTTTGTCACTGGTACGTACTTCTTCGTATGTGGAAGGAGAAGTTGGTCGAGGACGGAGAGAGTAGGTTGTGCCTGTCCCTCTTCGTGTGTGTATATGAGAGATTGGAGTGCCGTTTTTGGTTGGGTCATGGTTATTTTATTATGTTATATTGTGAATGTGTTAGATCGCGTCCACTCTTTTCCTTCCATGGGAAAATGAAAATGTGTGTCATTGATTTGTGTTGGTCCGTGTGTCGTGTGTCGTGTGTATGTATGTATGTATTGTGATCGTACATGTAGGCTAGAAAAAGATTTTTATTTTGAATCTTTTTTTGTCGTGCGTCGTTTGTCATGCGTCGACGTGCGGAGGTCACGTTTGATGAAAGATGATGGGATGTTTATAGATAGACGCTAAAACACACGATTCGTGTGTCTACTTATGCAATACTGCTTCTACTACACGTACATGTATATAAATACATCTAACATAATATGTATGTGAAGTTCATGAAAAGAAAAACGATTTACGACAGCAACGACTCGGTTGGATGTAGAGGGCTCACACTCTACTTCCATATCCATCACAACCATCTCGTTACTAGCCTGGATTATTTAAGGTAGGCATGGTCTTCTACCGATTGCAAGAACCAAACAGATTTCGAGAAGTAAGTTAAAATGCAGAGGAGAATTGGTGTACGTTCTCGCGGATCAAACAATGGAAATAATGTCAAAGAAGATGCGGCTGGTGTAGCTCGACGCTCTCCGAAGAAAGGTCGTAATTCGTTGTTTGCTTCGGTGATAGCCATTATGTCGGGGATCCTGCTGGTTGTGTTGTTTTACAACGTTTTCATCCTGACAACTTCTGGGAAGTTTGATAATTTGAAAACGGACTCAACCCATATCACTGCTGATAATTTGGAAGACACAAATTTAAAACCGAATGAAGTGTCTCACAATGAAGCAACTAGATTAATGATGCTGCAATCGAGTACGATAGTTGATGGCGAGAAAAAGTTAAAAGCAGAATTAAAGAAGGTTATGGAAAGGCAGGCACAGGGTAAAGATTTGGGGATAAAGGTGGCTAGTCGATGGGAAGACGGTGTGCCAGTAGTGTATCCGGGAGAAAAACATGTCAATTAAATTGCTGCAACATTTTCGACGATCGACATAATTTTTATAGATTTCAAGGTGATTCATAAATGTGGTGATTCAACGCCCATTATAATACCTAAACTCAAATGCGGTGGAATTGATACATTACATTTGACGCATTTCATCCACTTGAGTGGAATGATGACTTTCATTGGAAGACCTAGTGGACAAGTGATGCCATATCAACACGTAATTTTTGTAATTTATGGTTATGGAGATGCGTTATTCAAAGTCTGGTTAGAAAGTTCTCGTCAATGGAATAAGTTTGCCAATACCTAAAAGCAAGCAGCAAGCAAAGATTCTATAAGACGGATGTAAATAAGAGTCTAAAGATAACGGTAACCTTGAAGAAAGAGTATGAATGACCTCTGCCAACCTATAAATTGCCACTTGAACTCCTCATTTACCTTTAAAATCTTCAACAAAACTTCGATCTTAAAAAAATGAAAATGTAAATATATGATAGTAAACATACTTTGAAAGTTAGTTTACATAAGGCTTCGGAAGATTTATCTACAATTAAGAAACACTTAGCTGATCAAGATAACACTGAAATCTCATTTAAGTGGAGATTGAGCAAATCAATTAACTTATTAAAGAATGTAATGGTAATGACACCAGCATTATTAAATGAATTAACAAGTAAAAGTAGAAGGTGTTTGACTATCAACTCTCCACTTCAACAGGCAAGAAATTCTTTACCGATTTGACGGAAGTTACGTCACGAAGATTATTTGTCAAAAAATTCTCTCACTTCAAAAATCATACTTCGAGGTAATCTGACACTATCTACAATGCGTTCACCTGAATTGAGATATGTAATATAATCAGTATTATCTTGCTCGAATTCATGCTGAAAATATTACCGGTGGTATATCCAAATATCTGTATTCAAAAGGACCCAAACTTGAGGTTTTGTGT
>Ga0213867_1000902_pt1 | contig 13240 bp, 12 predicted proteins | sample PICome_12_FD_160120 | JGI IMG/M metagenome (GOLD analysis project Ga0213867, IMG submission 160120) | Coastal seawater microbial communities near Pivers Island, North Carolina, United States - PICO540 | ecosystem: Environmental > Aquatic > Marine > Coastal | place: USA: North Carolina... | reverse complement strand
GCCCTTTAGATGATGGTGAGATCACTGCTTCAGATATAGCTGATGTTACTGCTACCAGTACAGAGTTAAACATCCTTGATGGTGTTACAGTTCATACATCCGACATCAACAACGTCACAGGTATTAACGCTGCTGTACAAGCTGCACTAGACTTAAAAGGTACAGTGTCTACTTTGTCTGATCTTAGTATTACAGCTACTGCTGCAGAGCTAAACCTTTTAGATGGAGTTCCTGCAGGTCTTACTACGACAGAGATAGGTTACCTAGATGGTGTTTCTGCTAACATACAAACACAGTTAGACGCTAAAGGTACTGCATCCTCTTTGAGTGACTTAGGGATTACAGTATCCTCATCAGACATTAATACTGTTGTTTCAAGTGGTGGTGGTGGAGTATCAACAGGTAAAGCTATCGCAATGTCTATAGTTTTTGGATAATAAGGATTAATAAAAATGGCTGCGCCAAATATTGTAAACGTTTCAGATATTAAAGGTAAGACTGCTGTTGGTAGTTTGACTACTACACTTTCTTCCTACCTAGATAATGCTTCTGCAAGTAATCAAGTATATAAGATTAACTCTATTATTGTAGCTAATATTGATGGTACAAATGCTGCAGATGTAAACGTTTCTGTATTTAGAAGTTCTACTCACTACTACTTAGCAAAAACTATTTCTGTCCCTGCAGACAGTACTCTTGTTGTTTTGTCAAAAGATATGGGTATTTATCTAGAAGAAGGTGATTCTATTTATGCTTCTGCAGGTGCAACCTCGGACCTACAAATACTTGTATCCTATGAAATAATAGAGTAATTCTATGACGTTTAGATGGCGTAACAATGGAGGCTTAATAGGGAAAGCTAATCAGTTTTCTTCTAATGCCTCTGGTATATTTCATCAAGAATCTATTGTTGCTGCAGCACCACCTATTGGAGAAGCTCTTTATGTCAAGGCAGGTACATATTATTGGACACCTCCTGCTGGAGTAAAAAGTGTTTGTGTTGTCTGTGTAGGTGGCGGGGGTGGTGGTATGTTTTACAATAGCTCTAATGAAACATACACTTATGCAATGAGTGGTGGCGGTGGCGGAGCATTGGCTTGGATGAACGATATAGCAGTTACACCAGGGTTAAGCTATGCTGTTGTTGTGGGTGCTGGAGGCAGTAGAGGGGCTTACTCTTCAGGTTCTACAGCAGGTGGTCAATCTTATTTTTGGACCTCTTCTATAATAAGAGCAGGAGGTGGAGGTCCTGGTCGATACAATACAAATGTTTCTGGTGGTACATACACTGTTAGTTCTAGTTATGGTTCATCCAGAGGTGGTGGTAATGGTGGAGGAACTACGAGAACTTCTGGTGCAGGTTACGGACCTGCTGGAGGAGGTGGAGCAGGGGGCTACGCAGGAAACGGTGGAAATGGTAGAGATGACGGTGCTTCACAAGGTGATTGGGCTGCAACCAACAGTGGTGGTGCAGGAGGTGGAGGAGCTGCCGCTTCCTTTGCAGAAGGTGTAGATCATATATCAGGCGGTGGAGGTGGAGTTGGTCTTTTTGGTTTAACCAATACTGGTACTTCCTCTAGCTATGGTTATGGTTATGGTGGGTCAGGCGGTAGCCACGGAACAACTCCTTATCCCTACGGACAAATGGACGATGTGGATTATGTCAATGGTGGAAGCTATGGCGGTGGTGGTGGAGGCTCCTCGACAATATTCTGGGGAAACGGAGGCAACGGTGCCGTAGGTGCAGTACGCATAATCTGGGGTCCAGGTAGAGCTTTTCCTTCAACTAATGTAGATCAAGACAGCAGTAATGGCAATATTACTACAACTGCTTAATAGGTGATGTATGCGTTGGCGTTTTAATAAAGGTATTATAGGTGGCTATAACACTGAAAGTAAAGGTTTAAGAGGTCTTAATACTCCTTTTATATCGTCTACTGCTGCGTCTACACAAGGCGTATTAAGAAGAAATAATGTAGATTTTACTTCAAGCTCTTTTTATTGCTTTCCGTCAAGTGTTGGTACTCACACTTATGTATTAACTTGCAGAGATGGTAGTGTGCCACTTAGAGTAGAACTCTACGGTGCTGCAGGTGGAAATGGCTCTTATAGTACAGGTTCTGGAGACTCAGGTGCTGGTGGCTACATTAGAGGGGATGTAACTATAGAACCAGGAGAAACTTTTTACATCTACATAGGAAGAGGTGGAACTGGAACTACTGGCTATAGCGGATATGGTTATGGAGGTTGGCCTGGTGGAGGTCACGGCACTAGAGGTGACGCATCTGGAGCAGGTGGTGGAGGTTTCTCTGCTCTAACTACAAAACCTTTCCCTGCACTACTAACACAAGGCGAAGTATTGCTACTAGCTGGTGGTGGAGGGGGAAGTACAGGCTACCAATCAATGGCAGGAGCAGGTAGTGGAGCAAACGGACAAAACTCAACTGCTGGAATGACAGGAGGTACAACCTCTTCTAATGGCATTAACGGTGGTTGGAATTTCAGAGGTGGTAACGGCACAGGTTTTATAGCTACTGGTACAGATGATGGCGGTGGCGGAGGTGGTGGTTACTATGGCGGTGGGGGTGGAACCTCAGATGCTAAAGCAGGAGCAGGTGGTGGTGGTCGATTTAATAGTAGCCGTGTTACTAATGTTACAAGAACCGCAGGGTCTTACACCAATCTTGCTAGTGGTGGATTTTTAGGTTCAACTGGGTATCTTAATCCTTATGGATATTACTCTAAAGGTAAAGTTGACAACTCCTCTGCCCAAGATGGTTATTTTGGTATCGGTAAAGTAACATTATTATAATCTTGACATTTAAGCATTTAGGAGTTAAACTATGAGTGACATCAAACTATCTCCAGAAGAAATAGAAGATATGCTAGATCGTGCAGCTAGGCGTGGGGCTAAAGAAGCCTTACGTTCTATTGGCTTACTAGACGATGATGCACATAAAGATATTACAGAGATGCGTAGCTTGTTGGAAGCTTGGCGTGATACTCGTAAGTCTATCTGGTCTACATTAGTAAAATTAGTTACCGTTGGAGTCCTGACATTTATTGCAGGTGCGGTATGGATGACAATGGGTAAATAAAGGTAAAGCATTATGGCATTAATATATGATCCTATCTCAGGTAAAAATCTTACTGCATCTCAGCTTCAGAATAGGATAAACTCCCCTAATCTTGGGGCTGCATATGCAAAAGCAGGTGTAAAATCTGTGGATGAAGTAAAGAACTATAATTCTTCTGCTAACCGTTCTAGTTCTAGCTCTTCTTCGTCTGCAAAGCCCAAGGCAACAATCATAAAAACTGCAGATGATAATTATGTCGTCAAATTTAACGACGGGTCTATGGCAACTGCATCTACAGAAGACCATATGAGAGGTATGTTAGGTGATCGTTATGGGGTTTCCGTTGCTACCAGCAAAATGACTACGGATGCTATAAAAACTTACCATGAAAATAAATATGCAGATAAGATTGCCGAAAGAGCACAAGCTAAAGGTTTTGCAAAACAAGGTTTTGCAGACAAAATCTCTCAAAACTACTATAGAGGTTTGCAAAATAATCCTAGCTATACTCCAGAAAAACTTCAAGTAAAAGACGAATATGCCCAGTACGTTGGTCAACGAGAGGGGCGTGTTGTCGATGGTATTGCTATTCCTAAATGGGTCGATGATGATTATCTTCACAGTTATGTAGTCTCAGCTAAGAGAGGTAATCCTCGTGGACCAAACAGCCGAGAGCTTACAGAGATGCAAGCAGGTGTTCCGATAGAACAACTCTATGGAACTATGCATCATACTCAGTGGAGTATTTACACTAGCAGCACGAGTAAAATGTTATACTCTGGTGTAACTAAAGATACTCGTAATTGGAATAAAATACTAAACAATGCTATAGACCCATTAACTGGAGATTTCGACAACAACAGACTTATTGCTGCTGCTAGTGAAGCTAAAGCTCAGATGTATGGTGGTATCTCTATACAACAAAAAGGGAGTATGCTCTTTTTTGTAGGTGGTAATGGTACTGTACTGACTAGTGTACATTCTAGCCAAGGCAAGGCTATGAATGATGCTAAGTACTATGGCATTAGAGATATCAGCAACATAGGTCAAGAAGTACAAAAAGCTATGATCTATGGTAATAACAAAACAGCAGAGTTACAACAAGCTCTTGCTGCTGCACCTGCCGATAAAAAGCAAGAGATTCAAGATCAGATAGATGCTGTGTATACAAATATGCTTGGGCTGCAATCAATGCAAAAAGCATACACACCCGAGTATATTAGTTCTTGGAAACCTTTTGGTGACAGTGACTTTAGTAGTATTTATAATGATAAGTATGTAGATCAAGTTGCACCTCAAGTAGTTTCACAGCCGACACAGCAGATTAAAGATCAACCTGATGATCTTGGTATTGTAGAACAAACTATTCAATCACCTAAAGCAGACCCACTAGAGACTAAGAATAAGGATGTTGAGCAACCTACTTATCAAGAACAACCCACAGCTACTGGTAATACAGGTACAACTGTAGATACTGCAGGTACAGGTACAACCACGGGTACGACTACAACTCCTTTTACACCATTTACTCCTGAAGATACTACTGTACAGACTGGCATACAAGGTACAGGTATATATCCTATGGCTGATGTTACAGGTACTACAAGCACCCCACTTCAAACTGCAGGGCTAGGTGCTGTACCTGAAACAATTCAAGTACGTGATAACTATACAGGTACAACTATGCAAAATCTTACATCACAATCACAACAAGGTTTTGGTGGTCAACGTACTTATGTAAGCCCTTACGGACAAGAGATACTAGTAACAGTAGATGCTATGGGTAAACCTATTACATACGTTCCCCCAGATTACACACTTAAAATGGCTGAAGGTGGGTCAGTACCAGATGGTGGACCTGATGTACAACTTGCTAGAAAGTTTTTAGGGTTTGATGGCCCTGCTTCTCAGCTTACAAACTTCCTTGCTTCTAACCCTGCAGCTGCTGCTCGTATGGGTAAGTATCAACAGGCTATGGCAGGAATGGCAAACAACAGAGTTGGTGCTGCACCAGGTACTGTTGGAACATCTTTAGAAGATTTCACAAAGATGCAAGGAAATCTTTTAGAACAAACCATGCAGCCTACTCAATCTACTATAGATAAGATTGTTCCTGCAGAAGCAGACATGATTGGGACTACAGCAGGTCAAGCTACAAACGTAGCACCTCAACAACAAGTCGGTATTGTTGAAAATGTAACTCAGTCTCAGATGCCTATGACGACAGATGCATCTACATATACCGCATCTACTACGGCAGGTGATGTGCAAGCACAGACTGATGAGCTTGCTGCCCAGACAGGTACACTTTCTGCTGGAGCACAAGTAGACGCACAGCAACAGCTTACTACATCTGTATCTGGAATGGAAGCTGCTCAAGGCACAGCCACTATGGTTAATGCTCCTGCAGCTAGAGAGATTCAAGATGGTGAGATTATCTCTGGTGTAGCTGATGCAGAAAAAGCAGCTACTTTTAATGAGCAAATACAAGCTGCTACGGCTACCCCAACTAAACAAGCTACTGTCGCAGGACAACTAGAAGGTCTTATGCAACAGTTTGAAGGTGGTAATACACCTCCTTGGGCTGCTGGCTCTATGCGTACAGCAATGCAAACACTGGCTGCTCGTGGCTTAGGTGCTTCATCAATGGCAGGTCAAGCAGTTATTCAAGCTGCAATGGAAGCAGCTCTACCTATTGCACAAATTGATGCACAAACACAGGCACAGTTTGAGTCACAGAACTTGTCAAACAGACAACAACGTGCTATACTTGCTGCACAACAGAGAGCACAGTTCCTAGGTCAAGAGTTTGACCAAGCATTTCAAGCTCGTGTACAGAACTCAGCACGTATTGCTGATATTGCAAACATGAACTTTAATGCTGAACAGCAGATTGCATTAGAAAACTCTCGTGCAGCAAACAGTATGAATATGGCCAACCTAACTAACCGTCAAGCTATGGTTATGGCTGAAGCTGCTGCACTAGCCAACCTTGATATGGCTAACTTAAATAACCGTCAACAAGCTGCTGTACAGAATGCTCAGAACTTCTTGCAGATGGATATGGCTAATCTATCTAACCAACAACAAACTGCTATGTTCAAGGCACAGCAAAACATACAAGCTTTGTTCACTGATCAAGCTGCTGAGAATGCTGCTGCACAGTTCAATGCTACAAGTGAAAACCAGACTAACCAGTTCTTTGCTAACCTATCTGCACAAGTTTCTCAGTTTAATGCAGCACAACAGAATGCAATGGATCAGTTTAATGTAAACAGCACAAATGCTATGCGTCAGTATAATGGTAATCTGCAACAACAACGTGACTTGTTCAACGCACAGAATGGTCTTGTAGTTGCACAGGCTAACGCACAGTGGAGACAGAACATAGCCACACTAAATCAAGCTGCACAAAACGAAAGCAATATGGACTTTGCCAAAACTATCAATGCTCTCACATCTACTAACCTAGACAACATCTGGCAACGTGAACGTGATATTATGTCGTATGCATTTACTGCACAGCAGTCTGCCTTAGATAGATCTTTACAACTATTGCTTGGGGATAAGAAAATTGCTGAGATTGAAACACAATTAAGTGGACAAAAAGATGCTGCGTCTACAGAACTAGCATTTAGGTTCTTATTCGGTTCAGAACCAGATGGAATCTTTGGTGGCTTGTTTAATAAACCAGAGTAATGAGGAATAGATTATGAGTTTTAATTATGGACCAAACTATAAAGCATTAATAGATGCTTTGCAGCAAGGTGGTGTTGCTGCAGCTGCAGAAATGTCCAATTCAAGAAGATCTAGAGGCCTTGCTACTTCATCTTTAGTAAACAGATTGGGAGATAAAATTGATACACCTCAATCTCCACAACAAGCTATACTTACTAGGTTTGAAAAGGTAAAAAAGGATAACGACTCTCTTAAAGAGAGAATGAAAGAACTTGGTATAGAACAAGACCCTGTTACAGAAGAGTTGGAACCACCAGTAGAAGATCCAGATGTTAATACTTCTGGAGATATTATAGACTTTATTGCAGGGTTTGAAGGTTTTAGAGAAACCGCTTATGATGATTACGGGCAACTAACTATCGGCTTTGGTACACCTGCTACAAGTGCAGATCAAACAATCACTAGAGAAGATGCTATGAAAGAATTGTCTAAAGAGGTTATGAAAGCTAGGACTGTTGTACTAGAAGCAGCTAAGGAGTTTGGATACGATTGGTCTGATAATCAAGTTGATGCTTTAACTAGCTTTACATTTAACTTAGGTCAAGGAAACTTCAATAGGCTTCTTAAAGGTGATGAGGGTGGTCTTAGAGGGGATGAAGAAATCTCTGAAATGATTCTAGAGTATAACAAAGCTGGTGGTAAAGTTTTACCTGGACTTACAAAACGCAGACAAGCAGAGGCCGATCTATTTACACAGGGGTATAATTCATGAGAACTTTTGACGCACCGATTCCAGGTCAGTCTCTAACTGACACTCCAAAGAATGCTCCTTACGAAAGGCCTCCAGAAATTGTAGACCCTATCGAAGCTATTGATACACACATAGCTAAACTAAATGAAGATGGTGCTATGGAAGATGTACTCTACTTCCTAGAGATGGGAGTAGATCTTAAGACTATGGTACAAGGTATTCTTCGTAGTGCTGTAGTATCAGGTATACACTCTATTGATGTAAGCCTTATCATTGCACCAGTAGTTCATGAGTATATTAAAGGTTTTGCAGATGCTACAGGCCTAGAATATAACGAAGGGTTTGAAGACAAAGAAGGTAAGGAAGCTATCTCCTATCGTAGAGATGTAGCTCGTGCTAAGAAAATGCTAGACAAGCTTAGAGAAGAACAAGGTATGGCACCTATGCCAGAGCCTGAGATGGAACCAGAGATGGAGCCAGAAGAACCTGAGATGGTAGAAGAAGAGCCAGTTAAAACTGGACTAATGGCGAGGGTATAATCATGGCGTTTAATCCAGTAGGTGTTGTCAACTGGCTAGAGAAAGCCGATGCAGCTAAGGCAAAAGAAGATGAACTTGAACGTAACAGAGAGGACACTCTCTTAGGTATTTACCTTAAAAAACTAGATGCACAGCAGACTGCTAAAGGTACTGATAAATACCTAACTGCAGCTGAAGCAGCTATGAAGCTACAAGACAGGGTAGATAATGCAGATTTAAACGAAGAGGATAGAGCTTTTTTTAACACTATAGCCGAAGATCCTTTTGCTGCTCAAAAAGTTTTAGACCTTGTAGAAAAGAATGTAACTGAAACAGGAGCTACAATAGCTCTTTCAGATGTACGATCCCTCATAAATATTGTAGGATCAAAGATGTCTACTAAAGATAAGGTAGATTACATCAGCTTAATTACAGGGTCTGATGTGTCAGATGATAAAAAATACTATGAGCTAGTAAAACAGATAGGTAGTATTGTAACTACACCTGGAGGATCACTTGTAGTTGATATTAAACCTGAAGCTAATATCGTGCCTAAAACTCAGCAAGAACTTTTTGAAAGACAGTTAGACATTGTTAATGGCAACTTATTAAGAAATGCTAAACAGTTTGTTAAAACTGAAAACTACGATCAAGGGAATCCACAAGTAAGAAAAATACAGGGTGCTATTGATATGATTGAGAGTGGTAATAAAGACTCTATAAATATCGGTAGAGAAATACTTATGGAAGAATATCTAACCCCTGAAACATTTAAAGAAGACTATTTAGAAGTCCACCCTGAAGCTTTTAGAGGTTGGGAGAAAAACTATTTCTTACCTAGATCACTACAAGCTGTACCTGATGTCAATACAGGCCGTGTATTAACCGCTGAAGATATTGCTGCCAGCCCTACCTTACAAAATCTAGGGGCAGAACCAGGTGATAAAATTATTAACATTGATGGTGTAGATGTTCTACACGATTCCGATGGAAATCCAAAACAATGAGCAATGACCCATTTGCAAATGTAACCTTAGCTATAAATGAAGAAGACCCTTTTGCAAACGTAAAGCTAAGTCCTTCATTAGAACCTGCGTTACCTGAAGCTGGAACTTATACTCAGGACGATCTAGTAGAGAATGATTATGCATACTCTATTGTCGAAGGTTATATGCGTGATAGATATGGAGATGAATCTTTAATAGATAAATCTAGGGACTCTGTTGTAGATAGTTTTTTAAACAATCGTAGAGGTGTAGTCTCAGGAAACTCCGTAAGGGGTTTGTCTGAAATGGATTACATCAACGACATAAAAGATGATGCAGACAAAAAGGTTCGTGCTGCTAAGGCATACCAGTTGTATGAAAATATGGCTGGTATTTTTAGTCGTGAGACATCTGTAGCTGAAAAAGCTGAAGGTATAATGGACTTTGGTAGGAGTGTAATCTTTGATCCAGTAAACCTTATAGGTGGTTTGTTTGGTAAAGCTGTTGCTAATGGATCACTTCGTGTTGGAACTAGTGCAGCACAAAGAGCCGCACTGGAAGCTATGAAAAAAGAAGGTACTAAAGAAGCAGCTAAAAAAGTTGGAGCTAAAGTATTTACTGACGGATTAAAAACTGCTCGTACTGCAAGTAAAGCCAAAGTAAATGCATATGCACAAAACGTGTTAGGTAAAAGTGCAGCTCAGAGGTTAGCTACAAAAGCTGCTATTACAGAAATATTAGCCGTAACTGCTGTCGATAGTGTAGTTGGGGCAGGTATGGAGTACATCTATCAAGAAGGTTTGGTTGATGTAGAAGCAAAAGAAGATATTAGCTGGGCATCAGTAGGCATTGCTGCACTTGGAGGTATTATTCTTGGTACAGGTCAAGCTGCTTTAATTGCAAGGAGAGGTGTGTCAGATACTGCAATACCTACTGCATTACTTCCAGAACCTGAAGCAAAGGGATTTCTTTCTGAGGTATCTCAAACTATTGCAGCTTATATGAAGCAAGATAAGGTTAAGATAGGCAGGGATTGGAAAACAAAAATCGAAGGTGGTGCTACCCTATCAAAAGATAGTAAAGACTTTGGTTCGGAGTTTGTACAAAATCTACTATTTGGTTATGCTGACGAAGAGGGTAATGTTATACTAAAAGGTATGACTCAGGTTGCATACGAACGTGGATTTGTTTGGTCTAAAAGATTTGAAGGTGATAAATTTAGTAACTGGATGTCAGACTTAATATCTGAAGTGAGTGATAAGGAAGCTCAAGGTTTGCTTCGTGCCATAGAAAAAGCAACTGGTAATAAGATTAAAGTTAGAGGTGATGACGGTAAGATTATACCTAGATCAAAAGTTACTGGCCGTGATATTGGTGATATCTTTGCTTATAAATTATCAGAGGCAGGTAGTACACTAGGTGCAGCAGGTAGGTCAGCTAAACAGTTAGGTATGTCTATTACAGACAAAGAACTTAAGGACTTGTACGACTCTGCTATAGATGGTGGCTTTGTAAAGAGTGATAAAAAGAAACCTAAAGAAGCTAGTAAGTTTACGGAAGGTGCTGCAAAAACACAGAATAGATTGATCAGAATGTTAGTAGCTCACCCATCTACTAGTGCTTTAAATGTTATTGGTTGGGGTGCAAACACTGCACTACAAAGTGTGTCTGATGTAGGTGTATCTTTAATATACGCTGGTAAAGGTACCCTTCAAAAGCTTATTGGTGATATGGAAGCTGGTGCTAACTCACAAAGAATAGCTAGAGCATTGATAGAGGCAAATGCTCAAAGGGTTAAATTTTTATTAGACCCTGATATGACTTACACTGCCTTTGAGTCTGCACTACAAAGAAACTCAGAAGCATTAGAAAAACTAAACAGCGTACTTCCAGGCGGTATAGAAGGTACCAATAAACTACTGACTGACGGTAAGTTTAGTGCGGATCAAAAACTTATAGGGTTAGCTATCGACGATAAGATTGACCTTGTTCAAAAATTAACTTTGGTTCAAGCACAAGACGCATTCACCAAGTCACAAGAGTTTTTATTTCAGATGGATAAAAAACTTAGGATTGCTACGGGTAAAGGTTGGAATGATTTCTATCGTTCAGAGAATATTGGGGACATGTCGCTTAAACAGTTCATAGCTTCTAAAGAATACAGAGCTATTGAAGCTAGTGCTGTTGATGATACTATCGAAGCCATCTTTTCTAAGACTTATAAGACTAAAGATGGTATTGGACTAGTAGCTGGTATGCTAGAAGATGCAAGAAATGTACCTGGCCTTGGTATGGCAGTGCCTTTCGGTAGATTTTTTAATAACACTGTAGGTTTTCTAGGTAAGAATACTCCAGGTGTAAACATTATCTTAAAGAGAGCAGGTTTCTATGACAACATGTCTTATGAAGAGGCTATCTCAAGGTCTTTAGTTAGTGCTGGCGTTGTCTATACTTTAGCTTTACAAGAGGTAGAAAACATAAAGCAAGGTCTGCCTATGTACGCAGGTCAGGATAGAATGGTACCTTTTACAGACCCTTTGACAGGAGAAACAGTAAGTCAACAGTACGACTTTCCTGTGTCTGCCTATAAAGGTGCGGCAAGAATACTGGCATTAACTATGATGGGTGATCACCAACAAGCAATGAAAGCTTTTGGTCAGTTTACTCAAGACTTTGGATTGTCAGGATTACTTAGAAACTTAGATAAGACACAGCGTGATACATTAGAGGCTATTAAATTTATGGCTGATCCTGAAAGAAGGGACGTAGTTAAAGCTGTAGAAATAGTTACTAACACACTTGCAACTCAGTATGCTAACCCCTTAATTAGACCTTTAGAACCACTTAATGTTTTAGCTGGGATTGCAAGAGGTGAAGATGCAGCACCTATAGATAGAGCACAAAATAACAAACTGGTAAACAATGCCTTTCGTTATATAGACAATATCATACCGCTATTTACAGGGGAACCCTTAGCAGAACCAAGAGAGACTGCTGCAGGTGGTACTGCTGATATACAGTCTACGAAAGTATTGGGTGCTAGGGTTATTAGACTTACTGATACACAACGTGTAATGAATAGTATGGGTCTAAAAGAGTTTGATTTAAATACTGCTGCAAAGATAAGAGACCAAGCCCCAGAAGCTGCAAACAAACTTAATGGAATTTTGTTTGATATTATAGAAGCAGAGTCCAGTTTGTTATTAGAAAGTGACTGGTGGGACAAACTTACACCGCAAGAAAAATTAGATCATTGGAATAATGATGTAGTAAAGAAGTCAAAAGATTTAGCTAAGACATTTCTAAGGATGCAGTACTCTGGACCTGAAGAAGTTATATCTTTACAGTACGACATAACATCTAAATATTCTAAGGAAGATATACAAAAAGCCAGGAAAGAATTAAATCTGGATGAGTTAGAGGGGTTAGAACAAGAAGAACTATTTATTCTGCAACAGTACTTAAGCACTGAACAATCACTCAGAGATTTATCAAGGCTTCAAAAAAGAGTTGAGTAAAATAAAAGGGGGCATCAAGCCCCCCTCTTTTTATGTATCATCATCTAACATATAATCTGCCCAATCATATGCTTGCCGCTTTATATCTTGCATATTGTTACTCGACCTAGCCCCTGCCAATAGACCACTTAAAGCCTGACCCGCCAAGTATATCCTTGCAGTCAGGCTTTTTGTTGTAGGAGCTTTACGCTTTTGCTGAGTAAACTTTTTTGCTTCTTTCTCTAAGCTCTCTTTCAATTACCAGCTCCTTGTTTTTGAAATAGGCTTTGTTAAAACCCATCTCCCAATCCCTATTATCTTTTGTATTAACTTGGTAGGGATTACCCAAGTCACCTTTGAGGAAGGATTGGTATCCTTCGTTAAACGGTTTCATCTTTTGCTTTGATGCTGTATTAGTGCTTCTAGGTACCATCTTGCTTTCTTCAAATCCTCTAGACCATTTTTGTAACGCCAACGATGTAGGTACTTCGCAACGTTGCCCCGATAATAACCGATAAGTTCCTCATCTGTCAAGATGTCTTTGATGTAATCAATACATTCAATGTTACCCTGACCATAGTGAGGAGGTTGGTTTACGTTATCTGTCATAGTATAATCAACTCCGCTTCTGTGTATGGAATGTGAAAGAACAACTCGCCTGGTCTGATGTATCTACCCTTTGCCTCACCAAGACTTTCCTTAGTCAACAGGAAGTCTCTGATACGCCAGGCTT
>Ga0213867_1000901_pt1 | contig 13242 bp, 11 predicted proteins | sample PICome_12_FD_160120 | JGI IMG/M metagenome (GOLD analysis project Ga0213867, IMG submission 160120) | Coastal seawater microbial communities near Pivers Island, North Carolina, United States - PICO540 | ecosystem: Environmental > Aquatic > Marine > Coastal | place: USA: North Carolina... | reverse complement strand
GATACAATGGGTTCAAAGAGAATCATGATAACAGAATCAATTACTGCGACAATCGAGACGCTGGCCCAACGCGCTCGCGCCGCTGCACTGGAGCTCGCGCAGCTGTCGAGTCAGCAAAAGAATGCTTTTCTTCAGCATTTGGCGCAAGCCTTGACCCAGGCGAGTGCCACAATTTTAGAGGCCAATGCCATTGATTTGGAGCAGGCACAAGCCAGTGGCTTACGCGGCCCCATGCTGGAGCGGCTTAAAATTGACGAAGCTGGTATTCGCGCCATGGCCGAGGGCATCCTCCAAGTGGCTGCATTACCCGACCCTGTGGGGCAAGAACTGGAACGTCTGAACCCACCCAAAGGTTTTGATTTGCGCAAGATGCGGGTACCGATGGGGGTTATAGGCATCATTTATGAATCGCGGCCAAATGTCACCATTGACTGCGCCATTCTCTGCCTAAAATCTGGCAATGCCGCCATATTACGCGGGGGGAAGGAAGCCTTCCAGAGCAATCAAGCACTGGCCAAGATCATCCAAAGCAGCTTGATAGCTTGCGGCATTCATTCCGAAGCCGTTCAACTCATCCCGACGACTGATCGCGGCGCGCTCAAGATTCTACTACAACAGGATCAATATATCCAATGTATCATCCCACGCGGCGGCGAGCAGTTGATTCGTTTCACGGTAGAAAACAGTCGCATCCCTGTAATCAAGCACTACATGGGTGTCTGTTCCATCTATGTGGATGCAACCGCGGATGCTGAGATGGCAGAGTCGATTGTAGTCAATGCTAAATGCCAGCGTCCCAGCGTGTGTAATGCTGCAGAAAATTTACTAGTACATCGCGCCTGCCCCCAATTACTTATCCGTTTGGCTAGCGCATTGGTCGCTCAAGGAGTTGAGCTGCGAGTCGACGCTGACTGCAAACAGCTTTTAGAGGCCGCAAATATTCCCGCAACGATTGCGAACGAAGCCGATTGGGGCACAGAATACAATGATGCCATTATCAGCATCCGCACTGTCGATGATCTGTCGGATGCGATTACATTCATTAATCAGTATGGTTCTGGCCACAGTGATGCTATCGTCACCTCAAATCAGGCCACTGCGGATATTTTCATTAAAGCGGTGGATAGTTCGACCGTTTATCACAATGCATCCACACGATTTACGGACGGCTTTGAATTTGGACTCGGCGCTGAGATCGGAATTTCTACCGACCGGCTGCACGCACGCGGGCCAATGGGGCTGAACGAACTCTGCACTTACAAATATGTGATCCATGGCCAAGGCGAAATTCGCTAAACCAGCGCGTAATTAATGAGTCACGCATCCGAAATTCCTCATGACCCGAACGAGCCAAACACCATGGATCGCTTGCATGCCTACTGGCGGATGCCCTATATAACAGGAGAGCTATCTGAAGATGCGCCCAAGCACAAAAATCCTTTCAGCCAAATCCATCTATCCGAAAATGATCGCGAAAACTTAATTCTTTTTCGGGCTCGCTGGAATTACATTGTACTAAATCGCTACCCTTACAATGCAGGACATTTGTTGGTCTTACCCTATCGCGAAGTCGCTAGTCTGGATAAACTCACAGAGGTGGAGCGGCACGAATTGATTGATTTGATCGATCGCGCACAATGGCTATTAACGCAAGCACTCCAGCCTGATGGCTTCAATACGGGCTTTAACTTTGGGCAAGCCGGGGGAGCTGGCATCCCGGTTCATCTTCATTGTCATGTGGTCCCCCGTTGGAATGGAGACACCAATTTCATGCCCGTCATTGGGCACAGTCGCGTTTTGCCAGAATCTCTCGACGCTATGTGGCAACGCCTCAAGCAGGTCCCAATAGCTCCGTTACCCAGTATGGAGTTGTAACGGTCGTCCACCCACCACCTTGCACATGCCCAGCGAAACACTGCATTTTTCCAATTCTCGCGAACTCAGTCAGCTCTACGTGAATGACCCTAGCAATCTTTTGAGATTAGGGGCTCAATTTTCTGTGTCGATTGCTAGCCGCGATAACTGGGTGCAAATTGATGGCGCCACTGCGAACATACACAAAGCCAAGCTCACCTTCGAACTATTGGAATCCGCTCGCCAACAGGGCATTGAAATCGAGCAAGCTGATTTTAGCCTAACACTTCGTTCCGTTGACGAGCAAAATGAGGATGCACTGAGAAGCGTTTACAGCGAGCCCAGTATTATTGAGATTAAAAACAAGCGCATTGTCGCTAAGACGCTCAATCAAAAGCGTTTCCTACAAGCGATCGACCGCAACCCGGTCACTTTTGGGATTGGACCAGCTGGCACCGGAAAAACCTTTCTTGCCATGGCCACAGCCCTAAAAGCCCTGATTGAAAAAAAAGTCGATCGCATCGTCCTCACCAGACCCGCCGTTGAGGCAGGTGAGGCTTTAGGCTTCTTGCCCGGAGAACTGCAGGAAAAAATACTCCCCTACTTGATCCCATTATACGACGCCATGCACAGCATGCTGGGCAAGGAATCAACCGATCGCCTCATCGAAAAAGGTGTGATTGAGATCGCTCCCCTCGCCTATATGCGAGGGCGTACACTCTCTAATGCCTTCATTATTTTAGATGAGGCGCAAAATACGACCCGCGAACAGATGATGCTTTTTTTAACTCGTCTAGGTGACGGTAGTCGCATGGTGATTACTGGCGATCTGAGTCAGATCGACTTACCTCGCAACAAGCCATCTGGCCTACAGCATGCGAGTAAAATCCTGCAAAAAGTCGACGCACTGCAACTGTTTTACTTCCAGAGCTGCGATGTGATTCGCCATCCATTAGTGCAACAGATCATCGATGCTTACGCACAGGATAGCGCAAGCAATAGCGGATAAACCACGTCAGTATATGTCATTACGATTCAAAAAGTCTCGATACCGTCGGGAACTGCCCGCCCGCCGTGGAGCGCGCTCAGAAAAGCGCACAGATTTCTTCGAAACAAGCCGCTTGATTGAAGTCGGCCTCTTTTTACTATTCTCGGTCAGCGTCATTTTTATCTGTTTTTTTGCGCAAGAGCCGAAAGGGCCTCGCATTGTGGAGGGACAACCCGCTCCGACAAGGATTGTCGCCGACTTTGCATTTGAGTACACCAGCCAGCTGCGCACTGAGCGCGAAAAACAAGCACTGCGCTCGCAAATGCCTCCGATTTTCAAGCGTAGTTTCGCGCCCTTTGAGTCCTTTAGTTTATTGATTAATCGACTCAACAGCAGCATTGCAAAAACTCAAATAGACCGCGAAGCAGATGGAATTGAAGCACTGGAGTCAGCGCTTAAAGCAGAGGCTAATCGCTTAATTAAAGCGCAATCGATCGAAATTGATAATGAGCTTGTATCTGACTTTTTAATCAAAATTGCACCCAAACAACGTTCTATGCTACTTAGTTCGGCAGTTGAGATTTTGCGCAAAATTTATGTTGATGGTGTCTACGACTTACAGACTGCCAGTAGCCGTCCCGATCAATTAGCGGTCATCAAATTAAAGGATCAAAACGGGCAAAATAATCTACCTGATGCACGATCGATTGATGATGCTGAAGTTGTACTGCGCGTGCGGATTAATGCCCTCTCTGAAGATCGTGAAACCGCGCGAAGTTTGTACGAATTGTTCCGGGCAGGACTCAAGCCAAATTTGCGCTACAGCGAAACGGATACCATGCTGGCAGCTGAAACTGCAATGGCTCAAATTGAGCCCGTCGTCATTCAAGTCAATAAAGATGCCTCGATCGTGGAGCCAGGAGCCGTGATCACTCCAGAATTGATCGAATGCGTACAAGCTTACCGCAAAGTACAAAATCAGCTGCAAAACCCTTCTATATTTTCCAGTAAATTATTTATTGAACGCCTCATACTCAGTTCAGTCTTATTGGCGGCCATCTTCATTTATCTCAAACAAGGCTTACGAGAAACAGATAAGCGTAATCGCGCAATCGCGATTGCTGCGCTCAGTATCTTATTAAATTTAGTGATTATGCGCCTGGTCATCGAATTAGGTGCTATCAGCTTTGGTGGCAGTCGTCAGTGGCTCAGTATTTTGCCCTATGCAACACCGAGTGCACTCGCACCCATACTGATCGCAGTCTTGGTTGGCACTGGGCCAGCCATTTTGGCAGCACTGGTTATTTCTGTGCTCTTTGCACTGATGCAAGATAATGCCATCGACTTACTGCTGATCGCGTTCCTTTCGGGCGTCGTGGGCAGTTACTTTGCCGCTGGCACGCGCCAACGCGCCAACTTAGTGCGCGCGGGTTTCATGAGTGCTGTCGTGGCCGCCTTTGCGGCAGCCCTGATTGCAGGCATCAACAATTTTGGCTGGGCCCTGATTGGCCAACAGATTGTGCTGACATTAATCGTTGGGGGCTTAACGGGCATGCTTTCGGTCGGTCTACTCACTTTTTTTGAACAGGTATTCAAAGTCACCAGTGAAATTACCTTGCTGGAACTTACTGACTTTAATCATCCATTACTCAGGCGGATGCAAGTAGAAGCACCGGGTACCTACCACCATAGTTTAATGGTGGCCAACTTAGCAGAAAATGCCGCCGCCAAAATAGGCGCGAGTCCATTATTGTGCCGTGCTGCTTGCTTGTATCACGACATCGGAAAGTTAGTGAAGCCCGACTATTTTACCGAAAATCAAAGCAGCGGAGTCAACCCGCATGATGAGCAAACCCCCTCAATTAGTGCCTTGGTCATCAAAGCACACATCAAGGAGGGCATTGAACTCGCTCGCCATCACAATCTACCACGTATATTGATTGATGTGATTCGCCAACATCACGGAACCAGCCTCATCCAATACTTTTACTTCCTAGCGCAGAAAAAAGAAGCCGTGCAGGAGGCGTCATCGCCGTCTAAAAATTCAAAATCCAGCAACTCCAATAAAGATACGATCCAGGTCGACGAAAGTACCTACCGTTACGATGGTCCTAAGCCTGACTTTAAGGAAAGTGCAATCATCTTTTTTGCTGATAGCGTCGAGGCTGCCAGTCGATCACTCAAAAAAGTGAGCCAGCCCGCAGTCGAGGATTTGATCGAATCCATATTCCGCTCCAAAATTGAGGATGGTCAACTCGACAAATGCCCCCTAACGTTTCAGGAGTTAAAACAGATCCGATCCAGCTTCGCCCGTACCCTCCTCAATATGCTGCACGCTCGTATCGAGTACCCAAAATCCAGCGAAGCGAGCACTGCAACTGCAGAGAATCGCCAACAAGAAGTAGACACTCAACAAACCAGTGAACTCGACAATTCAACTCGAACTCAACAACCAATTTAATGGCCTGCAAGTCCCATTTGAGGCACTCTGCAAACAAGTTGAAACTCTGGAGAAATCTGAACTTTTCCCCATTCAAGCAGGTGAGTTATCGCTAGCTTTCGTTGATGATCAAACACTGGCAAGTATTCATGCCGAGTTCATGGATGATCCCAATCCGACTGACGTCATCACCTTTGCCGCGGAGCCTGCTATGGAGTCTGCTGGCGAAATTTTAATTTCTGTTGACCGCGCCATCGAGCAAGCGCGGCAACAGGGCGTCCCCTTCAGTCATGAGTTGAGCCTTTATTTTATTCATGGTTGGTTGCACCTGGCGGGTTATACAGACGATACACCTGAGGCAATTCTGGAAATGCGAGCTGCCGAAAAAACAGCCATGCGCTTACTCCAAGATCGGGGTCAATTGGATGACTTCACCATCACAGAATTTTGAGGCTGACATTTTGACGCTTTAAATTAAGCTATCGAGATGATTAAGAGCATCCACAGTACATTACCTGAAATTGCGGAAGCTGTGCGCGGTGGCGAAGGCACCGTACACGCCCACAAACTTATTGATTTGTTTCCCGGCAGTGCCATCAAAAGCGTGGGACTCGTTCGACTAGAACCTGGCGCCAGCGTAGGTGCACACTCACACCACGCAGAAGAAGATTTCTACTACTGTATTTCTGGGCAAGGCATCGTTGTCGACAACGGAACGGAGCAAGCTTTCACCCCGGGAACTCTACAAATCACCCGTAGTGGAGAAACACAAGCCATCAAGAATACCGGCGAGACCGAACTGGTCTTTCTGGGTGCCCTAATCGCAACATTGGATACAGCTTAGGGCTTCGATTGCACTTGAGTGACTTTAAACCCTCTTTTCTCTAGTTGTTGTAACAGCCCGTCCTCACCGACTAAATGAGCTGCGCCGACTAACACATACTCCACCGCTGGAGTGTTAAAATATTCGAGAATGGAGGACATCCATTTTTTGTTTCGATCGGCCAGCATACGCTGGTAGATCACCGGAGATGCTGTGCGCATTTCTTCATTAATGAGTGCATTTAACTCCATCCGACTTCCGCTGCGCCAATGAGTTAATATCTGATGAATCGCCTCAGCAGCCGACTCCATTTCGTCCAGAGAGTAGCTGACAAAAGCGTCTTCGTTGCCGTCTCCCAAGGAACATAGCAAGTCAATCTGCTCTTCAAGCGTCTCGAAAAAACGGACTGACTTCGCATCTCTGTGCGCGCGTTTTAAATAGTAGTGATCCACTCCCTCTTGAGTCACCCCCAATTTTTGATACTCTAGCAAGGCTAAGCTTATCATCGCAAATGAAGGCTTCAGCCTTTGTAAGACTGCTATTGGGAATTGATTGGAGGCGCAGTAATGAACCAATTGCTGATAAACCTCTGGCGACAAAACAGACTGCAGCGTTAAGCCATTGCTTAACTGAACACGCTCTAACAGTTTCATTTGAAAATCGGCCGCCTCCATACCCTCTAAATTTGTTTCAAAGACCACTATTTCTGACTGCCGATACGCAAACTCAAAGGCAGCCGGTAACGGCCAATCCGAGGCCCGCAACATATGGCAAGTCCCGCCCAAGTAGATTCTCGAATCAGCAGAATCTACACGCCAAACAGAGCTATCTGCCGAACAATGGACACCAAAAAATACGGTCAAAAAAAAGTAGAAAAAGCGCATCATTGTACTGATTTATTTTAACTCTTAGAAAGCATTCAAATTCGCCTTTTCAATGAATGAAGTCAATAATTCACTTCGCAAGCTTTTGAATCGACCTAAGGTTCTACAAATTATTAAGTATACGTATGAGCTTCATGTTATGGAACCCCAGTCCACATCAACCAAGCAGACCAGCAATACCAGTCAGCGTTTTAAGCGGATTTCTCGGGGCGGGTAAAACTACGGTGCTCAACCATATTTTAGCTGAGCAAAAAAAGCAAAAAATTGCAGTGATCGTCAACGATCTGGGGGCGATCAACATCGATGCCGCATTAATCAAAAATGCCTTCAAAGCGAACGATGCGGCGATCGACCACATTCTGGAACTTCAAGACGGCTGTATTTGCTGCAGTATTCAATCCGACCTACTCGATGCGCTCTTACAATTAAGCCAAGAACTGCAACCGAATCATATTTTAATCGAGGCAACCGGAGTGGCCGAACCTAAAGAAATACTCAAAAGCTTGCAGGCACGGAATTTTTTTGGACGTCGGGCAACCGAATTTGTGGTGCCCGCTAATATGCTAACCGTCATGGACGCAGGAAGTCTCGACCTATACTTTAAGTCCCCAGAAAATATCGGGCATGAGCGCCGCACACGCCTGCTACAAAATGACAAACGACGGCCAATCCAAGAACTTCTAATTGAGCAAATTGAGTGCGCCGATATTTTACTGATCAATAAAACCGATACTGTTGATGCGAGTAGCTTGGCAGCTTGTGAACGTTATCTAAATAGCCTCAATCCTTCAGCCGAAATATGGAAATGCAGCCACGGTACAATCGATGTCCCCTTACTAATGACTCAGGCCCGCTACTCTGCAGATCAAACCCTGAGTGGTGCTCAATGGCAAAAAAGTATCCAAAACAACCAAGCCGGCCGCATTCAATCATTAAAGTTTCTTGCGCCCACTCCCTCCAATAACACAAATCATAGCTCCCAAGGATTGGTATCGAATGCACCCGCTAGCACAGTAAAAAATCCCAATATTCCACTTATTGAGCAACCCGTTGGGGCTCTTAGCCAGCACAAAGACTATGGCCTAGATACCTATATTTTTAATGCTCGCCAGCCTTTTATAGAGACACGTTTTTTAGAAGTCATGCGCAGTGGATTACCGGGGGTGATTCGCTGCAAAGGCTTTTACTGGACAGACCGTCAGCCCGATCGGGTGGGATTACTCTCAATTGCCGGAAAGCAAATGCGCGCGGACTATCTCGCTAAATGGTGGATTGACCAAATTGAATCTGGAGAAGCCAGCTACCAACAAGTCCCTGAAATGATTAAAAAATCATGGCTGCCCCAATACGGCGATCGCCGACAAGAACTGATATTCATCGGTATCGACTTAGCAGCCAATACCATTGAAAAATTATTAGCTGAATGCTTCGTCAACGAAGTGAGCGAGCCCTTCTAAATGGAAGGGCTCGATTGCAGCTTACAATTGCGTTGGATTTGGAGCGTCTCCGTAGACCGCTTTTGGATCAAAAGCCTTAGTATCCTCAGTATACGTCAATTCAACCGGCCCAGATTGCTCTCCAATCGGCACTGCTCGATAGAAACAAGAGCGGTAGCCAACATGACAAGAGGCCTCTGCGCCCCCAACCGAAGGCTCAGTTAGTGAAACTTCAATCACGACACAGTCTTGATCATCATCAATCAACATCCGTTCAATTTTTTGGAACATCCCCGAGCTTTCGCCCTTTTTCCACAACTTTTTACGTGAGCGGGACCAGTAGTGCGCCAGGCCCGTTTGAATCGTGAGTTCAAGCGCTTCTGGATTCATAAAAGCAAACATGAGCACCTCTTTGGTCTCAGCATGCATGGTCACGCAGGGAATCACCCCGGCTTGGTCAAATTTCGGAGCCAGCACTGAGCCCTCCTCCACTTGTTCAACACTTTCACGTTTGGCAAATAATTCACTTGTTGCAGTCATTTACTAGCCATTGAAACAAAGCTTCTCAAAAGCAAGCCTATTTAAACCCAAACTATGCAAACGGATTTTTTGAGCATATATCAAAACTGACTTCGTAGCCGCATCTGCAGGTTAAAATTCGGATTTAAAGCTTCACAAGCTGCTTGCTCGATCCCCCATTCGACCAAGATACCATTTTGTTGAAGCAAGGGAATGGCACGACCAGCATGCGCCGGATTCGGATCCAAGCAACCAACCACCACACGATGGATGCCACCACTGTCCAAAATACGCTGGCAACATGAGCCAGTGCGCCCTGACGTCGAGCACGGTTCGAGCGTCACATACATGGTGGCACCCGGCAACGGGGGGCGCCCCAGCTGCGCTAGCGCAACTCGCTCAGCATGAGGGCCGCCATCCTCAGCATGATAGCCCTCAGCGACAATAACCCCAGCCTCTACGATTAAGGCTCCAACCCGTGGATTGGGCGCGACCTCCAATTCCGTGACTGTCTGCGCCAACTCGATCGCCCGCTGCATAAACTGAAGATCCGCTTGCTCTGAATGTCCCTGCTGCTTAGTCGCCATACACTCCTTCGCCTGAATGCCGCAAAAGTTTTAGCCCTCCCCGCCAATAGGGCTTAGTTGAAAACCACTCGCTGTATCGCTCACCTCCCAGCCTTGTGCCTTGATCGAATCTCGAGCAGCGTCTGCTTGTGCCCAATCTTTAGCCAGACGAGCTGCTTGCCGTTGTTCTGCGAGCGCTTGAATCGCAGCCGGCACTGTGACAGCTGTAGCCGTTTCACATCTCTCTGGCAAACCCAGTAATCGCAAGATTTGGATCAAATCAGCACGCGCTAACGCCTGCTCATCTGGGCGCATCCCCTTAAACAGATGTAGTGCACTATTTAGCGCACCAAAAGCCTTTGCCGTGTTGAGATCCTCACACAAAGCTGCGACAACCGGCAAAAATAATTCCGTCTGCAAAGCAGAGAGTCCAGACGCTTGACTGAGCACGCGCACATCCCCTTGCGTCATACGCAGAATACGCTGCAAAGTACTGTCCACGCCTGCAAGTGACTCCCAAGTGAAATTTAATGGTTGGCGATAATGCCCAGACAGTAATAAATAACGCAGCGCGGCCATCGAATAGCCTCGCTGTTTGACGTCCTCAAGTAAATATAAATTACCCAAAGACTTACTCATTTTTTCACCATTGACGCGTAAATGGGCCACATGTAACCAATGCCGAGCAAAGCGCTTTCCGGTGGCAGCCTCACTTTGGGCAATCTCATTTTCATGATGGGGAAAGACTAAATCAATCCCTCCTGAGTGCAGATCAAAACTTTCCCCCAAATAGCGCATGCTCATTGCGCTGCACTCAATGTGCCAGCCAGGTCGCCCTGCCCCCCAAGGACTCTCCCAGCGATTCGGTCCATCCTCAGGTTTCCAAGCTTTCCACAGCACAAAGTCCTGCCACGATTCTTTATCGTACTCATCCTGATCATTGAGACGCTTAGAAGCATTTTTTAATGAGCCGGCCGTGTTTAAACGCGACAGCTTGCCGTAGTCAGCAAAGGAAGCGATACGGTAGTAGACGCTGTTATTGGCACCGACATAGGCATATCCTTGAGCGATTAAATTTTCGATGAGCTCGATCTGCTCACTGATATGCCCAACGGCAGAGGGTGCGTATTGCGGCACTAATAAATTGAGTGCCGCACAATCTAGCTCAAAGCGATCCTGCCACTTTTTTGTGAATCGCTCTAATGACATGCCCGCTTGAATCGAAGCTCGGATTGTTTTGTCATCCACATCTGTAATGTTACGGACATGGCAGGTCTGGATGCCTAAAAATTCGACCAAGCGGCGAAAGCCATCTTGCACCACAAAGGTTCGAAAATTCCCAATATGTGCCGGCCCATAAACAGTCGGTCCGCAACAGTAAAAGCGTAACCGCTGCTGATCTTCAGGAAAAACAGGCTCTTGTTGGCGGGAAAGTGTATTGTAGAGTGATAATTGCATGATGTTAGCGAAACGATAACAAACAACCAAGACGAAGCGACAGGCTTGTCAATGCCACGCAAAAAAACTGTGAATCTCATAGCTTACAGGGCACCTCTGGAAAGCGCCCATGTGCCGAGGTTGCCGATTTGCTGTGATGCAGGCAAGGCTCTCTCGCCAACGGTTGGGCTGGAAGCCCTGCCTTGGCGAGAGCAACGCCGCCAGCGCACAGCAAGTGGCAAGTCTTTCAAACCGAAAGTGTATTCGTCTCGGTCTTGGTAGGTTTTCAGAGGTGCCCTTAGATGAACACAATGCGGCTGATAGCTGGGGACAATAATTTTCCGTTGCAGACATCCAGAATACTAAATTATAAGCAAATAGCAATGCTCACGACAGATCATTCCGACAAGTTAACAGCATGCACACAGTATACTTATCAAAGCTACTCCTCAATAAGGCAACTCTGTTTGCTGGTATCCCCGCTGGGAATCGAACCCAGATCGACTATTTAGGAAACAGTTGTTCTATCCGTTGAACTACAGGGACCTGACCTCCAGGAGAGAACTATTTGATGAACACGTTTTAGCGCAAAGCAATCATTAATTCGACCTGAAATCGATACGCTAGGCTTGCTGAGCAATTTTTTTAAAGATCGAAGCAAAAGCAGTAATTCCACGCTGCATCAGCTCCAAATCAAAACTTTCATCGGGTGCATGCAGGTTATCTTTTGGGGTAAAAAGGCCCACCATGATAGCATCCAGTCCCGCTTGTTTCTTAAAGTCGGCAATAACGGGTATACTGCCACCCTCACGTAAATAGAGCGGCGCCTTGCCGAATGCTTGTTCAACTGCGGCATCAACGGCAGTAAAAGCGCTGCGTAAACGATGTGATGCCGCTGAGTCATGCGGGCTTTTATGAGGAGGGTTTACTTGGTAGGCGTCGGCACAAGCCCCGCGACGAATCGACAGCTCCACACCATCTGGACAGCGTTCAGAGATCACACGACACAGCGAATCCTGAATCGCAAGCGAATCCTGATGAGCCACCAAGCGGCAGGTAATCTTGGCAAAGGCACGGCTGGGGATCACTGTTTTCGAGCCCTCCCCTTGGTAACCACCCCCAATTCCATTAAACTCCAGAGTCGGTCCAAAACGAACCGCCTCCAAAGGACTGAGGCCAGGTGCTTCGGCGAAGGCTGGTACGCCCAAAAGTTTTTGATAAGTAGCCTGCGTCTCGGGATAACGCGCGAGTTCTGCGCGTTCCCAATCTTCGACACCCGTTACCGCTGCATAAAACCCGGGAACGTTGACACTGCCATCCGCATTGTGCAACGAAGCACCTATTTCCATCAGTGCCCGCAAAGGATTGTACACCGCGCCCCCATGCACCCCAGAGTGAAGATCCTGCGCTGGTCCCTTTAATTCAATTTCTAGATCGACCAGCCCTCGAAGACCGGTTGTCACCACAATTTGCTCGGCATTGGGACTCCCCGTATCTGAAACCAAAAGATAATCTGCCTTAGCCAGACGTGCTCCGTACTCAGCGAAAAACTTCGGCATACTGGGGCTACCGATCTCCTCTTCTCCCTCAACGACATAACTTATGTTTAGAGGCAAATTTGGATGCGCTTCCAATACTTGAGCTAGTGCAGCTAAGTGAACGATCGTTGGCCCCTTATTATCCGCCGCACCTCGACCGTACAAGCGCCCACCTCGCACCTCTGGTTCAAAGGGTGGACTCTGCCATAGTTCGTAAGGATCTGCTGGCTGAACATCGTAATGGGCATACAAAACGATATGCGGCCAGTCTGGATCACCAAAACGCTCTGCCAGTAGGATGGGATGCAAGTCGGTTTCAATGGTTTCGACCTTAAAATCAAGTTGCTCCAGCAAATCCTTAACAAAATACCTAGAAGCCTGCATGCCTTCAGAAAAAGCAGGATCGGTGGAAACGGAAGGATGCTGAATGTAGGCTTTGAGTAATTCTAATGGGTCGGTCATGGAGCTAACGAATGGCTGGTAATGCAAAGGAACACTGCTGAATCAGTGAATCACATAATGAGTCTTTGAATAGAATCGCCTAACTGACAATCAAAAGCGTCTAAAAAAGACGGCATTGCAGCATGGCAAAATCTGCTAGCGGATGCGCCTAATGACACAATAAACAGACTAATGGATCAACTTGCCAATGTCTCCCCCATAACCCGCCAGCTCCAGGTAGGCCTTCCCGATACGAACACCAGCTTCATCGTAAACCCAACAGGCACCTTCCCAGTAAGGATTGTCCGCAGCATTG
>Ga0213867_1000900_pt1 | contig 13253 bp, 11 predicted proteins | sample PICome_12_FD_160120 | JGI IMG/M metagenome (GOLD analysis project Ga0213867, IMG submission 160120) | Coastal seawater microbial communities near Pivers Island, North Carolina, United States - PICO540 | ecosystem: Environmental > Aquatic > Marine > Coastal | place: USA: North Carolina... | reverse complement strand
AAGCAAACGGCCCACCGTGCCTGGCTTATTGTGCATAGGGGTGTTGGTCGACAATGCGGGTGCAGTCTCCGTCGCACCATAGCCTTCAAAAATACGCACCCCATATTTTTCCGTCCATTCTTTGCGAGTACTTTCCTTGAGTTTTTCCGCCCCTGCGAATACGTAGCGAATCGAATAAAAATCATAGGGATTGGCGAAGCGCGCATAGCCCGACAAGAAAGTATCCGTACCAAATAGGATGGTGGCATTGCTATCATAGACCAACTCCGGCACGATTCGATAATGGAGTGGCGAGGGATAGAAAAAAGTGCGAATCCCCGACAACAAGGGCAATAAAGTACCGCCGGTGAGCCCGAAGGAATGAAACATCGGCAAGACATTGAACACGATGTCGGTGGGCCCGAAATCGACACGGGCTGCCAGTTGAAAGCGATTGGCCTGAATATTTCGGTGCGACAAAACCCCCCCCTTGGGGGCACCCTCAGAACCAGAGGTAAAGAGAACCACCGCCGGATCCTCAACCACCCCTCTCAACCCTGGCAATGAGCAGCAAGCAGGGAAAAGACTGGCCATCAAACCCTTCAATTTGTCCCAGCGAGTGATGTCAGCAGCGATCTCCTCTAAATACTCCACCCGGATAGCTTGTGCCTGCAAGGCATCCACCAAATCCTGCAAATTGGCCGCTTCGATAAATTTTCTAGCGGTGATTACTCGGCGCAACTTCGCCGTTTGGCAGGCTGAACATAGGCTATGTGAACCGGTCGAAAAATTCAACATTGCCGGCACCCGTCCATAAGCCTGCAAGGCGAAAAAAGTGACTACCGTACTGAGCGCATTCGGTAGCAGAATTCCCACAAACTCTCCCTTTTGTGTCTGACGCGACAGCGAATTGCCCAACACGGAACAACGGGTCAACAACTGTCCATAATTCATTTTTTGGCGACTGGCCTCTTCCGCAATCACATGCTTTCGTCCATGTAGGTTCACTTGGTCCAGCAGCGATTGATAGAGCGTCTTATCTTTATCGGCCGAGTCGAACAGCATTTCACTCATCAAATCGTACAGTTGGACTCCAGCCAACTTTCGGCGCTCTCGACCCTTTATCTTTGGATCTACTTGAAAACGACGCGGCTCTAAGAGGGTCAAGGTAATGGCAGGAAAGCAGCGGGTGCGCACTTTCGCTTTGATGCGCGAAAAGGGCGAATACTGGGCCCCATCAATCCGAACCGGTAGAATCTGTGCACCCGACTTGTCGGCGATCATGCCGGGACCCTCATAGACTTTCATCAAGGAACCGGTCACCGTAATACGCCCCTCGGGGAAAATGACACAATGCCGATCCTGACGAATTTCACGAATCATGCCCTTGACCGCCATCGGGCTGGCAGGGTCCAGCGGGAAAGTTTTTGCCAGCCATAAAAAGGGCCGAACAAACCAGCGTTTAGCCATCTGCATATTGATGGCAAAGAGCGGCTGCTGGGGCAAATAAAGCGCCAACAATAAGGCGTCCAAAAATGACAAATGGTTGGCGACAATCAAAACGCGTTTGCCTGCTTTTTCATAATGCTCCAATCCCCGCACCTCAACGCGATAGAGCCGCGAAAAAACCCATTTTAACAATTGCTTAGCCATTATTTCCTTTGTGATGAACGATTCGACGGACGAGGACACAGACCCCAAAATTAAGCACGGTGACGCTCAAAAATAATTGGACTAGATCAAAACCGAGCGCAAATAGAGCGACGGCTAGCACGCTGGCCCCCACCATAAAGAGGGCGTTCATAATATTATTGGCGGCTAGGATGCGCCCCAAAGTCGACTGAGGACTGTGGTGCTGCAACAGTGCATAGAGCGGCACAATGTAGATCCCGGCCGAAAAAGCGAGGCCCATTAGACTGCATACGATGCCCCAGCTGGCGAAGCCCTGTTGCAAAAACTGCATGGCATTGAGCAAAATCTGGGGCTGCGAACTCCAACACTCGCTATAGGCATACGAGGCGCCAATGAGTAAAAGCAAGCAACACGACATCCCCCAACAGCCATAGGGAACCAAGCGAGCGTTGATAGTCCCTTTCATGAAAGCATTACACAGCAGCGAACCCGTACCCACTCCCATACAAAATAAGACCAAAAAGAGCGTGACGACGCTTTCATCGCCTCCCACCACTGTCTGTGTATACATGGGGAACTGAGTCAAACAAGTGGCGCCAACAAACCAGAACCAAGAAATCGCCATAATTGAGCGCCACAAAAGCGGCACTTTTTTGACAGCAGCGATGATAGCATCGCTTGCTCGAAGAACATTCCAATCAATCTTCAGGTCCGGCTGATACAAGCGCGCTCGCGGAATCGCCCGACTCCCCAGGTACCCTATTACTGCAAACAAGACCAAGCAACTGAGCAATACCCCGAATCCAGTCGTACTCCGAACCAGAAGGCCACCCACCAGCGTCCCCATTAAAATCGACAAAAAGGTCCCCAGTTCAATCAAGCCATTCCCAGCGATCAGTTCATCCCGTTGCAAATGCTCCGGTAACAAACTGTACTTAATTGGACCAAAAAAAGTCGATTGTAGTCCCATCAAAAACAGCACCCCAAAGAGTCCGAGTAAGGATTCAATAATAAAAAAATAAGCCGCCAAGCACATAATGATGCACTCCGCTTGTTTAATCTTCTGACTCAACCACGCTTTTTCAAACTTGTCTGCCAGCTGACCCGCCAATGCAGAGAAAAGAAAAAAAGGCAGAATAAAGACGCCCGCAGCCAAGTTAATCAGTATCGCAGTATGCTCACCCGACTTTGGCGTGCTTTCATAAGCAATCCATATCAGCAGTGCATTTTTAAAAGCATTGTCATTAAAGGCACCGAAAAACTGTGTCACAAAAAGCGGCAAAAACCGCCGACTGCTTAAAAGCTGGATTCCTAGACTCATTGCTCACCTCCCTGCAGACCATCGAAATCACCTTGCCGAAGAAAATGGATCGTCTGGCGATGCACCTCCGCATTACTGGGGAAAAAAGTATGCGATACCGGCAAGACGCGATGGTCACACATGCCGAATACTCGCGTACTGTGTACCGAGACTTTTCCATCATCCGCCCCCGGAATGAGCCAAGATGAAAAAGGATCGATACTGCGATTTCCCGCCAGCACCCCGAGCTGGTAGTCCACTGGTCCCAGCAGTTTTTGAAGATCCACTTGCGTGCCTAGTTGCTGACCCGCCGGCCCGTAAAAAGTACGAAAGAGCCAGTTCTGCTTGAAAAAATCAGCCACTTCGCTGCCCTGATTGGGAGGTACCAACTGCACCACTCGCCCAAGCCGCTCGGGTCGATAACGATAGATCCACGCCCGGGCTAAGAGCCCCCCCATCGAATATCCGACCACGTGTACGGGCGTATTTGTTGCCTGGATGCGATCGGAAACGTGCTGCTGAAGCCATTCGACCAAGTCCTCCATCGAATGCTCTGTTGATGGGTACTTTATATTGATCACCTCAAAACCGCTCTGAGCTAAGGCCGTCTCCAGCGGCTGCATATGCCGGGGCGAGCGCGCTATCCCATGCAGTAACAGCACGCTTTCGGCTGCCATCACCGGCACAGTTACCAGCATACAGAGGAGCCATGTACACAAAGGTCGCATGCAATCAACTCTCCGCATATACTAGCCCTCTTAGATAATGTACAATCAAGTTGTCCATCATCTCTTGCAGTGCAGACGGAGAACTGACTGCCAAACGACCACTTGTACCGAGTATGCAAATACCATGAATACTGGCCCATAGAGTGCTGGCTGCCAGTTTCGCGGCATCCGGATTCGACAACAGCCGCGATAAGGGCGCTTCCAACAAATCGAATAGGGCTTCCCGCTTCGCTCGGTACCAATCTGGGACGTCCGCCTTGGATCCACGCGGCGCCTCAAACAAGGCAGACCAGCGCTGTTGATGCGAACATGCAAAATCCAAATAAGCAGTGGCCAATGCTTGCAACTGGGCGAGACCTTCCGCCCCTGCCCCTAAACGCTGCTGCACACATTGCGCTAATTCATCCAAAGTTTGCCCGTTTATACTGGCAATCAAGCACTCGTGGGTCCCGAAAACGTTGTAAATCGTCCCTACAGTGTACCCAATCCTACGCGCCAATTTGCGCGCACTGAAAGCCGTAAAGCCACCCTCCGCAATCATTTGATTACCCGTCAGAATCGCCATCGAGCGCAATTCATCATGTGTATGCTCACTCCTCCTACCCATTATTTAAAAAATTAAACACTGTATAATATATTTAATTAACACCGTTCAATTTAATAAGTGGACTGTCAACATTTTTAACGAACAAAAGAATAAAAAAACAAAGTTACAAAATCACTAACAACAGCCTTAAAGAATACACTGAATCGAAATCATGGTGCGTTGGACCTCGCTTGATCAATCGCCGACTGCCAACGTTTCAGTCGTGCATCAATTTGACTCCCGTAGTCAACCTGATGCTGCTCTAACAACAACTCAATCGCGCGTTCAGCCAATTTCCATTCCGAATCCTTTAGACAACGATCGACGTAGGGTCCCAACAAACGATCACAGAGATAAGTCGGCTGACTTTCATAACGCGTGATAAGTTTCCGCAATTCGCTAAATGTCGACCGCGATCCGCTGTGGTGCAAAGCCTCTAAAAAAGGTTTCGCCAATGCTTCAATCGCTAGATCCGGACGTTCTTCACCCTGATCACGGGCAATCGTCAGCCGAATTTTTTGAGCAGCAGCACCCTGCCCTGCCTGCTCCAGAAAATTAATTAATTGGCGGGTGAAACGACTCCCCATTTCATCAAATCTTGTCAGTGCGCGCGCAGCATTTTGATAGGCTTCGATACGCTGATCGACGCTGGCACCCTGCCGCTCGAGCAATAAAATTTTTAAATTCCAAGCATCGACACACTTTTTTTCTAAGTCCAATGCCGTCTCAATGGCCTGTTCGGCTGCTGCTAGTTTACCCTGTCGCAGTCGCAAACGGGCAATTTTCTGGTGAAAGCTCGCCCATTGATACTTCTCTGACTGCAAAAAGTTTTCCGTTGCGTAATAGAGAGCATGATCCGACTTCCGCTCCCAGGTTTGAGGATCAAAAAACTTACCCGCCGCATACGAAGCGGTCCCTCCGTAACGCCCGACTTCAAAATTCCAATCACCTTGATCGCGATAGCCCACCCAGGCATGGTAGCCATCTGAACCCGCTCCGCTAATTTGAACACTCGGGATCCCACGTGACTTACACACTTGTGTCATGAAGTAGGCTTGATCTACACAAATACCTCCCTCTTTTTGGATCACAGGCAGACTGTAATCCTTTAGGGGCCAATGGTATTCATTTTGATCAATGCGATCATGACGATAGGCAATCCCACGATAGAGCTGATCGATGCGACTCCAGCTAAAACGCTGCGCTTCTGTTGCCCATTCAAAGTCAGCAAAGTCCGCATGGACATCCACAACATATTTCAACTCTCCCACCTTCAGCTGTGAAAGATCCAACTGCAGCCGTTTTGATTGAGCCGCCTGTTTAAAATAACGATACACTTTCGAGGCTGATTGCAGCTGCCCATTTTTAGACTTTGCGAGTCCTGTTTGGTGGTGAGGCCAGTTCTGGGGAGGCACCTGATCATGGACCAGCGCAATCGCCAAAGCAAGCGTTGCAAAGTCCTCCATCCAGTCTGGATCTTGCTGGTCAATCATTTTGAGCAATTCAAAGGCCTGCTGAGGCTGGTCTTTGGGATGAATCGCTGCAGCGAATGTCTCAACGAATCCTATATTCCGCACGCATTTAGCGACAAATGGGTCCACGCTTGGCCGCAAATCCACTGCAGCCCAAAAAGTTGCCAAGACGCTGTACGCATAGGTCCATCTCGCCTGCTCAAACTGACGTCGTTCGTACGCTTCTAACGCATAGGACTCGAGTCTCACCTGCGTTTGGTGCCACCCTTCGTCTGCGGCAAACTGTAAGATTTTTTCACTTAAGGTGGCTGCCGCGCTCCAGAGCACAGTCCAAAGAAACAACAGCGCCACGCCAAGCCACTTAAAACATCGCCCGCAACAAATGTACATCAACAGCATCATTTAAGCTTTCTCACTACAAAGGCGAGCCCATTCGCAAAAGATCGAGCATCGCTAATGCATCTGGAGAGTCTCCGTGGACACAGATCGTTTCAGCGACTAGCGAAAAATGAGTCCCACATTGAGCCCGCATCTGCTGTGTCTGCTGCCAGTGTTGGTAGCGTTCCCAAGCTGACTGAGGCTCGAGCACCGCACCGGATTCTGAGCGTGAAAGCAATGAACCCTGTACCGTGTAGGCTCGATCAAAAAAAATTTCGGCTATAGCGGCTAAACCGCTTCCACGTGCGTGCGCTACGCAGCGTCCGCCGGCCAATGCCGATATCACTAAATCGGGACAGTTTTGGCGTACAAAATCAATATAAGCCGTTAAGTGTTCCACTGACTGCTCAACCAAATGATAGAGGGTGCCGTGCAACTTGATCCCATAAACAGACACCGCATAACGAGCTGCTGTGGTCAAAAAAGACATGATTTGTTGCTCTAAAATTGAGCGGAACTCAGCAACTGTCGGCTGCGCTTCTCCTCGTCCGCCGGCCGTGGCCAAACCAGGATGAGCTAAAATCATGCGCCCCGCTGCCTGCGCCTGCAACAAGCAAGCTTCCGTGCGCGCGCGACTGCCCGCGTGAATGCCACAGCAAATATTCACCGCATCCACCCGAGCCATCAATGCCTGAGTCAACTCGGGCGCTTCATGCTCCCCCAAATCACAATTGATGATCAGTCGCTCCATCGAAAACGCACTTGAGTACCGGGTGCACATTGAGCCAGTCGAGATCGATCCGCCTCGCTTAAAATAGCTAACTTGGGATAGCCTCCTACAGTCGGCCCATCCGCCATCGTCACAATCGGTTGACCATTTCCAGGAATTTGAAAACTGCCTGGCAAGACGGGTTCACTGAGCATGGAGGCAGGCCCCTTCAACGCGGGGCCTTCTAGGCGATACCCACATCGGTCGGAGCGCGAGGAAACGCGCCAAGTGCTCGCTATAAATTGCTGCCGAACCTCGGCAGCAAAGAGATGCCATTGAGGACCCTGCATCACGGGTAAAATCAACAGCGAGTCGCTTTTTGGGCTACTTGCTAGCGACAATCGACGGCGTGCAACGCGTTCCGTCGAGCAGCGTGGCTGGGCTAAAACAGCTGTGAATATTTGGTTTTGCGCAATTTTTTGTCCCACGTTACAACGCGGATCGACGGCGGAACTGCCAAACCAGCGAGGCGCCTCAAATCCGCCTGGCGCTGCCAAGTAGCTCCACAGACCCTGCCAGTTTGGCTGCAGGCATAACAGGGTGCCCTTCGCCAGCCATTGAGCCGTCCCAGCAGCAAGAGCATCCCCTGCAGCGGCCCCCGCCAGGGCAAACCAACCAGCAGCCTCAATCTGCAAGCGTGCGCCTACGTGAAGAAATTCGATACAAGGAGCGTTGGGTGCATTCCCTAGAAGTTGATTGGCCTGCAAAAACGCAGTTCGATCCATTGCACCGCCCATCGGAACACCAAAACGCAGCCAGCCCCTGCGCCCCAAATCTTGCACACTGGCTCCCATTCCGAGCGCTGTAATTTTTATTGTGGGTCGCATCAGCAGCTAATCAATCGCAACAAAACGTACTCGATCGCCCACATGAAGCGCGAAAACCTTACGAGAATCGCTGGCTGATTGCCTAGCAGCGCTCGTATCGAACAAAGGAAAGTCGGTCTGCCCTAGGAGATGCCAGCCACCGGGGCTGGCGACGGGATAAATTCCAGCATGCGCCCCCCCGATCGCCACCGAACCTGCCGGCACATACTCACGAGGTGATACCAGACGATTTAAATGCAAACGAGGATCCAGCCCGGATAAGTAAGGAAAGCCTGGCATAAACCCCATGGTATGTACACGATACTCTGGCCCCGTATGCAAGTCCACGAGCTCCCGAGTGGATAAGTTGAGCTGGCGGGCTACCCGCGGCAAATCGGGCCCCTGATAACGCACTGGCACTTCAATCACGGCAGACAGCGTGTCCTCCTCGCCCATGGTAAAGGCGGCTACATGTTGCAGCACATAGTCTTTCAACCGCGGCACGGATTTTGGCGAATCGCAAATTAGCAGCAGCTTATCGTAACCGCTAACCCATTCTTGGAGGCCACGCTGGGTCGCCGTTTGTAAAGTTAGCTCTAATGCGGGACTCATGCCCACATAGCCCTCCTCACAAAAAAAGGCGCGCTCACCGTAATCCAGAAACTGCATGTAGCTGAACTTGCGTCCATCAACGCCAACTGTCTAACTCAAAAACATGCGCGCTTCGCCGTCACAAAGAACCGTCGGTTGCTTTTTTATGCCGTTCACTCACAAAACGAGTTCACTCTGCGATCGAGTCTCGGCGGCTACAAACCAAAGTACAGCGACTTCCACGCCGCGGCAACAATCATAAAAGCTGAAAAAAATAATAGAAACTGCTTGCTATCAGACTTGAATCCTATTTGCTGCGAAGTTTTCCATGAAAGCCACTATTAAAACACAAGGTCGTCAATTCACTGTTACCGAAGGCGATATTCTAAAGCTCAACGCATTCCCCAACACACAAGCTGGAGACAGCGTCGAGGTCACTGATGTGCTAATGCTAGGCGAAGGTGCTGATACACGTTTCGGAAGCCCACTAGTCGCAGGCGCCTCAGTAGAACTTTCTATCCTTGAAAATAAGAAGGATAAAAAAGTCATCGTGTTCAAAAAGAAACGTCGCCAAGGCTACAAGAAACGTCGCGGGCATCGTCAACACCTGTCTGTCGTCAAGGTTACCGCCATCAAGGGTTAATTTAATCACAAACCACTCACTGCTATGTCACACAAAAAAGGACAAGGAACTTCTCGCAATGGACGCGATAGCCACTCAAAACGCCTAGGCGTTAAAAAGTTTGGTGGTGAGCGCGTTATCGCTGGCAACATTATCATGCGCCAACGTGGCACTCGCTACCATCCAGGTACGAATGTAGGTATGGGCCGCGACCACACACTGTTTGCCCTTAAGCCCGGCAATGTTGCTTTCGACAAAGCTCATCGCTTGATCCATGTCGTTGAGAGCGCAGTAGCTTAAATCCACAGCGACTTCAAATTTTGCGAACGCCACTATTTTAGTGGCGTTTTTTTTACGCCGTTTTGGTCGCATGCGATTGAATTGCCGTCGCACGGTACCCAACATCGCAGACGATTAGGTCGCCGATGCCAGTCAGCGCTTAGTCCGCACTGCCAAGGGCACTCCATGCGCGCCCTAGCAATATTCACTCCCCCTGCAGTGCCGCACGAATAATCCCGACAGTTAAATTCTGAGGAAGTACTTGGGCGGGCTCTCCAGGAAACTGTAGTATGTAAAGCGGAACTCCCGAACGCCCGTAGACTTCCAACGCACGACTGATCGCTGGGTCACGCGAAGTCCAATCTGCCTCAAAAAGCGCCACATTGGCCTTCTCAAATAATGCCTGCGTCGCTTCGGTGCGTAAAGCGACCTTTTTATTTACCTGACAAATCACACACCAACTGGCGGTGAAGTCGATAAATATGGGACGGCCTTCCAACAAAGCATTTTCTACAGCGACTTCGCTCCACGGTTCCCAATGATCGGATTTCTTGGCCTGCACGCCTGCCAAAGCAGACCAAAGGGCCGCTATCAGTATCAACAAACTACAAGCACTTGCGAGACGTCGACTGCGCTTCGACTTCACCGGTGCCGCCCAGCGTCCATACAGCCAAGCAGCCAAGGCCAGCAACCACAGCGACAGCAATAAACCCGTCACAGCCTCAAGCCCCACCTGTGTGCCCAATACCCATGCTAAAAATAAAACTGCAGCGACCAACAAAAAGCCCATAAACTGTTTGAGCGACTCCATCCAAAGCCCGGGCTTAGGCAGTAAGTTGACCAGTTTAGGAAAAATGGATAAGCATAAGAAAGGCGCCGCTAAGCCAAAACCCATCGTCGCAAATAAGAGCAAGCCCCGAACAACACTGGTCTGCACCGCGACACCACTGACCGAGGCGAGTAGCGGCCCCATGCAGGGAGCGCCCACCACCGCAGCCAGTACACCCATCCCCAGCGAACCAATCCAATCACTGCGCTGCGACAGTTTGCTATCTGCCCCGACCAAACGCGATCCCAACTCAAAGACGCCGAGCATATTCAAAGCAAATCCAAAAAAGAACAGCGCCAACAAGGCCACAAAACTGGGATTCTGCAATTGAAAGCCCCAGCCCACTTGCTCACCTAAGGCGCGTAAAATGAACAGTACAGCCGCTAGGAATACAAAACTGAGAACCACTCCTAAAGTGTAGGCCAAACCATGTACCAAGACTTGACGTTTTGACTGTCCACAGTGCTGCAGCAGTGAAAATACCTTGAGGGACAAAACCGGTAAAACACAGGGCATAGCATTCAGGATCAGCCCGCCCAAAAAGGCCAAAATGAGCATTCCTGGCAAGCCCCAGCTCAATAAACTTTGCTCCAATCCCTCGTTAGCTTGCGTAGCATTCGTTGTTTGACTCTGCAACAATTGCGAGACGCTTGCAAGTGGCAGGTCAACTTGCCGATACTCTCCAGCTTGCAACAAGACCCCTTGCAGGCGCCCATCCTCCGGTAAAGTTAGCCCTGTTTTTAGGGGCAGACTGAGGCGCTGACCCTCTTCACTAATGCTTTGCGGCTGATTCGGATCCATCCACTCGCTCGAATAAGGAAAAAAGTAATCCCCCTCTGACCAATGGGAAGCTGACGATCCTGAGCCTAGCCATAGATGGACTGCTGCCGCATCACTTTTCACGCGAATGCTATCTAAATTGGATTTCAGGGGCAACTGTCGCCCAGACTCCGCAATTACCGCCGCCTCCGGACTCGCTTGCGACATCGTTGCAACGGCCAGATCAATCTTCAAATCCGCTTCATCTGGCAAACAGAGCTCTTTACACATCAACCAAAAAGCTTTGACCCGAATCGGTAGTTGCGTGCCAATCACGAGTTCCTGACTGCTTTGCATCCGAATAAGGTAGACCGCCGATTGCTTGTACACATAGTTCACCAAACCACCGACTGAAATCTTTTGCGGCACCGCCCATTCAATCGGACCGGCTTGCAGACCAGGCGGTAAATTCCATTCCAATTCCAAGGGCAAGCCACTGGCTCCCGGATTTCGCCAGTACAAATGCCAGTCGGGATCGAGTTCAATGCGCACGGCCAGCGTAAAGGCTTCCCCCGGTACAATGGCACTCCGATCGGACAATAACTCGACCCGAGCTTGCTGCGCTGGTAGGCCAAGCGAACCGACAAACCACAAACCCAGTAGACAAAGGCTACGCGACAAGCCGGTTTTTAATACGCACAAAATGGTATCCATACTACTCAGTCCAATTCGACAGTCAAGGGTTCCAAAACTTTTGGTCGAAGCCCTAAAAGCGATGGCTATAAATTTGGATAGGGCACTTCATTCATCCACAAATCTTGCGGCGCTTGACGGCGTCGAATTAGATGAGGCTGCTGATTTCCATCCAGCATCACCTCAGCCGCCTCTGGGTAAGAATTGTAATGCTTGGTCGCCATCGCGGAACAATAAGCACCGGCTCCGTCAATCACGCATACATCCCCAATCTGCGCCTCGGGCAAGTCCCGTGGACTCAACAGTTCGGGGTCGCCAGGCGCCGGCGTTAAAATATCACCCGATTCACAGCAATGACCCACCACCATGTAAGATTTCAATGGACGCTCTGCATCGGCTCGTGGTAAACTAATTGGATGCTGCGCACCGTATAAAGAGGGGCGTAAGAGCTCTGTCATACCCGTGTCTAATTTCAAGAAATCATACCCTGTAGGCCCAGTTGAAACAATATCTTGTACCCGACTCAACAAAGCACAGGCATTGGCCAACAAAAACGTTCCCGGCTCGATCTCCAAGTGGATCTGCCGTCCAGTCGCCTGCGCAAATTCCTTAAACTTCTCGGCAACGGGCGCACCGCATTTCTGCAAATCAGTACCCGCTTCGTCCGGCATTCTCGCTACTTTATACCCACCCCCCAAATTTAAAGTCGTTACAGATGGAAACTGTCGCACGAGGTCCAAGCTCATGGTCGAAACTTTTTGCCATACCTGAGGGTCGCTCCCCGAGCCAATATGGGTGTGGATACGCACCACCTTCAGCTGATATTGGGCGACCATAGCTTGCACTTGATCCACCCATTCGTGCCAAATTCCAAAACTGGAACTGGGACCGCCAACATTTGTACGGTTGTTCCCCCCCGAACCCGATCCCGGATTAAAACGGAGTCCAACACGCCCCCCAGGGAAGGCTTGACCAAAGCGTTGCAACTGATCTAAAGAACAGGCATTAAGTTCAATCCCCAGCTGTACCAGCTCGACGAAGTCCTGCGGCAACTCTTGCGTGCTCAAACTAATTTTTTCCGCAGCTATGCCCGCAGCCAGGGCACGCCGCACCTCGTATCCCGAACTGGCGTCAATTTGAAGCCCTTGCTGGTCAAATAAACTCAGAATAGCCGCATTGGGCGCGGCTTTCATGGCATAACGCACCGTCAAACCGAATGCGTTGGGAAAGGCCAAGGCAGCTTGCGCCCGATCAAGGAGCGTCGCTTCATCGTAAACGTAACAAGGCGTAGAAAAATTTTCGGCAATGAATTGCGCCGTGGTGAAATCTAAAAATCGGGTGGTCTGATGTGCACACATAGCGACAAACAAAGCGGCTTCTGCAGTGCTGGCAAGTTTGATTCAGGCTGGCGAGTCGAATTAGCTCCACAGAACACGCAATCGAAATTTATTAAGACCCTTAAGAAAATTGATTTGAACACTTGGACGTCTCCTGTGGTTAAGCCTTCGCTTCCATCTGTTCCGCCCAATCGCATAAGAACTCAGCCATCGTTTCAAAACGCTGACGCAAGTCTGCATTAGAGATCAATCCGATCTGATAAAATTCCAATACGCCCTGGCGACAAGTAATGCTCCCCTTACTCGCTTGGAGAACCGCTCGGATTCTCTCCTGTCGAGGCTCATCCAATAGCCGAGTCAGTCGCCCACGATCGTTGGTCCGAACATCCAGTGCCGTATCAAATGCTGCCACGTCTGCCGTCCATTGGGCCAGCCCTTTTACATCACGTTGACGCATTCGGCCCATCAAGCCACGACCCGTAATTTGAAAGAT
>Ga0213867_1000899_pt1 | contig 13256 bp, 20 predicted proteins | sample PICome_12_FD_160120 | JGI IMG/M metagenome (GOLD analysis project Ga0213867, IMG submission 160120) | Coastal seawater microbial communities near Pivers Island, North Carolina, United States - PICO540 | ecosystem: Environmental > Aquatic > Marine > Coastal | place: USA: North Carolina... | reverse complement strand
GTTAATACGGCAAAATGGAAAGCGGCAAGGAATTTTTGTGCTGATAGGGGATGGGAATTTCAGATCATGACAGAAAAAGAACTAGGAATTAAGTAATGGTAGCAAAGGTATTCGATGATATTCTTCTACGGGGCATTCGCTCTGGTCAGGCTCCAGCGCGGTCCGATGAAGCAAGAAAATGGTATCGAACTCAAGCCGCAGATGTTGCAAAGGCAGCAGCAAAAGGTGATAGAATTGTAAGGGAAACAAGTTCCGATAGATTAAAAGCAAAAAGTAGATTTCGTATTGGTAGTATGTACATGTTTGTATACGACCCAAAACATAAGGAAACACTACCATATTATGACAGATTTCCTTTGGTAATTCCAATTGGACCGGCCAAGGATGGATTTTTAGGAATTAATTTTCATTACCTACCACCTAGACTTAGAGCAAAATTAATGGATGCATTGTATGATACAGCAACAAATGATAGATTTGATGAGTCTACCAGATTGAGAGTTAACTATAGAATTTTGAGTGCAGCAACAAAATTTAAGGAATTTAAACCTTGTATTAAGCATTATCTCACACCGCATATTCGCACAAGATTGGTTTATGTAAACCCTGCGGAATGGGATATTGCATTATTCCTGCCAAGTGCAAACTTCTACGGGGCCGCAAGAAGCAAGGTTTACGCAGAATCACGCCAGACAATCAGAGGATTATAATAAATGGCTTTTAACATCTCACAATTTAAAGGGCAGCTCAATCAATTTGGTGGAGCCGCAAGAGCAAATATATTTGAGGTGCAAGTAATTAATCCTCCCACATTCGGCACAAAGGTTAATGGCACTAATTTTCATTTCTTTTGTCAGACTGCAACGGTACCTGGGATTGCACTAGAAACACAAATGTATCAACCAGTGGCAGGTCGGCCTGTTCAATTCCCTACAGGAGTTGTGCCAACATCATTTAATTCAGTTTTTCTAATGGATTCCGAACACCAATTGCTTACATTTTTCCATAGATGGATTCAACAGGTGGTAAATTATGGTGTTGGTGGTGGCAAGTTTTCATCAATTCAGTCGAGAACAGGCGGTACAATGTTACCTTTTGAAATAGGTTACATGTCTGATTATGCAGCTGATATTATAATTAAACATTATACTACAGATTCAAATGAAAACAAATATTATGAAACAAAATTACAGAACGCATATCCAGTGGCAATTGGCGACATTGATCTTGCATGGGAAACAAACGATTCATATTTAACATTACCAGTTTCGTTTGCATATGAGCAGATCGTCTATGCTGGTGAGGAACTTGGTAATCCATTGTCGGGTCTCGGCAGGGGTGCTGGTTTCTTAGACGCACTTGGTGCAATCGCAGGATTTGTAGGTACGGTCCAACAAACCGTAAAACAAGGAACAAAATTTGACTCCGTACAGGATGCAGTGAATAGAATATACAGAGTTAGAAACTCATTTAATAGGATGGCAAATACGCTTGGCTAAATTATAGGAGATTATAGTATGGGATTACCTAAAATTGATCTTCCGCTATTTGAGGTATCACTACCTTCGGATGGCAGAAAGATAAAATACAGAGGATTTACTGTAAAGGAAGAAAAAATTCTTTTGGTTGCTCAGGAATCCGAAGATCCAACACAGGAAATTTTAGCAACTAAACAGGTACTGAATAATTGTATTTATGATATTGACGTATCAGAATTGGCTATGTTCGATTTGGAGTATATCCTTCTTTTGTTGCGGGCAAGATCAGTTAACAATACACTTTCATTTGCCGTAAAAGATCCAGATACAAATGAGACGGTTGAATTAGAATTTGATATTGATGAGCTAGAACTAAACAGAAATCCGGAACACAGTAATAAAATTAAAATCAATGATGATTGGACTCTATTTCTAAAATATCCAACGATTGATGAATTTATTAACATTTCAGAATATGACAGTGATGATCCTTTGGTTAATTATTTTGTTATGACATCATGTTTGGATAAAGTTGCATCGGAGGATGAGGTTCACGATTTTAAGGACTACTCGCCTGAACAAATTGATGAATTTATGGATAACATGTCACCAGAGGTGATACGAGGAGTCCAAAATTTCTTCACAACCATGCCACGGCTAAGACAGGAAATGAAATATACAAATAAGGATGGGAAAGAGAAAACATTCGTAATGGAGGGTATGAAGACTTTTTTTATCTAGTGCTGAGTCATATCACGCTAGGTGAATATTATCAGATGACGTTCGCTTTGGCTCAGCACCATAAATACTCAATAAGTGATATTGAAAATCTGATGCCCTATGAAAGAGACTTGTATTTCCAAATGTTAATTAATTATATTGAAAAACAGAACGAAGGTAACTAAACATGGCTAAATTGTCGGACGAAACTCAGGCCATTATTGATAGACTAAAAAAGGATGGTGAGCTCACCAGATTTAAGAGTGACCACTCAATAAGAGAAGTCAATATTAAATTGGATAAATTTGAGCCTTTATTTCAAAATATCAAAAATGAAATGATGTTTCAGACGGACATCTTAAGAGAACAGGCAGGTATTGCAAAGGAAGCGGCTGAGGCAAGACGTAGAGCCGATGACCTAGCCGAACTAGACCGTCGTTCAGAGGAAAATGATAAGAAAACAGCTCCTACAGCTGCACAGACTGATAGAGCAGATTCAGCTAAAAAGACTGGCGGTGTTATGAGTGCCTTGATGGAAGGTGGTATTCTTGGTAATTTAAAAGATCTGTTTATTTTAAGCACTGGTGGGTTTGCATTATATAATCTTGCTAAAGGGTATATTGATGAAAAATATGATGGTGCATTTTCAAAGTTTGAAGATTCTGTTGGCAAAATGGCAAAAGACTTTGCTGAAGGAGGCCAATTAAAGATTACAGAAACTATGCAAGAAATGAAGACCGAAATTGCAAATTTAAAGACTACTTTAGGTGAGCTTAATAATACATTAAAAGAATTCAAAACCGCCTTTGACAATATGATGCCTTCAGCACAGTGGTTTAAAGATAATTGGGATAAGATAGCAATTGGCCTAGTCACCTCAGCGTTTGCACTTAAAGTAGCCTTAAACGAATTATACCAGAGGTTTGCTCCTAACTCACAAAGAAATTTAAATAAATCATTTAGAAACCTTATGCAATCATCTGACGATCTTGCTAAAAGAATGAATGAATTTGATCCGGCTAAGCCCAAAACGACTCCTACTACAACACCAACAACAACAAAAACACCTACAGCTGATACACCGCCACCAGGAACCCCAGAACCTGAAACAAGACGCTCGACTGGCACTGTGACTTCAACTGGCGGTGTTGATATTAGTAAATCAGAATTAAGAATGGATGCTGGTAAATTATCACAGTTTACTACCACAACGACAAAAGATGGTAAAGTGCAATTAAGAAATGCACAAGGCGGTACTTTTGCTTCCGATGAAGCTGCCCTGAAGGCACTTGAAAATTCTCTGGATCCAAAATATTCTAAAATATTTAAAGGTCTTGTAAAAGCATTTGCAATTGTTGGAATTGCATTTAGTGTATATGATGCATATAGAATTTATATAATTTTTGCTGATGATTCTATGTCACATGATATGAAGATAGCTGCAGCAGGAGCAATCGTAGGGCCTTTGGTTGGTAGTTTAGGTGCTGGTGCTTTGGGTGCGTTAGCAGGATCCTTTGCCGGGCCTTGGGGAATGTTAATTGGTGGTGCTGCTGGGGCAATTGCTGGTGGTTTCTTAACACCTGAAGCACTTGGTGTTGCTATTGTAAGAGCAATTGCAGGTGAAGATCCAGAACAAGCAATGCAAGATCAATTATATAGAGTTACACAGGGTTTAAATATTGCTGGAGTTGAGTATGAAGGTGGTATGGCCGAATTCTTACAGTCAGGTGGTAAATTAACAAGAGGACAATCCAGAAAACTTAGTAGACATGGTAAAGTTAATATTGGTGGTATAGAATTTACTTCTAGGGATCTCAATACTGCAAGATCAATTGCTCTAGATCAGTCCGAAAATGATATTCCATCATTTATGAGAGGGTCCAGAGGATTCCAAGATTTCGGCCAAGGTACTGTTGCGGTACTTCATGGAAGAGAGGCTGTTGTTCCAGAAGATACTCCAGCTGGTCAATTACTGTCCGCCTTCTTTGATCAAAAATTTGAACCTAGAATTTCAGGTGTTGAAAATATTATTAGAAGAGTGGAAAGTGCTGCGGGTAATCAAACCCCTATAGTCATTAATAACGCACCTACAGTCGCACCTACAGTTTCAAATGTTGTCCAGGGTGGTAGTGTAATGCAAAATACTACATTACTAAATACGGCTGGTGGTAGCTCTGGTCCTATGTTACCAGGTGGTGTAAACTAAAAAGGGACCCGAAGGTCCCTTAGTTTTAGTCTTTTTTGGACACAAAGGAATACATTTCCTTTGCCTTTTCCATTAGATCCTCAACGGAATACATTTTGCAAGCCTCTTGCACTTCTTCCATTGTTTTCTGTCCAGCTTCGAACATCTTCTCAGCAAATTCTTTATTCATATAATATTGCTGATCCATGTAGTCTTTTGCTAGTGTGAGCATTTCTGCACGAATTTCAAACGGATTTTTATTGGCCATCATCATCTTCCTCCTGTGTTGTGTGTTGGCGTGATTATAATATATCACTATTTTATTTATAAGTCAACAATTAAATTGTGTATTGTGTAAGTGACAATCCAATAAATGCCACAAGTGTTCCAAAAATTATTGACACCAAAATTGCAGCATTAAAAATAGCTTTAATTTGATCAGTCACGGTTTGCCTCCAGCATAATTCTTTTTGCGTCTTCGTATCTTCCCATTTTGGCAAGTTCAGAAGCAGCACGAGCACGACCTGCGCGTTCACACGCATTAATCATTCCTGTAAAAATACGGTTAAACATTGCTGGCAATGGATTTTTAAAAGTGGGTTGTCTATATGCTACAGCCATTACACCCACCCCTTTAGATTAGCATTGGTAACAATTTCATCATAATGTTCCTGAGCAATACCTTTAATTGCACCACGATGAAGTCCAATATCTGCTAGTTCTCTGTCAGATAGTGAGGATAGTTCTTTGACGGTTTCCTTTGCTGCTCTCCATGCTTTATATTTAAAGGCAAGACGAGAGAAAAAAGATGGTATATTGAACACGGGGAAGTTGACACCCGCTATTGTTGAAATAGTCATTTCGTTTTACTCCTTGTGTATGATATGATGTGATCCGGTCCAAAGTATTATACTTTGGTTTAACCCTTTTACGAAATTATTTATACAGCAAGGTGTCAACTAAGGTATACAATATTAATAAACCTGGTATTCGGAATCCGAATATATACACTCAATTGGTATATGATGTCGGTATATTACTTCTTCCTCGGCTTCTGGAATGGGAGAGAATCTACACCGAGGCAGATCCTCACCTTCTGCTAATGTGGTACCGATAAGCATACCGGTAGTAATTAACATTGTAAATTTCACAATGGCTCACCATCCACAGTACTTACCTTGTAACCCATTGCTTTCCAAGAATCAAGTGTACGACACTTTGTACGATTGATATAGGTATGGCCTACGGTAGCAACTTGAACTCTTGCACAATAACGGACTTCACCATCTTCTAGTTCTTTTACTTTTGCAGTATAGGAAAAGATTTCAGCAGAAGCAGGAAGGGCAAACAAAACACAAAACAGCGCAATAAACTTTTTCATAAAAGCTCCTTAAAATATAATTTGGGGGAATATGGATAGTATCATGCCTATCCGGAAATTATATATAAGAAAAAATTGAGGAAAAGGTGATTTTAACAAAAAATTAACAGGAAATTATTATATTCCTCAAATTCACCAATCAGAATATATGAACACTATTTAAACAAAAAGAGGGCCGAAGCCCTCTTTTAAAATATGATATTAAGCTACTTCTAGCTCTTTTTCCTTTACCAAATCTACCTGGTCACTTTGCAAATAAGCAAGAACAGATTCAGGTGATGTAACACCATATGGATCATCATCAGCATTATCACGGCGACCTGGTTCTTCGAACCATTCTTCTACGACACCATTATTGACAATCATTGCATAACGCCAAGAACGAGCACCGAAACCAAGATTTTCCTTTTCGACAAGCATTCCCATCTGGCGGGTAAATTGGCCATTGCCATCTGGGATCATTTTAATCCGCTCGACACATTGGTCCTTTGCCCACTTATTCATTACAAACGAATCGTTTACTGATACACAGTAAATTTCATCAATACCAAGATCACGAATCTTGTTATAGTTTTCTTCAAAACCTGGAACTTGATATGTGGAACATGTTGGAGTAAATGCACCTGGAAGTGAAAATACTAGGACTCTTTTACCATCAAAATAGTCTTTGGTTGTTACATCCTGCCAACGGAAAGGATTTGGTCCATCAATACTGTCATCACGAACTCGTGTTTTAAAAGTAACATTTGGTACGCATAGGTTTTTCATATTTGTCTCCTGTGTGTTGTGAAATAAAATAGGAGGCCTGAACGACCTCCTACTGTTCTTCATAATAATAAAATTTATTCGGTTAGTAGTTCTTGATCAAATGTTGAACCACCACCGATTTCAATGACCCTAGGTTTCTTTTCCTCAGGGATTACATTTTCAAGATTAATCTTCAAAATACCATCATTAAAGTCGGCACCTCTCACAACGATCGTATCAGAAAGTGTGAAGCTGCGACGGAACGAACGAGCCGAAATACCTTTATGAAGATATTGAGTTGATTCGTCAACATCATCATGGCTCTTTTTGCCCTCAATATAGAGAACACCTTCTTTAAGCTCAATAGTGAGCTCATTCTTGTTGAACCCGGCAACAGCCAACTCAATGGCATAGTTGTCTTCGTCAACTTTTACGATGTTATAAGGAGGGTAATTTGTTTGGCCTGGTGTTGCGTCTCTCATTCGATCAAGTACGCGGTCAAAGCCAATAAAGAACGGATCGTTCAGAAGTTCTGTAGTTAGTCTACGTGTATTCATTTTGCTATCTCCTTTTTAATTAAGCAAGATTATTTTGAAGCGGAACCCGTAAGGCGTTCCTTTAGTTAATATAGTACCTAGGATTGACAATGTCAACCCCTAGGACCACATTTATTTATCTCCGGTACTACCGAAGCCTCCGTCTCTCGACGTTTTTTGTTGAGGTTTTTCCTCAGAAACCATCAATGAATAATCATATACTGGTTCCAACATTGCCTGTGCAAGTCGCTCACCGTGTTGGATTACGACAAGACTTTCAGACATATTTTGTAGCATTATAAACGATTGCTCTACATAATCACTATCAATAATGCCGACACTATTAGGAAGCATCAGGCCTTTTTTCAAACCTGTGCTCGACCTATTATACAGTTTTAAAACATGTTTTTCTGGGATGTCAAAAATTAGACCAGTCGGAACCAATACTCGGTCTCCTGGAGTGATCTGAATTGACGGAACACCTGCAATAACTTTAGGAATAACCTTTGTTTTTTTATTCCATGTGTTATAGGATGTGACCTCTGTACCGAGTTGGATACATGCTTTAATATCAAAACATGCAGAGCCCTCCGTAGCAAAAGAGGGCATTTCTGCATTTTCATTCATAACATAGATTTTCAACATAATTTATTTTTTCCCAATATTATATTTGACTTCAAGGTCCCAGTTGTTTTTCTCTTTAAAAGAAATAATTTTAATTTGATTGAGTGGCGCGACTGGATCTTCAGTTGATTTTTGGTCTACCAGCTCTAGTAGATCCCACTCATCCAAAAGATTTACAATCGTATTTCTTCGAGCTCTATCCTCATCTGTAAACGTATTTTGTTTACCATCCAGAATGAACAATTCCTTAAAATGAAGAATTGCATATCTGCCTTTTTTGTGTAGAATATGACACGACTGGTAAAGTTTACGTTCTTTCCGAGACGAAATTCCAATTCTTGTTAGTGTTTCTTTAATTTTTAAAAAACTATCTTGAGTTGGTAGCCTTACCTCTACACCTACACCCTTAAAAATATCTTCCTCTTGCATAATATTTTCACCTTTTTTATTATAGTTATTATTGGCGACAAACTGTAAGATATATCATTTCGAAGTACCTCCAGTTACTAATTTTTCATGAACAGTGGCAAGTTGCTCTGGAGATAGAGCCTTTAAATAAAGTTTAGCAACTGTTCGATTACACGAATATACATTCTGGATTGCATCAAGATCTTTATTCTTATCTGCTTTGTGCCATTTGGACCAGCGTTTACGTTTGCGCAGGGCCGCACGATAGTATTGGAATTGAGCATCTGAAAAAAGATGGGACCGCATGTTCATTTCATTAGCATGCAAAACAGTATCATTAAAGTTTGCAAACCCACGGTTTACAATATATGGCGTATACTGTTTTTCGATGAGATCGGGATTTTCACTTTCGTGAATAAGGTCCTGTTTAGTCTCGGATGCCGCCTTAATAAAATCAAATGGTGTTATTTCGTTCTTCAATTACAATCTCCAATTCCTTCATAATATCGTCAAATTCATTAGCACACTTTGGGCATATGTTGACCTTATGTTTTCCCTCCAGTGTATCCATATTTATAGTAAAACAGTCCTTACGATCCGCAGTTTCCTTACAGAAGAAACAAGTATGCTTTTCGATAAGTCGTTTCATCCATTTGCTCATTTGAACTCACTTTCAATCATTACCTCAGTTAAGAAGGCAACCATATTGACCTCAAGATCAGCCACAAAATTAGCCTTGTACATATAATCAGCCATAGTGACAACAAACCCAGGTAGGCTACGGAACTCAACCTTGTCGGTTGCCGCATCATAAATCCGACGGAACATTTCATTCATGTCCTGATCAGAGTTATTGGCAACCCATTTACGCATATTGGTGAAGTCTTTTTCCTTGAGCAAACGGAACAGTTCGTCGATAGATTCCTGTTTGATATTAACAAAGATACCTTCGTCAATATTACCAGAGGCTGCATAGGACTGTAGTTCGGTCAGTACACGACGGAAGTCTGGAAAGTGTTTTTCGATAACCTTTGCCACAACCTTTTTGTCATACTGTACTGATTCCTGGTCAAGAATTGTTTGTACACGTTTGAAGAATTGTGCTGCAAGTGCTGGTCGCTCTGACGTTTCTATAGAGAAATCGATTTCAGATAGTCGAGAACGGAGAGGAGAGATAATCCGATTTTTGAAATTACAAGTAAAAATGAAACCACAGTTTGCGGAATATTCCTCAATGAAGTTACGCAAGGCCGGTTGGACCGAGGTGGCATTAAGATAATCTGCCTCGTCAAAGATTACATATTTACGGCTACCGGTAAGGGAAACCGCAGAGGCAAATGTGGAAATTTCATATCGGAGAGTATCGATGTTGACATTTAGTGAGCCATTTTTGACAATGTAATCACAGTCAAGTTCATCAAGCATAGCCTTGGCGATTGTAGTTTTACCAACACCAGGGCCGCCAGTTAAGAGAAGATTAGGAACAGAATTGTCTGTTACAAATTTTTTGAATATGTCTTTAGTTTTGGCTGGTAGGATAGTGTCGTCAATTTTTTGAGGACGGTATTTTTCAACCCACAGCACTTCGTTTGCTTTGGCATCAACCATTTTTTCACCTTTTTCATCATGATATAGAACATATTATATAATAAAGAGGGGAGGAAGTCAACCCTCCTCCCCATAAGATTGTTAGCTAACAACCTTGTCTGCCAATTCACCTTGAGGTGGGACCTCAACATTGACAGCTTGGTTTCCATCAGGTTGCTCTTGTGGAGCTTCCTGATTCACATAGGCCTCGAGTTTGTTACGAAGCATACCGATACTGGCAAGTTCATTTCCTTGGAACCCACCACGACGAGTAACTACGTCGATCAGTTGTACGACCGTAGCGACATCACCGATAGTCAGTACGATTGGTTCAGGCGCTTGGCCCATCATTTGTTCATTCATGTTTTTCATCCTTTGTTATAAGTCGACTTAGAATCAATTGCCACGAAATAGGTTACATCAGAACCCTTAAATTCCGAGATACCTTTTGAGCAAAGCGTAACTCGGTAATCCTGTGGCAACAATTTGAGATTGTCAGTTTTAATGACAATTTTAAACGTATCGGCAGTTTCACCAATTTCAACACCAAAATCGTCAGCGCCTTCATTAGAACTGTCGATCGCCTTGAGATAACATTTGCCGTCTACACCAACAAATGCAACCTCTGTAAACTGAAGTACACCCGCAGCCTTAAGAACGGACGAGATGTCATCCCAGTTTACGTCAACCACCACATCGGCTGATGGGATGGTAATATCTTTTTCAGGTGGGGTGTGGATCATGGAAATGTCTGCATAGACATATTTAGTCCGACGTTTACCTTCAGAGATAATAAAGTATTTATCATGAAACTCGACATCAGGCTCTTCGTAAAGAGACAAAATTGAAAGAAAACGAGACATATCGTAAATACATGCATCTGACGGAATAGTATCCGGGATTGTTGCATTTGCAATAAGTGTTTTCTCGGGAGTAATGGTCCGAAGAACATTACCTTGTCGCATGAGAATTGACTTGTTGATTTGAGAGAAACTCTTCAGAATAGTAAGAGTACGTTCAGAAAATTTCATTATAAAAGGTCTCCTTGCAAGTTTTTCATTATTTCATTCTATTACGTTTTTTCTGATTTGTCAATGGGTTTTTTGAATCTTTTTTGTAATTTTTTCTCTTTGATGATGCGTCAGCCGTAGCAGCCACACCAAGAGACCCAATGGCACCCATATCGCCTCGGAACACATATGATCCCACGTGGTTGATTTTCATCCAAGGGCACATCCATACAGTCATACCTGCCTCACGAGCCTTTCGACAGAAGAAATAATCCTCTGAAAGGTATCGTTTGGTTTCCGGATCAATGATACAATCAAAATATGCATGTATTTCTCTGCTGCCGTCAAAATTATCTGTACGAGCATGGTCAGGTAAATATGCAAGTTCTGGATATGCATCACGGTATTTTTCAAGTACAGTCCGAGGAATAAGCATAAAGCCTGTCCCTGCCTCACGGACCTCTACTGGTTCGTTTAGTTCAAATGAGGTCTTACCTTGTACTGGATTAAAAACAAAATCAGACACAAATCGTTCCAGTTCAAAAGGATTGTTATCAGCAACTCCAGCGTCAGCGGCTCGTTTTACCTTTTCCCACGCAATGGTTTTCTTTGGATAAGGCGCTGTAATGATGTCGTATTTTTCTGGATACTGAGTCTGCAGACCTAGTAATCCAAGAACATCTCTGGCGTCAAACCCAATATCAGAATCAATAAACATGAGATGGGTAAAATCGGACCTAAGGAATTCGTCTACAATATAGTTTCGAGCCCTTTGGACCAAACTTTCATTAAAAAGAAAATAATATTTTAATTTTATTCCGGCAGACGTACATAACATTGAAAGGTCATTTGTAGCCTTTGTATACATACCACCAGCTTGAGCACCATACATAGGTGTTCCAACCATAATGGAATAAGGTCTCAGTTGTTCAGTTGTAATTTGAAATTGCATTATTAAATTTGCTCCATATCATTTTCTGCTCTTGCAATTGCTTGAAGTCTTAAAACATCTGCAAGAATGTCCCAAGAACTATCATGATGCATAAATGTTTGGTTCCATTTAGCTTCATCAGCTAGAGGCATAAACCCATTTTTCTTGGGATAATCCAATTTAGCATCAATCCATGTTCTTGTGTCACGTAGAGACCAATGAGGTAGATATTCATGGATCTTATTAAGGGCATTTTGAGATTCAAATAAACGCCACAGAATAATAGGATCAAATGAATTTGATCTTGACCACCAATAGTCAATTTTGCCGTGAGGGGTTAAGTAATCAAGGAACTGTTCAGTAAATTCCTTGACGGTGATGTCGGTGTCTCTTGGCTTGATATTTGCACGAACGTGTTTTGGTTGTTCCTGCCAAAACTCAAGTGTATCTTGTTCAATTTTATAATTATAATTCTCAACCTGATCCGCCACCGAGAGTTTAAACTTTTTCGGTTCGCGGATAGATGCCAATGTATAGGGAGATCCAGAGCAGAATCTTCCGGGTTCAAATACCATTGCAGAGCAATCAATTACCACACAATTGGAAGTATCTGTGCCGAAAGTTTCGAAGTCAAGTATCAAGTGTTTCATGTTCAACCTTTATCATATTATAATATACTATTTATAAGCAATTCTCATCACATACAAAGATCTTCATACATTATTGTGTGTCGTCTGTGTCCTGACTTGTCGTATTTAAATACTGGTACAAATCCAAATAGCTTTTTAAGAATCATATATTTAATTCCCTAATGTAATCCTTTAGGTTTTTCCGAGGAATCCATCCTAGGTTTTGTGTTTTTTCTGAAACAACTGGTGCTGACATACGATTTCCACGACGCTCAGGTAGCATTTTGGTATTCCGATTGTACATAGCAGCGACCTCAAGAATCGTATATGAGTCAGGATGCCCAATACCATATTCATCACCATCACCATACTCAGCAATAAGAACCAGTGCGTCAACGATATCACTGACATGAGTAAAGTTACGTTTCTGTGTTCCAGGTGAGACAATAGTAAGATCATGACCAGACCGTGATGCCTCAGCAAATTTAGCAATTAGAGTTGCATATTTACCAGTCTGAATTTCACGAGGACCATATACGTTATAAAAATATGTAATAGCATATTTAATGCCGTACCATTCGCCATAATTTTTAACAAGTTCAGTATTGGTTGCTTTAGACCAAGCATAAGGACTCATTACATAACCATCAGATTGATCCGCAAATTTAGTGCTAGAACCAGAATAAATTAATTTGGCACCGGTGCGCCGAACAAATTCAAGGACCTGAAAAGTCCCTTTAATATTATATTCATGGACAAGATCAATGTCCTCAAAACTTTGTTCGACCCTGGAATATTCTCCCAGGTGGTAAACATAATCTACGGGTGGCAGTCGCATTTTATTAATGCATTCTGTTGAGCCTGTAATATATTCCACACCATCAATATGATTTTCCTCACTGCCTGTGAAATAATTATCAATCGAAATTACAGAATGACCCATCCCCCTTAAGCGTTCACATAAATGACTGCCAACAAAACCAGCACCACCGGTTACCAAAACTGTTAAATTTTTACCCA
>Ga0213867_1000896_pt1 | contig 13266 bp, 9 predicted proteins | sample PICome_12_FD_160120 | JGI IMG/M metagenome (GOLD analysis project Ga0213867, IMG submission 160120) | Coastal seawater microbial communities near Pivers Island, North Carolina, United States - PICO540 | ecosystem: Environmental > Aquatic > Marine > Coastal | place: USA: North Carolina | collected... | reverse complement strand
AACACAAAAATGCTGCAACATTTCCAACTTCCTCGATTGTTACTGTTCTTCCAAGTGGAGCTCTATCAGAATGCTGAGTAAGCATCTTTCTAAAATTTCCAACTCCTGAAGCTGCAAGTGTTTTAATGGGTCCAGCCGATATTGCATTTACTCTAATGTTATCTCGCCCCATAGATGCAGCTAGAAATCTTGTATTGGCTTCCAAGCTTGCTTTCGCTAATCCCATAACATTGTAATTAGGCAATGTTTGCACCGAACCAAGATAAGTAAGTGTAAGCAGGGCAGAACTATCATTTAAGATTGGTTTTGCTGCTTTTGCCAAAGCAGTAAAACTGTAGGAACTTACATCATGAGCTATTTGAAAACCCTCTCTTGTTGTAACGTCAACAAAACTTCCTTTTAACTGATCGCTTGGTGCAAAACCAATAGAATGAACTAGTCCATCAAATGAACCCCATTTAGTTTTAAGTTCAGAAAATGCATTGTCTATAGAATCATCACTTGAAACATCACATTCAAGAAGAATATTTGATCCCAATGATTCTGCAATTGGCTCTAGTTTTTTTAACAACCTCTCATTTTGATACATGAAAGCCAATTCTGCGCCTTCTCTGTGCATTGCTTGAGCAATACCTGATGCAATTGAATACTTATTCGCAAGTCCAGTAATTAAAATCTTTTTATTATTAAGTAAGCCCATTTCTCAATCCTTTAATGTTTAATTTCATATTATATATATAAAGATTTGTATTGAATCAAAATCACCCCTTTTTAATTAAAATATGTGCATTTTTAAAAGGTATATAAAAGTTCATTTTTATTGTGTTTTTTAACTTATACGTGTAATAATGGACGCTTAAGTTGCGTTTATGGCTTAAATTTAGTTTTTTGCTGCAAACGCTTTTAATTATAAAAGTTAAATATATAGGGGAATATATATGTTAAAAGAGAAATATTTACTAGCTTTTTTACTTAGCTTTGCTTTTGTAACTCCTGCAGTTATTGCTCAGGATTCAGAAGAAGCTGATGTTGAAGAAGTTATTGTAACAGGATCTCGTATTGGAACTTCAGAATTTGAAGGCGCTCAGCCTGTTGTTGTTATAACTCAAGAAGCTATAGCAAGATCACAAGAGTTAGGCCTAGCAGAGGTTTTAAGAGAGTTACCTATAAACGTATCAGGTTCTTTCTACGAAAGATCAGGTTCATCTGCTGGTTCTCAAGCTCAAGTTAGCTTAAGAGGATTAGGTGCAGAGAGAACTCTTGTTCTTATCGATGGAAGAAGAATACCTGCTTCACCAAAACTTGGCGGATCATCTGCTAACATCAACTTGTTGCCAACTGCAGCTGTTGAAAGAGTAGAAATTCTTGCTGATGGCGCATCTGCTGTATACGGTTCTGATGCTATTGGTGGTGTTATCAACGTTATTACCAAAAAAGGTTTTGACGGCGTAACAATTTCAGGATCTGTTTCACAACCTGATTTACCAGGTGGTGAAGAAGAGAAATTCTCAATCGTTGGTGGTGTTACTGGTTCAGATTCACAAATCACATGGACTTATGAACATTCACAAAGAGACATCATCTATCTAACAGACAGAGACTATACTGCTGGTAGAGCTCCAACTGATGATAACTTTAGCTCAGGCTTTAGCTTATCTTCTTATGCTTGGAACTACATCTTAAACGAAGATGATCCAGAAAATGGTCTTGTTGCTGGCCAATGGTTGCCTGCAGCTGAGTGTCTAGGCGACACAAGATTTGTTGGTGATGGTAAAACATATATATTAGGTGCAGCACCTGACGGTGGACTAGATAATAACTATCTATGTACATTTGACTACACACAAATTATGGCTGAAAACGCTGGTAAGAAAAATGATTTCTTTACAGTTAATTATGACAAAGACCTAGCAAATGGTATGGCTATGTATGCACAAGTTGTTGCATCAAGACAAGAAACATTTGGTAGATATGCGCCTCCTGCTGCTTTCATCAACCCTTATCCAGCTGGTCTTGCTAACGTAAGAATCCCAGCTCAAGCTGATGGAACACCTGAAAGGGTTGTAACATTAAATGTTCCAACTCAATTAAGAAAAAGGTTTATTGAAATTGGACCAAGAGCGTCAGAGAACACTGACTGGACTGGTAATGTTGTAGTAGGCTTCAATGGTGAAGTTGGTGAGTATACTTGGGATGTTTCATACCAATGGCATATAACAGACTATATTACTCTTGACTGCTGTTATTTACAGAGTCCTGAGTACACAGAAGCAGCTCAAGCATTTAAAGATGATGGAGAGTTCTTAGGACAAGATTCGTTATTCCATCCTGACGTAGTTGCTTACTATACTGCATCACCTTCTGTTGGTTCTAAATCTCAATTTAGAAGCATGGAAGCTACAATTGGCGGACCTTTAAAAGCAATTGCAAACACAGACTTCGTTGCAGGTATTCAAAAGGCTGAGTACCAATACGTTAACAAATATGACAAACAGTCTGAAGTTGGTAACGTAGGTGGTTCATCAGGTAACTCTGATGGAAACTCAAGAGACTATACAGCTTTATTCTTTGAATCAAAAACATCTGTTCTTGATGGTAAAGGTGAAGTATCTGTTGCTCTAAGAAACGACGACTACAGTGATTTTGGTACAAACACTTCATACACTGTAAAAGGTTTATATGAAGTTATGGATGGTCTTACTGTAAGAGCGTCTGTTGGTACTGGTTTCAGAGCTCCTGGTCTTGGTGATTTAGTTGCTAATACTTCATTTAGTGCTGAATATCATTACGATTACATTAAGTGTGAAGCTCAAGGAATTGCTAGAGCAGACTGTAATGAAGAGCAAGTTAATACATATATCTCTGCTAATCCTAATCTAGGACCTGAAGAGTCAGAATCAACAAACTTTGGTGTTATCTATGAAACTGGTAACCACTCAGTTGCTGTTGACTGGTTTAAAACTGAAATTAGTTCAATTATTACATCTATCTCAGTTCAAGATATTATCGACTCAACTATCTTAGGTTTAGATAGCGTGCTTACAGCTCAAGGCGCATACTGTGAAAGACTAAATGGTCAAGCAGATGCTACTTTACAAGAATGTTTCACTAACCCTATTAATGGTAACGATGGAGATGCTTCTGGTATGGACATCAAATATAGCGGTTTATTTGAAACAGGCGTAGGTGACTTTGATGTTAATGCTAACGTAGTAATGATGGATGAGTATAATGCTGAGGCATTCTATAATGGACCTATGGTTAACTTTGTTGGTCTTACTTCTATCCCAGAACTAAGATACACAGTTGACGTTGGTCATGAGCTTCAGTCTGTACCTAACTTGTACATGACACTACAGTATGAGTACATTGATTCAATAGCTGATTCATATGATGCTGACTATAATGCAATCGGATCAGTTGATGAGTGGACTCAAGTTAATTTAAGAGCTGTTTATACAGTTCCAGGAATGGAAAATCTTAATTTAACAGCTGCAGTTAGAAACCTAACTAAAGAAGATCCTCCATTAGATTCATCTTCTGAATACAATAGATTCTTACATAACAATTTAGGTATGCAAGTAATCCTTGGATTTAGTATTGATCTATAGATCTTAGCTTTTATATAATTAAAGAGGGCTTTATAGCCCTCTTTTTTTTTAAAATTAATATGAGAAAAACAAAAAGACTACTCCTTGCTTATATTTCTAAGCTATCTATATTTTTACTGAATATGTATATAAAAAAGCAAGCAAAAAAATAGATATTTAGTTATCATAGCTTTTTATAAATTGGGGCTATAGCTCAGCTGGGAGAGCGCCTCGCTGGCAGCGAGGAGGTCCGCGGTTCGATCCCGCGTAGCTCCACCAATTTTATTAATCTTTAGAGCGAATTGTATTTACATTTGCCTATGCAATAATCATATCTAATGAGACCTTTTAATTTTAAAAAACTTTATTTATTTATTTTTTTAATACCGGTTTTTGCACTTGGTGATTATAAGAATACGAACGGCAAGGCTATAAAAAAGCCTTTAAAAGATCTTTTGAAATGGCAGCTTAATAAAACCGAAACAAATATTGAAATTATAGATATCTCAGATGATTGGAAAAACTTTGATCTGACCATACACGATAATTATTTTATTTGGATAGGCCATTCTACTTTTTTAATCAAAAAAAATGGTATCACGATCTTATCTGATCCAGTATTCTCTGACAGAGCTTCACCATTAAAAAATTTTGGACCAAAACGTCTAATACCTCCAGCTATTCCAATTCAAAGTTTGCCAACTATAGATATAGTCACCATTAGTCACAATCATTATGACCATCTAGATATAGAATCTATAAAGAAAATCTATAAAAAAAATACAGATACTATTTTTCTTATACCCATGGGTGATAAAGATATATTTGATAATGCAAATATACAAAATACTTATGAGTTTATTTGGTGGGACACTATTAATATCTCAGGACTAGAATTTACCTTTACTCCAGTTCAACATTGGTCAGCAAGGGGGATATTTGATAGAAATGATAGCTTATGGGGTGGCTGGTTTATTAAAGATAAAGACTATTCAATATATCATGCTGGTGACTCTGGTTATTCAAATGATTTTAAAGCCACCAAAGCTAAACTAGGGTTTCCTAAATATGCTTTTATACCAATTGGTGCATATGACCCTGAGTGGTTTATGTCCGAAAGCCATGTGAATCCTGAGGAAGCAGTCATGATCGCAAAAGATTTAAATGCAACTTATTCATATGGAATGCATTGGGGAACATTTACATTAACATCAGAAGATACAATTGAGCCAAAGACAAGACTTGAAAGTTATCTAGACAAAGATAATTCAACTAATTTTAAGGCTATATCACCAGGTAAATTAATTGATCTAGAGTAGAGATCATAATTCACATATATCTATCTATAGTGATAATTTTGATATAGTAGTGTTATGAATATAGGTGTTCCAACTGAAATTAAAAATAACGAATGCAGGGTTGCTTTAACCCCTAGCTCAGTGAAGTCACTAACTGATAATAACCATAATTTATTTGTACAAAGTGGTGCTGGTGAAGCTATAGGCTTCTCTGATGAAAGCTACACTAATTCAGGAGCAATCATTTTAGCGACAGCAAAGGAGGTTTATGCAAATTCAGAACTTATTGTAAAAGTTAAAGAGCCAATGCCTTCTGAATTTGAATATCTAACAAATGAACATACTTTGTTTACCTATTTGCATTTAGCTGGAAATAAAAAACAAGCATTAGATTTAATAAATACTGGTGTTACTGGTATTGCGTATGAAACAGTTACTGCAGATGATGGATCGATGCCTCTGTTGGCTCCTATGAGTGCTATAGCAGGACAGCTTAGTATCGTAGTTGGCTCGTATCATTTGCTAAAACCAAATAAAGGCATGGGTACATTAATAGGTTCATTTGGCGACGTTAAGCCAAGAGTTGTTACTGTAATCGGTGCAGGAGTTGCTGGAACTCAATCAATTGAACAAGCAATTGCAAATAAAGCCATCGTAAGAATAATTGATCTCTCAAAAAATAGACTTGATGAGTTAAAGAATGCCTATGGAGAGAATAATATTGAATATATTGTTTCATCTGATGAATCTATTGAGAATGCATTGAGTGATTCTGATCTAGTTATTGGAGCAGTTTATGTTATTGGAATGGAGGCGCCAAAGGTTATAAAAAAATCCATGTTAAAGTCAATGAAGCCAGGAACTGTTTTAGTTGATATTTCTATAGACCAGGGTGGCTGCATTGAATCAAGCAGGCCAACAAATCATGATAATCCAACTTTTATTGAAGAGGGCATTGTTCATTACTGTGTTACTAATATGCCTGGTGCAGTTCCATTAACTGCAACTGAGGCATTGAATCAAGCTACTCTATCCTATATTCATGAGTTAGCTGATAAAGGTATTGACCAAGCCCTTGCTCAAAATACTCATCTTGCAAATGGATTAAATATTCAAAATGGTAAAGCTATTCATCCTGCTATAAGAGAAGCAATGGGATTGGATTCTTAATTCTTTTAATTATGTCTTTACCTATTTATTACGTAGACGCCTTCACAAATAAGCTTTTTTCAGGCAATCCCGCTGCAGTAATTTTCTCAGATCTAAATGATTCAGATCTAATGCAAAAAATCGCTGCAGAAAATAACTTATCAGAAACAGCCTTTATAAGAAAAGAAGATAATAACTATTACATAAGATGGTTTGCCCCATCATGTGAAATAGATCTTTGCGGTCACGCAACAATTGCTTCAGCATTTGTATATTTTAATTTTATTGATAAAGACGCAACATCCTTTTGCGTTAATTCAAAAGAGCATGGCAGACTTGAGGTTAATAGGGAGAATGATACTTATATATTAAATTTCCCTGCTGATCATTTAACTACTTTTAATAATCTTAAACAGATAGAAGCAGCTATAGGCGTAAACCCAATAGGCGTTTATGAGGGCAGGGATGACCTTTTAGTAATTCTTGAAAGTGAGGAGCTTGTTGAAAACTTATCTCCTGATTTTTCTTTAATTAAGCTTATTAATAAAAGAGGTCTAATAGTTTCATCGAAAAGCAAAGAATATGATTTTGTTTCTAGGTGCTTTTATCCTGCAACAGGTGTAAATGAAGACCCTGCTACAGGCTCTGCGCATACAACATTAACACCTTATTGGTCTCAAGTACTAGGTAAAGCAAAACTTCAAGCAAAACAACTTTCTAAAAGAGGGGGGTTGTTAACTTGTGAGCTTAAGGACTCAAGGGTGTTTATAGGTGGGAATGCCGCCTTATATATGAAAGGTAAGATAATTTTATAAGAATTAAATCTTAATTAACTGTTTACCAAAGTTTTTACCTGAAAGGACATCCCTTAGACCTTGAGGGGCATTCTCAAAACCTTCTGTAATAGTTTCTTTAAATCTTAACTTATCCTCAAGAACAAGCTGGGACAATTCATTGGTAACCGCATCCCATTCATCCATCCATTCTGTATTTACAAAAAACCTATGCTTTGGAGCAGGGTTTAATTTTCCTAATACATGAAACGGTGTTTCCTCTTCAATAATATTGGGTGAATTGTATTTTGATATATAACCACATATTGGAACCCTAGCTCCTTTATTTAAAAGGGGAGCTATTAGTTGAGTTGTAATTCCGCCTACATTCTCAAAATATATATCTATCCCATTATTACAAGAGCTTGTAAGAGCATCTTTAAAATCAGGTGACTTATAGTCTATGCATTCGTCAAAACCTAACTCATTTTTAACAAAATTACATTTCATTTCACCACCAGCTATACCTATTACCTTGAGTCCATTATGTTTTCCCAATTGACCAACAACAGAGCCAACAGCACCGGAGGCGGCTGAGACTACAAGCGTTTCACCTTTTTTAGGTTTGCCTACATAATTTAATCCGAAATAGGCAGTCCTTCCCGGCATTCCTACAGCTCCTAAATAGGTATGCATCTGAATTTCGCGGTTTTCAATTTTATAAAGTGAAATATCTTTATCTGAAACTTTAATATATGTTTGCCATCCTTTGTGAGCACATACTTTATCTCCAATATTAAATTTTTTTGATTTTGATTCAATAACTGTACCAACTGTTTCGCCTGTCATAGGCTCACCTATTTTAGCTGGCGGGGCATAGGATTTTGAATCATTCATCCTACCTCTCATGTATGGATCAATTGATAAATATTCAACTTTTATCAAGATCTCATTTTTTGATATATCTGAAATTACTTCTCTATCAAGCAGCCAGCATTCATCTTCAGGCATACCAGAAGGCCTTTTGTTTAATAACCATCTATTATTCTCGTAATTCATACAATCCCCTATATTAGATTTGTTAATTTTCTGAAGTGTTTTCGACAAACGACTTTATAAACATCATTGCCTCCAAGTTGAACTTGGGAACCCTCTGTTACCACCTTTCCATCTTCATTTAGTCTTACAACCATGGTTGCCTTTCTTGGACATTCAGAACATACAGTTTTTAATTCAATGAGATTATCTGCCAGAGCTAATAAAGATGCACTACCTTCAAATAACTCTCCTCTAAAGTCAGTACGAATTCCATAACACATAACAGGTATGTTTAGTGAATCAGCAACTCTGCTCAATTGCTTAATCTGTTTTGCTTTTAAAAATTGCGCCTCATCTATCAAAATGCAATGAATTGTTGAGGAAGCAAGTTTTTTAATTTCAGAAAAAAAATTATACTCGTGATTAACTATAATTGCTTGTGCCTCAAGTCCAATCCTTGAAACTATTTTTCCGTTATTAAAATCTTCATCTTCTTTTGGAATGAACAATAATGTCTTTAAGTTATTCTCTTCATAATTATGATTTGACTGGAGTAGAGATGTTGATTTTCCAGCATTCATTGTGGAATAGAAATAATGAAGTTTTGCCATAGATTGATATTTATATTATGTAACTGCAATAATAGTATATGAATGTTTTTCAAGAAAGAGGTATTACGCATTTAGATTTACACGGAGTCAGACATCATGAAGTTGCTGACTCAGTTATAGATTTTTGTTATCAATATCAAAGTGAAATTCCATTGATAATTATATGTGGCAATAGTGTGAACATGATAAATATTGTCTCGGCTTCATTAGATAAAGATTCAATTCAATACTCATCACCTAGATTTGGTATCATAAGAGTAGAAAGGATATAAGACACAATGAATAACTTAGACATTTTTAAATTAGACAACCAACTTAGTTCAGAGGAAATTTTAATAAGAGATACTGCAAAGAAGTATGCTCAAGAATCTTTAATGCCTCGAGTTCTGCTAGCAAATAGAAATGAGACTTTTGATAGGGATGTTTATTATGAGCTAGGTGAACTTGGTTTATTGGGAGCAACAATTCAAGGATACGGTTGTGCAGGGGTAGGTTATGTATCTTATGGTTTAATTGCCAGAGAGATAGAGAAAGTTGATTCCGGATACAGGTCTGCATATAGCGTTCAAACCTCTCTAGCAATGAATGCTATATATGAATTTGGTTCAGATATGCAAAAGGATAAATACCTTCCGAAAATGGCTAAAGGAGAAATTTTAGGTTGCTTTGGTCTTACGGAGCCTGATGCTGGCTCTGATCCTGGTTCAATGAAATCTAATGCAAAAAAAACAACAGATGGTTATTTATTAAATGGATCGAAAACATGGATCACAAACTCACCAATTGCTGACGTATTAATTATATGGGCGAAAGATGAAGGTGGTGTATTAAGAGGTTTTATTTTAGAGAAAGGAATGAAGGGATTAACAACTCCTAAAATCGAAGGAAAGTTTGCTCTTAGGGCTTCTGTTACTGGCCAAATTTTTATGGAGGATGTTTTTGTTCCAGATGAAAACATGCTTCCAAGTGCTCAAAGCTTTAAAGGGCCATTTTCTTGTTTAAATTATGCAAGATATGGTATTGCCTGGGGATCAATTGGTGCTGCAGAATTCTGCTGGGAAGCTGCATTAGATTATTCAAAAAATAGAGTTCAATTTGGTGATCCATTAGCATCAAAACAAATTGTCCAAATAAAACTTGCAAATATGCAGACCGAAATAGCTCTTGGCCTGCAAGGTGCTCTAAGAGTAGGGCGATTAATTGATGATGGTGAATTTATTCCCGAAATGATTTCTTTGGTAAAGCGAAATAATTGTTCAAAGTCACTTAATATTGCAAGAGTTTCAAGAGATATTCATGGTGGCAACGGTATTAGCGATGAATATCATGTTATTAGACATTGTATGAACTTAGAAGCAGTTAATACTTATGAAGGAACAGAGGATATTCATGGTCTGATACTTGGAAAGCATCAGACCAATTTAAACGCTTTTTAGTCTTTCAGATATTTTTCTAAAAATTCTTCTTGTATTTGCATATACTCAAGAGAAGCTCTTTCACCACAATATGTTACACAGTGTCCTTCTTTGGCTTGGAACATAGACATATATTCAATATTGTAATCTTTGAGCTTATCAATTAAGTCTTCTGCATGTTTGGGTTCAACAACTCTATCATTGGATCCATGCAAAACCAAAACAGCAGCTTTAATGTTTTTTACAAAATTAACTGGGGATGAAGCTTGAGCATATGCATACCCTTCTTCAGTGCTTATGTCGCCCCATTCAAGCAGAGGCTCTTTATCCCATGACTGATCTCTACTAGCTCTATTTGCAAAGTTTTCTAGTATTTGCATTTGGTCAGTTACGCCGATTGCATTAATGCCACATCTATAAAGATCAGGTGTGAACACCAGTCCAGCCATAGTTGCATAACCACCATAACTTGCACCAGCTATACAAACCCTATCAGGATCTGCGTAGCCATTTTCAATTGCCCATGCAACACCATCTGAGATGTCATCTTGCATCTTCTTACCCCATTCTTGGTTACCGGCCATATAATGGTTTGCACCAAGACCTGTTGAGCCTCTAAAATCCATTTGAAGAACATTAATTCCTCTGCTAACAAAAAATTGTGCCCAGCTATCGTATTTAATATATTGTTTTGTATTAGGGCCACCATGAGGAAGAACAATAAAATAATTTTTATCAGTCTTTTGCTTTGTTAGAGTTAAGAGGGCAGGTATTTTAAGTCCATCTCTTGCTGTATAAACTACTTTTTTTGCCTTTGATAATTTAGATCTATCTAGCCATGGTGATATTTTGAAGAACGGCTCGACTATACCTTTTGCAAGATCAACATAAAAATACTCTCCAGGTTCATCAGTATCCCACTTTTGAATCATCATTCGATTTCTATCTACGCTAGCAGTAACAATATCGATATGATGATCAGGAAATACCGATTTTACTGTTAAATATTTTGTTTCTAAATCTTTATCAAAGAAAACTTTTTCTGGTGAAAGGGATTCATAAAAAATACCAGCTGTTTCTCCTGTCAGCTTGTCTGAAACAGCATAACCACTTGATGTTCTGCAACTTCCCGTTAAGCCTGCAGCGTCATAATTTGGGTCTTGGTAAAGTTTTTGTCCAAATTCTCTTGTTTTGTAATCATAAAGATATATTGCATTAGTATCATTTTCTTCAATAAGCGCTCCATCAGGAGAAAATTTTGAACCAGCAACCACCATTTTATCTCCATACATTCCTACCGGCATGAAACCTGGCTCTTGGCAATTAAACTCAAAATGCTCTACCCATTCTTTCTTTTCTTGATCGTATAAATATGTGATTCTATTTAAACCATGATCAAAGGTTACTGAAAGAGGTGTTCCGTCAAGATGGTGGAGACTGTTAAGCTCTGCAACTCCTCTCATGTCAGATATGTTTGGACCAAAGGCCATCAATTTTTTTGATCCTGTGTAAACATTTAGCTTGTAATAATCAAATACTCTATCTCTTCTTCCATTATTTAAAACATATATATAATTTGGCTCGTTATAAGCCATATCATATGGGGTTGTGTAGCTATCACTGTATTCCCATAGTTCTTTGACTTTAGATCCGTCTAAATTCATCGCAAAAGTAGATAATTTTGTTTTTCCTTGTTCTAGTCGAGGGGTATACCATATTCTATTGTTATTTAACCAGCCAAACTGACTAATTCTGTCTTTACCTTTACCTTTACTTATACTTTTTGATTCATTGGTATCTAAATTAACTAAAATTAGCCCCCTGTCTCTAAAATTATCCTCAACTCGTTTACTGTAGTCTTGTTCTATATCACAAATATTATCTTTTATGGTGTTACCAATGAGCATATGTTTTCCGTCTGGAGATATGCTAAAAGTTGGTCTTGTTGATGCGCATGCAAAATGCTCTAGGGGTATTAAATCATTATCATCAGCATGAGAATTAATCGCAAGGAATGAAAAAATAATAAACGGAGATAAAAGTGATTTAAATAGGTGGGTAATAGGTTTGTTCATAATTTAAATTAAAGTAAATTGTTGATAATATTGAATTAACATTATTATCCGACAAATATCTTAATTATGTCAAATTGATTTTACAGTTGATATTAGTTAAAAAATTATGTTTTATACAGTAAAAATTAACCAAAATTTCTTTATCAATCTAAAATATTCATTGTTACCAACATATTAGCAAGCACATTTGCAATATAATATTTTTAATATTTTAGGTTGCAATTTATTCTTATCCACAGCAAAATAAAGGTGTTTAACTATTTTACGAGGGGATTCGTATGAAAAAATTATATTTATTGACGGCATTTGCTTTCATGTTTGCACCTTTTGCTATTGCAGATAATCCAGGTGTCGAGGATGAAGTGGTAGAGCCAGTTGTTCAAGAAACTAGCGCAGCTCCAGCTGCTCAAGAAGAGGAAGTTGTTCAAGACGTATCAACACCTACAGTAGTTGAAGACACTTTCGATGATGAGGTTGTTAGTCTTGAAAAGGTTGTAGTTACAGGTTCTAGAATCAAAAGAACTCAAACAGAAGGTGCATTACCTTTGTTGGTAATTACAAAAGAAGATATTGACAACAATGGCTTTAGAAATGTCACTGAGGCACTTCAATCAATACCTTCAGCAAACCAATACACACAAAACGAATCATTAACAAATAACTTTACGCCAAATGCTAATGAGCTAGACCTAAGAAATCTAGGGCCTGGAAGAGTTCTTTATCTTATAAATGGCAGAAGAACAGCAGATTACCCAATCCCATTTAATAATGCAGGTAATATTGTTAATGTAGGAACAATTCCACGTGGTCTTGTAGAAAGAATAGAAGTTTTATCCCAGGGTGCATCTGCTATTTACGGTTCTGATGCTGTTTCTGGTGTGGTAAACGTTATAACTCTTAAAGGAAGAGAAACTAGTCAGTTTGATATTCAAGCTTCAGAAACTGATAACGGTGGGGACAATATATTCTCAGCTACTTTCACAACAGGTGGTTACTTTGGTAACTCAAGCTGGACATTTGGTGTTGATGGAACTTTTGTAGACCCTATGTATTTCGAAGATAGAGAGGGTTTTGACTCATTTGTCTATGACTCAACTTATGGCGAATCTTATACAAACCCAAGAGCTGGATTGTATTGGTATACAGGTTCAGATGGTTATGGACCAAGAGCTTATTATGGTTCTGAAGAATTTGGCATCCCGTGTTCAAGCATGTCACCGGACTTCTTTGATTTTGATAAGCAAGATCCAGAGTGGTTATATGCTGGTTCGTACCCTGGTAGATACTGTGGACATGACTACGGTGGAGATAGGTTTG
>Ga0213867_1000893_pt1 | contig 13273 bp, 5 predicted proteins | sample PICome_12_FD_160120 | JGI IMG/M metagenome (GOLD analysis project Ga0213867, IMG submission 160120) | Coastal seawater microbial communities near Pivers Island, North Carolina, United States - PICO540 | ecosystem: Environmental > Aquatic > Marine > Coastal | place: USA: North Carolina | collected... | reverse complement strand
CCACCGAACTGGATGCTGTAAATCAAATACTTAGCTCAGTGGGACAGGCTCCTGTCACCACACTAGATCTCCAGAACCCTGAAGTATCTATTGTACTCAACACCCTCCGGGAAATCAATCGACAAGTTCAAGCTGAAGGTTGGATCTTTAACACTGAACGAGAGTACGAACTAACTCCTGACACTGTAACAGGTGAGATTCTGTATCCCTTTAACATGCTTCAAATTGATACGAATCAACCCTATCATAAGAACAAGTATGATGTAGTTCGTCGCAACGGTAAACTGTATGATCGTCTGCATCATACGTATGTTTTTACCGATCCAATCCAAGCAGATATTGTTTGGTACTTTGATTTTTCTGACGTACCTCCTGCTGTTCAAGTCTATATCACTGCCCGAGCTGCTCGCATGTGTGCTACCAAGATGATTGGTGACCGCGAGTTAAACACACTTCTCCAAGAACAAGAACTTCAAACACGAGCAGCCGCTATTGAATACGATTGTAATCAAGGCGACTATTCAATGTTTGGGTTCCGTGATGGAGAAAACTATTACAATAGCTATCAACCTTTCCAAGCATTGATGCGATGAGTACTGTAACCCAAAGGATTCCAAACCTTCTATTTGGTATTTCACAACAACCGGATAACCGTAAACTTCCTGGACAAGTACGTAATTCTGTGAATACCTTCCCAGACTATGCTCTTGGTCTTCTCAAGCGCCCCGGTGGACAATTTGTATCTGATCTTTATGGCGCTACTGCTGATGGTAGCTGGTTTTCAATCCTGAGGGATCCGGTCGAAAAGTATGTCGCTCAATATGATGACAATACCTTTCGTGTGTGGAACCTTTTAGATGGTTCACCACGTGCTGTAGATATGGGTAATAATACAGGTGTTCCAGGTACCTGTAATCTCGTCAATCTCAAGGCTGATCTTTCTACTTACAACAATACTGTTGATACAACTGCTACTAGACTAACTGAACTTCATGCAGCTCAAGCCACTTATGCTGAAGTCCTAGCTGGTCAAAGCTCTACTGAAGTAGCCTTGTTTGAAGTACAGTATGACTACGATAAGCCAGGTGAAATTGAACAGACCGTAAAGTCAGGTATTCTTCGTAACGCTGGTGGTGTTTACATTGTCAAGAACAACGATACAGTTGTAAGTGCTACTACCACGCTTCCTTCTGGTTATGCACTGGGTACAGAGTTTACTAATGAATACCCAATCATTGCTTCACAAGGTTATCGTGTCTACCAAGCTATTCAAACAGTAGCTGCTACCCACACTGCTGGTGACCTTAGCACCGCTGAGACCGCAATGAATACGGCTCAGGACAACTATGATGACGCTGTAACCGCTGAAGCACTGGCTCTTTCTGATTATCAAGCTGAGCTAGATCTTTGTGCTATTACTTCAACTCCTAGCAATGGTTATCTTTATGGTGCTACTGCTGATGACATTGAGGTTCTCACCTTAAACGATTACACCTTTGTTCTTAATAAAGCAAAGACAGTAGCACTTGAAGCAGATACCACTGCCACTAAACCTAACGAAGCTTTTGTTGTTGTTAAAATTGTTGGTACTGGTCATTACCGTATTTTTTTTGATGGTGTTGAGAGAGCTTCGTACAACGCTGGTAGTGGTGGAGATGTTGATGGTATCATTAACAATCTTAGAAACAGTATTGACGGCAACACGTTTGGAGGTAAAACATACTCTGCTACTGTTATTGGTGCTGGTATGTATATCAGTGCGGATAATCCGTTTCACATTTCTGTTATAGGCGGTCCATCAGAAGACGCTTTGTTTGTCTTCCAAGAATCTACCCCTACTGTTGCCGACCTTCCTATTCAGTGTCGTGATGGTTATTTAGTTAAGATCGTTAATAGTACAGACATTGACGTTGATGACATGTACGTCAAGTTTGTAACGGATGGTGGTGCTACAAACGGTACTGGTGTTTGGGAGGAGACTACTGCTCCTGGTATTCAGTACAAATTTGATCCACTGACTATGCCTCACCAGCTTGTGCGGCAAGCAGACGGATCGTTTACTTTTGGTCCTGTTACTTGGTGGGACAGATTGGTCGGTGATACCACCACTAATCCTAACCCAAGCTTTGTTGGTCAGAAGATTAACAACCTGTTCTTCTATCGTAACCGTCTTGGCTTCCTTTCTAATGAAGCTGTGGTTTTAAGTAGAGCTGGTGATTACTTTAATTTCTGGGTTACCACCGCGTTGACAGTTACAGATGATGATCCTATTGACATCACTGCATCTTCTATTAGACCTGTTAACCACCGGTACGTGCTGCCTACCAGCGTTGGTCTTGTCTTGTTTAGTGACAACGAACAATTCATCCTTACCACGGATGCTGACATTCTCAGTCCTAAGACAGCTAAGATTAACGAGCTGTCAACGTATGAGTGTGATCCTAATGTAGAGGCAGTTAACCTTGGCACTAGCTTATCCTTTGTTTCTAAAACACCTCTTTATACTCGTTTGTATGAGATAGGTAATATCAGTACGGATCGACCGCCTGATATGATTGAACCTAGTGTTATTGTTCCTGAGTTGATTCCTGAAACGATTGATTCGTTTATCGCATCACCTGCTCTTTCCATGATTTCTCTTGGTACAGCAGGAAGTAGTACTGTATTCCAGTACCGTTTTATTACTCAAGGTCAGAGCCGTGCTTCTTCTTGGTATAAATGGGATCTGACTGGCACCTTGCTTGACCAGTTTTTTGATGCCAGCACCTATTACGCTACTGTTGCTAACGGTACTAATGTTTACGTTCAATCCTATGACCTTACTCAAGCAAGTGAGGAGGGATTTTTAACTCTTCCTACTGGAGAAAAGACAGATGTTTGCCTCGATCTTTGGAACGTTAATCCTTATCGAACCTACGACTCTTCTGCTGACACAACTAGGATCTTTTTACCGTATGATGAAGTCTCTGACGGTACGTTCTCTGTAGTCCTTCTAGGGCGCTACATAGGCGCTTCTGATGCCCTTACTAGTGCATCGGTAGGCGCAGTACTTTACCCCACCGTACAGGGGACTGCAGGTGCCTATTACGTTGATATTGATGGTGATTATCGTGGGCGTGATTTGATTATTGGTTACATCTACACTATGGAAGTAGAGCTTCCTAAGTTCTTTGTAACTGAAACTGATGGTCAAACAGCTAAATCTGACTTTACCTCTGATCTTATTATTCATCGTATCAAGGTGTCTACCGGTTTAAGCGGTCCTGTTAAGTATCAAATTGACATCACCGGTCGTCCTGAATGGAGTAATACCATTGAAGCTGTCCAGCCTTATGTATATAATCTGAACAATGTGAACTTGTCTGCTGAGGCTATTCACACTGTACCGCTGTACCAACGTAATGAGAACCTTTCAGTTAAGATCATTGGTGATTCACCTATGCCGGTGTCGCTGTTGAGTTTGAATTGGGAAGGTAAGTATAACACTGGTTTCTATAGAAGAGGCTAATGGCTACATCCACCCGTGGGTTTACTTTTAAACCAGCAACCATTAACGACACCTTAGAACTAACCAGTCAAATGCTGGATAGAGGTTTGCAAGATTTTGAAAGGATAGGACAACACCCTGTCCTTTCATTGGCTATGTATATCCATGAAGATGACTCCTACCTGATCTACGGACCAGATGGGAGTCTATATGGAGCTTACGGAGTATCGGAAGATGACTTCGTTTGGATACAGATGACAAATAAAGTCAAAGAGAATCCACGCACAACCGTTAGATTCGGTAAAGCGTTAATGGAACATATAAACCGTCCTTATCTATGGACGACTATTGATATAAAAAATACTGAACTAATTAACTTAGCTAGGTATTTAGGTTTTAAGGTACTACGGGTTTTCCCGGATGGACCTGACAATGTTTACTCTATAGAGATTGTACGATTATGGTAGTACTAAATCCCGTATCAGCCGTTCTGGGTGTTGCTCAGCTTGGCATGGGTATTGCTGGAGCCTTTGGTGATCAGCAAAAACATATTGATCAAGTAAGGCAAGCAACCTTTAATAACATGTTATCCCGTCGAACGACGGAGATAATGAACGCGTATCGCCAACGCGCGCATGGTAGAAAGGTTGATTTTGCTAAACAACAACAAGTCTATAATGCTGATGCTGCAAGCCGAGCCTATGTATCTGAGCAAATTAAGTTCAATGAACAGATGGCTCAGTTTGCTTTCAGTAATATAAATATACAGAAAAATCTTGCTGAGTCAATGGGTGTAGCAGCTGCAGGTGAACGTTACGGTAAAAGTGCCCAACGTTTAGCAGCTGTTGAAACACTGGGTCAGTACGGACGAAACCAAGCTATTCTGGCTGAAAGTTTAGCTAGTGCAGCTCGTCAATCACGAGAAAATCTACAAACAACCAGCCGTAAACATTTCCAAGCTGACCTACAAACGTATGGTTCGATTATGGAAGGACCGATTATGCAGATGGCTGAACCGATGTATCAAGCTCCACGTGGTCCTAATATGGCTCTTGCTATTGGTGGTGCTGCACTTGGTGCAACTCAATCGTTCTTTACTGGAGCCAAAGGTAAAATGTTTGGCTATGACTTTGGTTAAAAACTATGGCTATTGATCCTATTGAGTTTCAGGGGTTTGCCGAACGCCAAGGCTTCGATCCTATTCAAGTCCCTGATCCTAATCCTTTCCTACGGGAAAATCTGAGCACTATTAGTATTAGTCTTGACAATTTAAAGCGAGGTAATCTTGCTAACATGCGAGCTAAGGCGGATGCTTATAGCAAACAGCTTACTCAGCTTGCTGATTTTTCTACAACTCTTCAAAGTTTTTTAGGCGACGCTGCTGAAATCTACGACAAAAAACAAGAGGCAGCTGCTAATGCTTTATTCTATGAAGATCTAGCTTCTCAAGAAAATGAGATTACTACCCTCACTGAAGGTGAAAGTATCCTTGAAGAGGGTAACAATATCAGCTCTCGTGCTGCTACAGCGGCTAACCGTAATGGCGCTCCGTACAGCGTTAGCAAGCGTATTGCTGAGCTTGGTGGTCTTAAAGGTCACTACTACCGCATCAAGGCAACTGAAGAAATCGCTAAAAAGTATGGTGAGTTCTACGACAAGTCTCGTCGTGATGATGACCGTGAGATTACTTACGGTGATGGTCTAAAAGTCAAAGTTAATGAGGTTGAACCTACTGAAGTAGAAGAGGCAGTTATCCGCGCAACACTGCGGGAAGAATACATGGAGAAATTTACCGGTATCAGCCGGGGAATGCTTGCCAAGTATGCCTTTCCAATGATGCGCCAAGTTGATGAAAGCCGAGCAAAACTTAATGCTGATCGTATTGCTGTTTCAAGTTCTGAGCAAGAAAGAATAGAATTACTTGATCAATTTCAAAAGGACGGGAACTTGCAAAATCTCGTTGATGGTTATTCTAGGACTGTTCAGATTAACAAAGATGGCAAGGTAGTCAGTTTGCAATACGGAGGTGCTTGGCCTAAGATTCAAGACGATCTGATTGCGTTGGCAAGCAGTGGTGTAAGTATTGATCTAATTGCTTTGGTTGGCGATAAGGAGAATCCTACTACCAAGAAAAAATACATGGATGATCCTGTATTTGCTACTAAGATACGGGCAATCCAAGCAGAACTTAAAAAGGCAGAAACCTCTCACTATACTGCCACTCAGTCTCACGGTCAAATGCAGTTCTTGCGGACCATGGATCAAATGATTGCTGAAATACCGCCAGGTGCAACTGAAAGCTATTATGTTACAGTTTTTCAGGAACTTGATAAAGTGGCTGCAGCCTTAGGTGTCACACCTGACTATAGTAAACTAGAGGATCATCAAAAAAGGTACAGTCAAAACGCCTTGCAAGTTAAGGACGCAATGGCACGTTATGATGTCCTTCTTAGGTCTGGACGGTTGGGTGATCATGTAGATAAACTTCTATTAGAACCATCAGAAATTCGGGATAAGTATCTTGAAATTGCTGAGAAACAGCAAGAGCTTGATAGAGATCAGCGTGGCTACAAAATGGCAGAAGAGAGGCTTAAAGCTCTTATTATCAAACCACTTAAATCAGCACCGGCTGAAACTGGTGTAGCTGCTCCTTTCATGCTTAATCATGTCCTTAATCAATATACTAACCGTACTAACGAATTGTTAAAAACGGAAGAGTATAACGATAAACCTCGTGAAGCATCAATGGTTGCTCTAGGGGAAATCGAAAAAGAGATTAAGGACGGTCGAAATGACAAAGATAGTATTTACTATGTCGATCAGGACGGCTATTCTAATCTTTTAGAAGAACTAGTTGGTGTTAACCCCAGTCTAGCTGCTAACAAACGTCTCCAAACGATTAACAAGTTAGCTCAAGATCAAGGTAAGGGGTTGCTTGAAAATGAAAAATCTTTGTCTGCTATCTTAGATAAAGAGACTTTGATAAAAGCCGCTGAAGGCTGGGGACGTCCTGGCTACAGAATGGATCCTGCCATTGCTCATCTTGCTAAACGTTTACGGCTTAATCCCTTAAACGTTATCCACCGAGCACGTGAGACTTTTGGTATGCCTGAACTACCCGCTGTTGCACAGCTTGCTGCTAGAGCTGAAAACTCCAGTCCTGACTTTAGAAAAGCTATTCAAGAAATTGCAAACGGTACTATTAGTCAAAACCGAGTTATCCGAACTAGCGGTACCAAAGATTTTCCTGTCCGTTCTGCTTTTCAAGCAGTTCGACCGGCTCAAGTTTTACCACCGATTGATTCTGCTAATCACCCCATCTTTGTTTCTATTGGAGTTAACGAAGGTACGCGCACAGCTAACGGCGGTTACACGAAGAATTGGAGTGGACACACTGACCCTGGAGATAAAAACTTTAATCGTGGAACTGTTAGCGGCGGACGTGGTAATAACCTCACTCCTGAGCAAGTTGATGATAAGTGGATAAAGGTTTTGTCTGAAGAACAGGCAAGGCGTGATCGTGCAGTCAGTCGGTTTGTACCACGTGGTACTGATATGTACAACACAATTATGTTTAACATTCTAGATCTTCGGGTACAAGCTCCATTGACTATTGATGATTTTATTAAACGCATTCCTACTATTATTGCTGAAGGTGCAACGCCTGAGGTTATCGGTAGGTTGCGAGCTGAATCTTTTATCAATCCCCGCACTGGACGCCTAGAAGCTTCTGGTTTTGGCAACAATATGGACCGGCTGCGAGCTGATCAAACTCGTCGTGCTGGTAACTTTAGAATTACCGGAGGCTCCTAATGTACGAAAACTTTTACGAAGAAGATACTAAAGCAAAGGACAACAGTGAGTTTTCTGCTGAACATAAAAAGATGTTAGCAGATGAGGAAGCTCGGCTAGCTACTCTTCCTACCACGGCAGAAGAGGTGCAGCAACAAGCAGCACCCCAACCTGGTCAGCCTACACAAGCAGAACCTGAAGAACCCAAGGATCAAAGTTTTCCTTGGGAAGCTGGTTATGATTTGGGTGATGCAGCACGTAACTTTGCTGAAATATCACTTGCCCCTGCTACTGGTCTTGTTGACTTCGGTACTGACATTCTTAACATGATTCCAGGTGTTGATATTCCTGAAGTCCCTGAGTTTAAGAATGAAGTTGCTCAAGGTGGACGTGAGCTTGCCTCTATTATTGTTCCTAACGTTCTCATTGTTGGCCGTTTAGCTGGTGTATTAAAAGCACTTCCAGCTGCTCAAAAGTTTGCACAATCAGGAAAGGCTGCTAAGCTACTGACTGCTGCAGGAGAACCTTTGCTGGCAGCCGGTGTTGGTGCCGGTGTTGACGGTATTAGCCGGACTAGCGAAGATCACAACCTCAGTGGTCAATTAAAGGAAAAGTTTCCACAGCACATGCAGTGGATTCCTGATTGGCTTGGTACTTCAGACGCTGATGATTCCAACACTAAACGTGTTAAGAACGTCCTTGAAGGTGTTGGCTTAGGTTTGTTTGGTGATCTTTTGATTGGTGCATCGAGAATTCTTGGCTCCTTTGGTAAAGTTCGTAGGATTATCCCTGAAAACGAACTTGCTGAACCGTTTAAGCAGCTTGAAGCTCAGCCTACAACTGTTGAAGAAGCTATTGTTAAATCTGCAGATGCCCGTGAAAGCGCATTAGATGAAGCGGGTGCTATCAATTCATACTTTAAAAACGTCAATGAAGACTTAGACACACCTGTGTTTGGTGCTGAAGACGTGTTTAACTTGGATGAATCTGGTGTTCGTTCGGCAGATCCAGGCGGTGTGTTTGGTGCTTCTATTGACCAAGTTGTTACAAATAAAAACCTAGAAGGTCCCTATAGCCGTTTGGGTTCTATTGCAACTGAAGGTGCTATTAAGTACGGTTTGGAAGCAGAGGAAATGACTAAGCGTACCTTGGTCAAAGCTATTGCTTCTCAGATCAAAGAAGGCGGTCGGTACAGTGCAGAACTTGCCAATGGACGGACGGTAACCTTTGATGAGATTGACGAAGCTGGTACTCGTCTGGCTGAAATCATGATGGATCCTCGTATGGATCCTGGTTTCCTTAAAGCTACTCTTGATGAGTTTAAGGATGAGTATGATAAGCTCGGTAAAAAAGCACGGGTTTTAGGTGACGTTGGTTACAACGCTACCATGAAAACGATCAAAGGTCTGCTGGATGAGTATCTAGATATGGATACCCTCAAGGCACAGGCATACATGACTACTTCTATGGGTGGTCAGATAGCTGATATGGCTGAGGGTGCTCGCCTTATGGAAGGCACTGATGCTGTGTCCCGTGCTCAAGAGCAGATCCTTGATCGTATTGAATATCTTATGGTTGAGAAGGGTTTGGCTGCTCATTTGAAAGGTCAATCTCTTAACTTCCTTAACACTTGGAAACGGTTGCGTGACGATCCCAAGGGATTAAAAGCAGCAGCTCAAGCTAGTAAAGCTTCTACTGATGAGTACTTGGGGGAAATTGTTAACAATGCTAAGACCTTTAGGCGGACTATGGATACTATTTCCAAAGAACGTCCTGAGTTTCTTACTCCTCTTATCCATGCTTATGAGTACTCTGATGGTGACATTAACACAATGTCTAAACTTCATGAGTTTGCTAATCAAAGCCTAGGTCGGATTGACAAAGCATTCTACGACAACAAGCCTGAGATTCCTAACCAGATTGTTCAGGGTGCCTGGGCAAACATCTATAACTCTGTGTTGACCAGTTTTGGTACCCCACTACGTGCTGCTCTTGGTAACTCTGTGCTGATGCTGACTAAACCGTTGTCGGTATTCGCCGGTGCTGCGTCGTTTGGCGACGCGAAAACACTGCAACGTGGTTGGTATCAATACTCTGCCTTTATGGATACGTTCCAAAAAGGATTCAAACACATGGGTGATGTGTTTAAGAAGGCATCGACTGATCCTAACTCTGTTGGGTACATCATGCGTGATGACCTAGTTTTTAAAAACGAACAGACTATGGAAACCCTCCATCAGTATGCTTTGGCTGCTGAGAAAGGTGGTGAGTCCGGTCCTTTGGCTTTGTATCATATGGCTGAGACCCTGCAAGATATTGGTAACAACCCTATTCTTAGGTTCGGTGCTAACGCTATGACGGCTCTCGACGGTTTTACCCGTGCTGTCATTGCTAACGCAGAAGCTCGTGGTCGTGCTTTTGACCAGTTCACAAAGAGTGGAAAGACTCTGACTGGTGACGAACTTAAGCGTATCTCAGACAACCTGTACAACGATATGTTTGACAGTACTGGGATGATCACTGATGAAGCAGTTGAATACGCTAGCCGTGAGATTGCCTTGAACCTTGACAACCCTGCTGTTAAATCTATTAGTCAGTTTATTGATCGTAACAAGTTTATGAAACCCTTCCTGATGTTCCCGCGAACGTCAGCTAACATGATTACGATGACTAACAAGTTTAGTCCTGTCTCAATCTTTTTGGAGGATTACAATAAACTAGCGTTGCCTGGTCAAAGGTTTGCTCCTGAGGATATTAAACGTATCCTTGAAAGCAAAGGTTTACCTGTAACTGAAGAAGCGTTTAATAACCTTCGTGCTGAGATTCGTGGACGTAAGGCTATCGGCACTGCTACCATTATGGGTGCTGGTTGGTTGTTTATGAACGATCGTCTGCACGGTAATGGTCACTTTGACAAAGAACGTCAACGTGTACGTCGTCAGCTTAACTGGCAACCACGTAGTTACAAAGGTTGGGACGGCAAGTGGTACAGCTATGATGGTCTTGGACCTATGGCTGATTTCCTGGCGCTAACTGCTGACATTATGGATAACTTCGATTCTGTTAGCGATAGTGATTTGGAAACTACCCTTAATAAAATGGGATTCTTGCTGGCTGCAAATCTGACTAACAAGTCTATGCTTGCTGGTTTGGAGCCAATGAACGATGTATTGACTGGTAACCCTGCAGCTATGAGCCGTTGGGCGTCTAACTTTGCTAGTTCTTTGGTACCTCTGTCTGGTTTCCGTAATGAGCTTGGTAAGGTCATTGCTCCACAGTTACGTGAAGTTGATCAAGAGTTCTTCCAACTGCTGCGTAACCGTAACAAGTTCTTAGATCTTGTGGATCCTAAGGGTGCATTGCCTAATGCTTATGACTGGATTGACGGTGATCCTATTGGCTTTACTGAAAACTTCTTTACCAGAGGTTGGAATGCTATCATGCCGATGAAGGTATCCGACAGTATTACTCCTGAACGTCAGTTTTTGATTGATATTGAGTTTGATTCACGTCCTACCTTCCAAACCAATGGTCAAGGTGTTCAGTATACCCCTCAAGAACGTTCTGAATTGTTTAACCTGATGGGTCAACAAGGCTACTTTAAGAAGGAAATCCAACGGATTATGAAGTCTAAACCTGCTAAAGAGTGGCGTAAAGCTCTCAATCAGCAGCGTCAAAGTGGTCGTCCCGTTAAAGCTGAGCTTTGGGATGATTTGTATAATGACCTTGATCGTTCTTTACGTGCCGCTAAGAGGTTTGCAGAGTCACAGCTTAGCAACTACGATGAAATCCGTCGCCGTCAGTTTGAGGTTAAAGCTGGTAACTTCCAGCAACGTCGTGGTGAATCTCCTACGTTCCCACTTACTAACAAATAATCCACCCATCCCAATTACTTACCTAGCGTAAATGGCTGTAAATCCTGAAATTTATCCGGCGTGGAGAAGCGACAATCTCTACAACATTACATTTGAATACCTTGACGAAACCGACATTAAGGTGACGGTGGATGGGACTCTGTATTATGATGCAAACGATCCTGATACAAGTCCATCAGAAACTAATCTTTATACTTTTGCCAACGCTACTACGATTACCTTTGATGCTGGCTCTACCCCTACCAGCGGTCAAGAAATTCGCATCTATCGTGACACGGATATTGATAACCTGAAGAGCACGTTCTTTGCAGGTTCATCTATCCGTGCACAGGATCTTAACAGCAACTTTGAGCAGAACAATTTTGCTGTTCAGGAAATCAAAGCTTATACTTGGAACAATGAAACCGATACCATCCATAGTGACGAAACGTGGGTCAGTTCTGATACCCAGATCGCCACTACCGCTGCTATGGATCAGCGGTTTCAAGATGAAGCAGCTGAAACCATTACATCTGCGGAGACTTGGCCGGACGATGACGATACTATTGCCACGACTGCTGCGATTGATAACCGCATTGATACTGCTATCACTAATGATATTGGTACCGATGGTACTGGTATCACCGTAACTGACGATGGTGATGGTACTATTACTCTTGGTCTTGCTGACAATACTATTGATTTCAGTAAAATTAAGAATGACGATATTATCACGTATGCAGAACAACCTTCTGTAACTACGTCTGATAACAACATCTTTACTGCTAGTGCAGCTGAACGCCAGTTTGACACCATTGTTCAAACGTCTACACCTTCTGGTTCTGACTGGGAAGTAGGTAAAACCTGGCTTCAAAACGATGAAGATAAGACCGTTCGTATTTGGAATGGTAGCCAGTGGGTGCCTGTTGCATCCGGTGGTGCCTTTACCGAACTGGCTAAGGTTGTCTACGTTGATGCTGCTAATGGTGATGACAGCCTTGCTGGTCACCGTATCAGCAACCCTAAGCGGACTATCAAAGCCGCTATGGATCAGATCAACGCAGAAACCGATGCTGTTGGTAACGGTTCTTTGATCATTGTTGCACCTGGCATTTATGGTGAAGAATTTCCCATTACGATTGAAAAAAACGATGTATCTATTGTCGGTACGTCGTTGCGTAACTGCATCATTCACCCCGCCATTGGTGTAACTGCTGCTACCGCTGCTGTTAACGGCAGTGAGTATCGGATTCGTTTTGTTGGTACTACTGACTTCACTGCTATCGGTGCGCCTGATAACGATATTGGTACGGTCTTTACCGCCACTGGCGCCGGTACAGGCACTGGTACGCTTGAGGACACCGCTGTACAGGCAGCTTACGATGTAGACGTGCCTGAGGCTAATGAGTTGCAAACCATGTTCCAAGTGAACAGCGGTACTTATATGCAAAACCTCACCCTGCAAGGTATGAAGGCTAGCGGTACTCGCGGTGGTAACTCACTTGATACCGACGCTACCTACGGTCTGCCTACTAACCAAGGTTGGAACTTTGCGTTCTATCCTGGTGCAAGTATTAAGAAGTCTCCGTACATCCAAAACTGTACTAACTTCTCAGATAGTCAGATGAACAACGTAACCTTCACTCCGCATGTACCGGGTGAAGGCGCTGCTGGTGACCTTGATTCCGACCCGACTGGTGGTGGTATCTTGATTGATGGTAACACCCCTGCTAGCAACTCTCCGTTGCGGTCTATGGTGTGCGATAGCTACACCCACACTGCGCTTAACGGTCCTGGCATCTTTGTTACCAATAATGGTTACTGCCAAGCTACTAGCTCTTACTCCTTCTTTGGTCATTACCACCTGAAGACTAATAATGGTGGTCAAGCTAACCTTGCTGCTTCTACGTCTGACTTTGGTAGTCATTCGTTGATTGCTGATGGTCGTTCTCCTAACGCTATCTTCACTGCTACTACTATTGTAAATGCTAACGACGGTGACACCAGCTTTACCATTGATGAACCTACCGCTGGTTCTCCGTGGCATGGTTCTGCTACCCGTCCTCAAGACAACATGCTTGTGGATATTGGTGGTATTACCTATCCTATTCTAAGCAGCTCTAATACGTTTAATGCTGAT
>Ga0213867_1000892_pt1 | contig 13277 bp, 10 predicted proteins | sample PICome_12_FD_160120 | JGI IMG/M metagenome (GOLD analysis project Ga0213867, IMG submission 160120) | Coastal seawater microbial communities near Pivers Island, North Carolina, United States - PICO540 | ecosystem: Environmental > Aquatic > Marine > Coastal | place: USA: North Carolina... | reverse complement strand
GAGGTACAGAGGTACAAAGACAAAGGTACTACAAAATCTACACAATAGGTACATATACATACGTTTATGACAAAACTGGCTCTAATCGATATGCAAGAATGAAAATTTATAGCTTAAATGACGCATACGAAGCTCAACGCAATTTCATTGTGACTCGTCATAAAGTGACAGTCAAAGTTTTCTTTTGAAATAATCGAAGGCGAATTATATTTATTCCCAGCCTGTCCATTTCACCTTAGGCCGGGTTGTCATTGTTGTCATAGCTGTTGTCATACGAACTTGATGGCGTTGAAACGTGATACTCCGAGTTCTGTATGAGAATTTTGATCCAACTTTGTAGCATTAGTTTCTATTTTCTATTCATTTATCAAAATCGTTCCTTTCGATAATCTTCAGTTGTCATACAGCTGCGGAAGAATCATAAATTGTTGAGACAACTTTCTTAGAACACTCATTTTTCGAAATAACATGAATTTTGGGATTTCTACATTGCCAACGAAGGCGTTGGGAGACAAGATCCCATGTGATCGTCCGAAGGGGAAACTTATTATTGGTGCGGACATGTGTATTGATAAAGTGATCGATGTCGCGGAAGGATCATACGTTGAAGATGATCGTAGATCTGATTATACTCAAGACTCCTCGATTTCTAATGATCACGTTTCTCTCGCACTATACAATTCTGTCGCAAATGGAGACGTATTTGACGTCATTGCAGAGGGATGGTTATGGAAGAAGGGATCAGGAAACGATTTGATTGGAAGTCGCTCTTTAAAAAGTAGATGGGGAAGGTTGGTTCTCATTTTGATTTCACCCGAAGTGGCTAGAGAGAACTCACTTAATCCTCCATATGTTCCTGTTCTCGAGATATTCTGGCACCAATACTCACAAGCTCCGTCGTCTATCATAATCCTTGATGAAGTTGATATCTTGCCCGTAAAAAAAGTGAGTAAAGGCGGTTCTTCAACTGTTCTATGGGATACGAGCTATCGTATTGAAATTATTTCAAGAAAAAGTGGTGAATGCATAAAATGTGTTGCTGCACCTAAAGAACAACGGGACCAGTGGATAAAGTGTTTGGAACAAGTCGTTACTGAAAGTGATCGGAGGAAGGAAAAGATGAAGATTGACCTTGATAGAGCTGCACGTCTGAAGGAATTACCTCCCACTCCTAAGCGATTTGTTAAACCTGACCGCATTCGCATCAAGACCTCCTGTAGGGAATAGGACGAGAATTTCTAAAGTACAAAGATTCAAGGTCAAGTGTAAAATTTGTCGAACAAGAGAATTCTTAACTACAAGGATTTAAGGTCGAGTGTGATGTTTATCGAACGTATCAGAATCCGTAATTCAAAATACATTTTTTAGAAAAAAATTTCATTTAATAGGAAATAGTGTCAATTTAAAAAGGATTCCATCCACTCAAGAAACGTACTTCAAAACGAGAAAAAAAACATCACTCAGCTTGACGAATTAAATCACATTTTTGAAGCACTGACGAAGAAGCTTTGAATAAAACCTCAGCTTCGGAGACATCTTGAACTCTCGCGCTGTCAAACAAAAAAGGAGAAGATTGAGCATTCAGTGTTAGCATTAATGGCAAATAAGTTTGTTACGACTTACAATTTTGACGTATATTCATTTATAGTTCTAATCGAATCATTACAAGGTTCAGATTTGTCGCAAAAATAGTTTGATGCGAGCATCCAGCTGCGAAGAGCAAGCTTGGTGTTGGGACTCGGTTTCTCTTGCCATAAATCCAATTCGTACTCGAGTAACTTTTCTTCTTCAAAATATGCACGCCTCTTCTTATCTTGGCTCTTCGACCTTCCCCACATATCACCTTCAATTAGGGCTGATAAAAGACTATGATCACCTTCCCTTCTAGCATTTAGTAACGTGGACTTTTGAGGCGTCGACTGTTCGGAATTCCTTAACTCTGGCGTCTCTTCTTGTGTCATGTAAATTGTTTCTCCTTGATACTGTGGCACTTCTTGTGCATTTGGTTTAATATAAACTACTTTGGATGGCGATTTTGTTACTGTCTGATGTGTGGCAGGTGTCTCGACAGACGCTTGACCTCTCGTCGCGAATGTTGGGACCGCTTCAACAGGTGCTGTTGTAGTAGTTACGGTTCCGTCTGGGTACTGATGACGAATAACATACGAAATGCGAGGCTCAGATGCACTTGGTGTTTGAGTAGGAGGGTTATTGTGAACTACTCTATAAGTGGGAGTGCTAGCATTATTTCCATTACGGACGTGATGTGTGGGATGGTGGCTATTTAATCCCGTAGCAAACGGTGGCCCAGACGGTGCATTCGTATAGATGACTTCGACATGATTTGATCTGGCGTTCGACGTACCTGGACCTTGGACGTGTTGCACGACATTGCGGTTTATTATTTCATTCGAAGCTATTAATTTTTCACGATTGTGAATATTGCGAGAACTTGCTGTATTCGAATGGCGTAGATTATTACCTTGTTGCTGCTGTATTGCCCTATAAAAATTTTGAGAATTCACCTGTTGTGTCTGTTGTCCGCCTTGAAACGTGTTCGTTGCTGTTGAAGAATTTCGATTCTGCTGCCCACCAAAAACGCTTTGCTGATTCGATAGTGAATGTTGATGAAGTTGCTGTTCCACACCTACATATATCTTTCTTTGTGCATTTTGGTTTTGCTGACCTTGTTGCTGCACGACGAAAATTTGTTGAGGTTGTCGATTATTTTGAGAGCCAAAAAATCTTTGAGGTTGGGCCGAAGGGGACCGGCTCTGCTGGCGCTGCTCCATGTAGAAATTGTGGGGCTGCCCTTGAATAGACCCATTCTGGTGCTGGTGCTGATTCTGACGTTGCTGCTGGTTTTGTTGCTGTCCACTCCTAAAGTAAGGTTGAGAAGAAGTCGAAGCAGACGAATTCACGGATATTTGCCCCTGTCCCTGTGGCTGCACCTGTATCGGCACCTGCCCAAGCTGACGAGCTTGCTGCGACTTCGCATACTTGACACCTGCAGCCTGAATATTTAGGTACTGCTCCCGACTGCTTTGGCTGTTGAAACTTGGCATGTTATTCATAGAGTGCTCGTTCATCTGTACAGTAGTGTCCAGCTGTCGTTGCTCGTTTTTAAACGAAGGAGAATTGCCGTCATAGTAACCATACGGAGATCTATCTTCAAAAGCTTCTGGCATCACGTCCGAGATGGATGACTGGTAAACTTTACCAATACATGTATTAATACATGTATTAATATTAATAAGTGTAGTTATTTGAGGGTTTTCTTTTCAACAACAAATGTGCTTTAATAACAAAAATTGTACATGTATCCTCCATGCGTGCCAGAATTAATTACCACCGGGAAGTTCGAAGTTCGACATAGCGTGCGTGTATGCAGTAGAATACGACTCGTAGTTGAGAAGTAATTGAGAAGAAGATGTGAGTACATACGAAATACGAATTTTGTGATTTGTGACATCCAGCTGCGGGGTTCCGGCCGTAAAACCCTGATGTAAAGTGTGTGAGTTAACTTTTCGCCACACACACGATACACTACACTTCCACTTCCACTCTCCTCACTCCTCAACGCGCACACGCATCGTACGAAGGTAAGTGATGAAGGCGTTTATGTTCAACGGTGCAATTGGTACAATACACTATTTGTTTCAACATCTACTGTTTTTTCGCGTGTCCGTTCTTGGTATACTCAAATATTGCGCCAATCGTTTACCCTAAAGTGCTCCTATAGGTTTGAGAGAAAGATGAATAGTGCTTGGTTGACATGCGTAGTGTCACGAGGTGGTGTTGTGGGTGGAAAAAGATGCATTCATAGATCTACCAGCTTAAATTTTGCTGCACCGGTTGGTCAAGAATTAACGGGATTTGATTTTCTCAAATCAAGTAAGGAGAAACCAGTGGTTGCTTTGCAAAGGGAGGAGTATCCTGAGTGGGTAGATACGTTAGCGCAGCCTCTAAAGACTTTGGCTGAATTGAAAAAGATGGAATTTGAAGATGCGACAGATAGAGAGCGGATGAGGTATCTTGTCCTTGGTAGACGCAAACTTATCAAGGATAATAACTTAGAAGGGAAATAAATAGAAATGTTTGAATATGCAATTAATGCTACGAACAAGATATCGGAATACCGGTATTGTGTTTTGTTTCGAGGTCATTTTCCAACCATAGTACGTAGGTTATTGAATGATATTTTCCTGTTTATTGGTTATACAATTGAATGATGCTGTTTCTTCACCGGTTCCATCTCGAAGTTATTTTGAGTTAAATCCATACCTCTCGTGGATCTTATGGAGTCATTGTTCTCTGGCTTATTTTTCTTGGTTTGAGGCTGCTCCTATTTCCCTTGCTCTCAAGCTGAAGACTGCAAATTGCACTAAACTGTTACTTCAAGGCTTTCTAGCATATGTCCTACGGGACTTCTCATTCGTACCAAAAATCTCTGTTGTCGTCCTTTACAGCACTACATCTTCCAAATGTACTAATAATGATTTTTGGGTCTCTTCTCTCAGCTTTCATTTTGCTACCGATCATCTTAGGTCTGATGTACAGTTAGAGTAGTCACTTCAATGGGTAATATGTTGTATGATATTTTGTGATTTTCCTTGAGAGTATGTATGAAAGTTAAATTACTTTCGAAACGAGAGATGAATTCCAAAAATAGGAAAGGAGGTGGCGGTCAAACAATAGATCCAACGACGTCAACAGCAGCACACAAGAACCTAGTACAAGAGTAGAAGTTAATATAATAAAAGCATACATACAGTTCAAAAAAAAGAAAAATGGATTGGGGATTGGGTCGATAATGCTATTCTAGCGCATGTGTAAAGTCCAACGAACAGTATCATTAGTCATTAGGCATAAGCCAGGTTACTCATATTATTTCCGCACTTTCTATCAATAATAGGGTTTTACAGAAATTATCTTTACAGAAGTTGCTCAATTTAAACGCCATAGATCATGACACCTTATTCTGCTTCGCTGCAATCATGTTAGATTATTGCAGTCAGCCATCTTCTGCTTAGACCCCTATCTGTTTCAAAATAGAAGACTGCTCATCTTGAAGGTATTTCTTAAATTTTTCGAAAGACCTTCCTCGATGACTTATGGCATTTTTATCATCTTTATCCATCTCCGCATATGTCAATCCACCGCTCTCGTCAGGCTCAAACACAGGGTCCCAACCAAAGTCCAACTATAACACAATGATTAAAATAATGAGGCATGATATATGAATGCCATTTATGACTATTCACTTACCGGACCACGTGCATGGACAATTTTTCCTGATGTTCTGCCATCAAAGAGTTTCACTTCACAACCTGGTCCCGCACAAAATGCAACCATAGTCTGCGCATACGCCGATTTGTCGTTCGTGAAGGAGAGCATGCCATTCAGACCATCATGACCACATTTTTCTAAAAACCACTTAATATATGGTCCAGGCTAGTACAATCGTCAACTGAAGAATAAGAAGTAATAGAGCAAAAATATTGTATTTCTTCAATTATACTCACAAGGCCGTTCAATGCATTGAAACATAAAGAAGTATCTTCCGTCATGACTGGTCCACCAATCTCCTTCGCGGCAAGCTTGCATTTTTCAATTGCAATTTCATCCACTTCACCCTGAAGTTCGGGAAGGTCAAGCTTTTTATTCGTCAAAGTAAAGGGAAGATCTCCTGCTGTAGTGAGCATTCTCTCGACTTCCTCCAATTTTTTCTTATTGCCGGTCACAAAAGTTATCGGTGGTGGATTTGATTTTATGCGTTTGACACTCTCAACGATTTTTAATTCTTCTGACAAGTCTTCGTAAGAAGGATAGCTACTCTGCGCACCAAGTTTTCTCACACTTATGCTTGCTATTCCACAAGCTTTCTTAATGGAGTCGTGGAGATCCGTTCCAATGCTTAAATAAGATGCAAGGCTACCGCAAAATGCATCTCCTGCTCCTACTGTATCTTGTACAGGTAAAGAATCAGAAGGCAGGGAAGGGTTGGCTATAGTTGTCACTGCCTGCGTTTTCTCCACCACAATAGCACCGTCTTTCCCCAATGTCACTATAACACATCGTCCCACTCCCCTATTCAATAACTTCGTCGCTAACACAACGTTGTCTTCATCTCCGTCATCCCCAGCAAGTGTTAATGCTTCATTTTCGTTGACAACTAGTATATCCGTTAAAGAATAAAAACTGTCGTCCAAAGATTGTGGCGCAGGTGCTGGATTGAGGATTGTTATACATTCAGGTTTAACTTCCTTCGCGATTTCGAAAGCTTTCAAAACGCTTTCACTTTGAATCTCAAGTTGAGCGAGAATGACGTCAGGATAACGATCGAGGCTTTGCAAAGCCTTTTCAACAGAAGCCGGTGAAAGAAGTGAATTTGCACCAGGTACAACAACAATTACGTTTTCTCCTGACTCCTGTTCTACAAAAATTGAAGCTGTACCTGTATTATATCCATCGCCAGCAAAAATTTCCGACTTGTCTACTTTGATTCTTCTTTGATCAAAATTATTTACAAGCATTTCACCATATTGATCACGCCCCACTTTGCAGATAACAGAAACTTCAACACCCGGCAAGCCAAACCCTGCTGCGTATGCTTGATTCGCACCTTTACCACCACAAGATGTTGTGAAGCTTTCTCCCATCACAGTTTCTCCAGGTTTTGGAAACTTTTTCGAGTAAGAGTTCAAATCAACATTGGCCGAGCCTACTACCACAACTAACGATGACATGGCGGTCTTCAAAGTATTTATTCTGGTTGATGACGAGCGATACAAAGCCTTGTTTGTGCTTCCAATTAAAAATGCTTGGGACTTCAAATGAATGAAGTGCGAAAGAAAAACCGTAGATAGTGCAAGAAAATTAGAAGTGAGTCTATTCAGATTTGGAGAACGAATGTGCGACATGAATGATAAAGAAACAACTTTCTCCTTTCATGAATTTAAACTCCATTAAATCGGAGATCCAAAAGAGCTGTAGTAATGGTAGACAACGAGATATGAAGACAAAATTCCGAAACAGTAAAAGTTGTTACGTGTCCTTTAGGTGGTATTTGTTTTTGTTTTTGTTTGACTGTAGGAGTAACTGTGACAACTTTAATAAAGCGGATTTCTGAAGGCAGCAGCGGTGAAAGGTTGGATTGAGTGATTGGGGTGGGGTGTGACGTGAGGTAGGATAGGTTGGATCTATTGATCGAGATGGTGTCATCGATCGAAATTAGTCCACCATCAGCTACTCCACCATCCCACATTTTACAATTTTTGGGATACGAAGCTGTGTACGACTAGCTTACGATGAATAGAGAATACTGTAGAGCGATACCTGTAAAGTTCGGTACAGCGCAATATTTCGCAATTGGTACAACTTTGTATTCGTGGAAACAAACAGAAGGTTTTCAGTTAAAGTAATTTAAAGTAGTTATGTAATTCTATTGACGTATAATTTTATCACATATAGCCGCGGGATCTTGTGTTTGGGTGAAGTCTTTATCTGTATTTAGATGATTTTACCGCTATTTATGCTCTCGGAGGATTCACTTTGTGATAGACTTAGACTAGATAGTGGGAAATCCTCTTTCACAATGTTATAATTAGCGGGACAATCAACCTTTGTAGGTTGAATTTCTTTGCATTTCTTGTTGGCATTTGTAGATCCAGGATCAAGAACAACATGTGACGATATACACGTTGGAGTTTCTTCAGTAGTCGACCTTTCCCTTCCTACAACATCGTCTGAAGAAGTTGATCTTTCGTCCATCATGTCCGCATCATAAATATAAACTTCGGACTCCTCCGAAAAGCTTATGTGAGTCGGATCTTCATACAAGTGATGTGCGTTCGATCGTCTCAGGCGATATATGTCTTCCATGGAAATCGAATTTCCTTTCAAATATTGATCATATCTTGACGCCGACTTAGTTTTCAGAAATAGCGAATTAAGCTTCTCTTGAACAATAAACAATTCCTTCGAATCTATACTGATAGACGGCATCAAATATTCTATGTTCGTTAAGAACCTGAGCCGGCAACGCACTCCCAAGTGATCTAAGTCAATCTTTTCAGTAGCATTGAATAGTGAAGCAAGTGCTATCACGGATGATTTATGTATACAAAAGGTGTCGGCGTCACATACAGCTAACTCAGAAAGAAAGCAACTTAAGTCGATGACAAAATTTATGATTTCGGTAGAGCATGTATTTGTGATTCGTTCATCAAAACAATTCACAAACTCTCGAAGGAAGGAAAGGCATGTTGGTGGGTGCAATCTCCAATTTAAGTCTGAGAGCATCTGTTTCTCCATCCAAAATAATTCTTCTGCAGTGAAATGTCCTTGAGATAGGTTGGAAACAGAATATAGGCTGAAGTGTTGGTGCGTCATGTGATGAGGCTCATGTACCTTCACGGCGATGTAAAGCGCGACCATAGCAATTAGTTGAAATTCTCGCTTCTCAATTTTCTTCCGATACTGACGAGAAGAAGCACGATAGGATAAACATCTGTCAAGGTTACTTGCAAAAACACTAGCTGTTTCACGATCAAAGTGAAAGTGATCAAGTATTTGAAAAGCCCAAACGCACATCTTCTCCCGATGAATTTTACTTATTCCCAACTTAGAACTTCCCTTTTGCAAATCAAAATAGGTTGTTGGCAAAGTGTAAGAATTTTCTTGTCGCAGAAGAACAAAGAGTACATCCTCATTTTCCATCTCATTGACTTGATCGATACATCCCAATCTACCCTTCGTTGGCATTGTTCTATTCCTTCTATAAAGTTTATCACCACTATTCTGCGAAGGTGTCTACGTTGTTTACTCTTGAGATATTTTCATGCAATGATGTTTACTAATATTATACAATGCATTAATGTGAAAGTCAATTCTGATAATTTTGAGGATCTTTCTACCTGGTAAATCAAGGAAAGTGATTGAAGATGTGAAGTTGCATCACGGGAATGCCTTCACTTATCTTTTTAGAATGTACATTGCTTTTAAATTTTATCCAACGCATGGAGCGCAATAAGAGACGCGGTGTGAATGAGAAATTCAAATTTGAAATCGTTTTTGCGAACGCGTTGGGATAATTCGATGGAAGAGACATATTTGCATGTGTAAAATATAAATTTTTGTTCCTTTCCAATATTACGATGTATCTCGGTTCGCTTTATCACACAAAAAGAAGAGGAATTTGAATTCCTGAACTGGTGTCTTCAACTTATTTATATATGTATCATATTAATACATGTACAATTCTAAAATAGATTCATTCCTCACCACTATTCGAGCGCGCAAGTTCGTCCTTGTGAGATGAAGGAACGGGATGACATCCTATCGCTAGTAATCCTACGTAACATGTCCATTTACCAGAAAATCATGCGAGCTTTAAAGTTCATCAGCCATTCACTCGCAATTTATACGAATACCGGTAAGTTTTTGTATCAATACACACTATACACTTCGACATAGCTCTCACTCTCTCTAGCTCTAGAGAGGTAGAGGTAGAGAAAGGTAGCAAGAGAAGAAATCAAAAAAAACTGAAGATTTTTCTTTTATCAAGCTGAACATGAATGATGAGGCAAACACAACTACTTTTAAAGAACCTTGGACCCTTGAGGAACTTGTCAAGTTAAAAGATGACATTATTTTGAGCGAAGATGATAATTATGTTGCAATCGCGAAGCCAGCGGACTTAAGAATGGATGGTTCGTGCTCTGTAACTGTACATAAATTAATGCTCTCATGGTATCCAACACCCATACTCTTGGAACGACTGCAGAGTGACGTAAATTATATCGAACAACTTTCAAAGTGGTCAGATCTACCCGATAATATTCTTCGTCCTTGCCATCAATTAGATTACGCTACCAGTGGTGTTCTCCTCTTTGCAAAAACAAAGGCTGCTGCTGCTGCTGCCGGAAAGAGTTTTTGTGAACGCTATACGCATAAATTCTATACAGCCGTTGTTCATGGGCATCTGAATATAGAGAACTTGCAATTTTTTTCGCAAGATGTTTTAGATTCTTGGAACGATGGATCCATTGAGGGTTCTTATAAACGACGACGTCGGTTGGAATGGAAAGCAACGAAAAAGGGTGATAGGGGTGGAGGAGTGATGAATTATCTTCCTATACATTCCGTATTTGAAGCTTGGAAAGGAAAGTTGAGGTCGCGAGCGAAAAAATCGGATCGTAGTGATGTTGGGAAAGATCACATCTTCAAAACGTGCGCCTTGAATGCTCTAGAAGAAGCAGAAAAAGAAAAATTGCTTGCAATGAAATGGGGTCAAGTTAAAGAAATTGGTTTATATCGAAGGTTATTTGAAGAACTGTGTGAGAAAGTCAATGCACAAAGACTAGTTGATAAAAGCGCAAGTAGTTCAGGTTCTCAAAAGAAAAGGTTAGGAAATGGTAAAAAAATGATAGAAAAATCTAGCACAAATTTGCGGGTTCCGAGTCTTTTCAGAATACGACCCTATTCGGAAGGAAATGCGGCTCTTCGCAATGAAACTTTTTACGTGCAATGCAAAATTGCTTCGTTGAGTGATCGTTTTCGAATGTGTTTTGAAGTCGATCAAATAAATTTGAACCGAGAATCAACCAAATACTATAATTCTTTATTCAAGGATATCGACAAGTCAGGACTTGATTTTAAGCCAAGCTTGACAGAATGCCGAATATTAAATAGAGGATATTTGAATGGTAGATGTGTTACAAAGCTTTTACTCAAACCTAAAACTGGACGCCGACATCAACTTAGGGTCCACATGGCTATCACTGGACATCCAATAGTTGGCGATGCGAGCTATGAAGTCCCTCTGCAACGAGCAGAACTCATGTGCAACCGCATGTGTTTACACGCAAAATCTTTAACAATTCCTCTCCTCCAAGATAAAGCTTCGTCTTTTGAGGCACCTGATCCCTTTCCAGATGATGCAAATTCAATAAAAATAGTGGGAGGTAAAAGGTAGATTTTTTATCTAGTGGGTTGAATATGACATTTTTTAAATTTTGAATAACAACCCTCTCCTATAAAACTAAGTTTTGTCTTCTGATGTAGACAATATAAAAGACATATACGTAGTAGGAGGTAGCAGGTAGATTGCTGATAAAGCGTGAAAAGAAAATTTCACTTTATTACTTGTATTTTCATTACTCCAAAACTTAACGGAACCCATTCTCGCCCATTAGTTGACCGCCCAACATATTCTTTTGATCATTTGGTTGTCCCCCCATTACTCCCATCTGCATTTGGGCTTGATTAGTCATCCCACCTCCATTCATCATCATCGGGTTCATGTTCATCTGCATTCCAGCTGCTGGCATTGAATTCATCATCATCATCTGTTGCTGCTGTTGAGGCGTATACATCATCCCCATATTATTCATCATGTTTACTTGATTGTTCATCATACCCTGTGCTTGCATTTGTTGCATCTGCTGTGCGTAAAGCATTTGCTGTTGCTGTTGACTTAATGTGTTTGATGGCATGCTTCCCATGCCTTGAGCATTGTTATTGATTCCTGGCATTCCCTGGTTGTTTAATCCCATTGTATCAACGACACTTGGTCCCGTGTTTTGCATCATTACGGTATTCCCACCTTTTTTTCTTACTGGGACTGGAGCCATAAGATTAGTTGCAGGTTTATTGAGACCGTCGAGACCACTAAATGCATCTGATACGTTCGATGATGGCTTCTTTACTGGGGCAATACTTTGATTGGAAGAAGATGAAAACGTGGACATACTGAATGCATTTGAAGCCGGGGCAGATGCGGGAATCGGCATATCAATTTTTGATGGTGCGTTACTTTTATTTGGTGCCAACGAATCAAGTGAAATAAGCTTACTCATTGGATCAACTGGGCCAGTTGATGATGTAGTATTCTTTGTAGAAGTGCTCACGCCTGAAAAATCGCCGAAGTCATCTTCCTGTTTAGGGACAGGGGCAGGAGCCGACGAAAAATTGCCAAAATTTGCTTGCACGTTACCGCCGTTAACACCACTTTGCTGCATTACTGCCTGATTAGATTGAATCATCACAGGTGTTTGCTGTTGCATCATGAATGTAGACTGCATCTGATTGGAAGACTGTTGCGAAGTTGGGGGGCTGGTCAGTGTTGCACCGGCAAAAGCATCAAAGGTCTGCTGAGATTGAGTAGCATTGCCGTTTCCAAACGCATCAAATTGGATGTCATTGTTAGCTCCTTGGAACGCATCAAACCCATCGTCAGCGGAACTGGCTGGTGCAGGTGCAGGTGCTTCGTCAAATGAAAACAAATCAACCTCTGGAGCAGGAGTGCTTACTGCTACAACTGCCTTCTTTTTCTTCACTTTCTTCGTCTTTGCGGGCTTCGCTTTCGGCTCTGATTTTGGTGCAGTAGCAAACGTTGGCGTAGAGTTTGATGTAGAAGTCGGTTCACTGTCCTTTTCATCAGAATACCTTCCGCTATATCCTTTTTCTGAGTTTGAATATCCGCTACCTATTCCGCTGTTACCATATCCACCGCCGCCGCCATTTCCATACCCGCCTCCATCATTATTTCCATATCCTCCACTGTAAGAATCGTTTCCATATCCCTCGTACCTATTACCATTACTTCCAACTCCAGACATTCCCATGCCACCGCCAAACTTTTCTCTCAGCTTCCTTGCCTTCGTGCGCTCTTCTCTCACCCGCTCATTATCTTGAAGCACCTCCATAATCTGCTTCGATTTCTCTCGAACACCAACACCCCGATCTGTCGTACCTTCATAATAGTTAAAGTTGTACAAACTCCTCAGTTTGTGCCCCCTACTGCGCGCATCTTCAACAATGCGATCACTTCCATTTTTCAACAAATGTTCCAACAAGGTAAGCGACTTAAAAACCTGTCTCCACGCCGCAGGACGACCATCCATCGCATCCCACATAATTTTCGTAATGACAGAGTATTTGTCATAGTCATAGGTATCGCGGGCCAACTCGTTCAAAATAGTACTGCTCGCACCCCAATTTTTGTGCGATAACACTTCAAAAACCTTTTTCTCAAGTTCGGATTTGGGCAAAGTCTGATTCAAGCTGTGTGTGTGCGTTCGGAAGCAAGATAAATACAAAGAACGTCAGCGGGAGAGCGACAAAGGAAGAAGATACGAAGGGATGTAAAAGTTGGGATCCACGAACAAACCTAGTATTTACTTACACGTCCTCAGCGGCATTACGGATCTTGTCCATGCTTAAGTCTTTAACTGCTGCGTTTATAAAATCCATGTTAGCAAATGGAATTTGAT
>Ga0213867_1000891_pt1 | contig 13283 bp, 16 predicted proteins | sample PICome_12_FD_160120 | JGI IMG/M metagenome (GOLD analysis project Ga0213867, IMG submission 160120) | Coastal seawater microbial communities near Pivers Island, North Carolina, United States - PICO540 | ecosystem: Environmental > Aquatic > Marine > Coastal | place: USA: North Carolina... | reverse complement strand
AAGGAAAGAACCCACAGGTTCTTTATAATTCGTTGGGTAGGAAAATAGGTGCCAGAAGGAGCACCTATAAAAAAAATAAAAAAAATTCATTGCTCGCATAGCTCAGTTGGTTAGAGCGTCCGACTGTTAATCGGGAGGTCGTAGGTTCGAACCCTACTGTGGGCGCTTTATTTCTATATAAATAAAAATTCAAATACTTATTTATATAGTGTTCAATTTAAGTCGGTTGTCCAGGTGAGCCTTTTTGATGGCATCTTTACTTTGCCCTTGATAAGCCACACCATGGTAGTTGGCAATGATATCTTGAACTAGACTATTTCCATCACCGTCCTCAATATCGCCAAGCACACGGCCAAACTTATCATATTCGTCACCGGTTCCTTGTGTAAGCAGCATAAGTTGGCGGTCTGCTTTTGCACACCATTCAGCCACAAAAGCCTTGGCCCTTAACCCGAAATTTTTCTCCTCATCATCGCTGGTTCTTACCTCTGGGGTATCCACACCATCAAGTCGAATGCGTTTGTTTTGCAAGACCACACCAAATCCCAGGACAATATCGGCATCGATGGTGTCTCCATCAATCACACGGTTCAAAACCAATTGATATTTCATTTTATGATAAACAAACATAATAATTAGACCATCACACTTTTAGTGATTTTTGGCTTTTTTTCTACTTCCTCTACTTCCTCTACCTCCTCTACTTCGTTTGCACGATTATTAAGCGAATGAAAGTGTCCAACTGCCTTCTGAAGACATTCACTCATGCATACCAAAAGCTTACGTTTAGTCTTTCGGTTTAATTCAAATTCCCCTCGAGACGCCGCAATAATCACATCGATCGTGGTTTCCAGTGCACCGTCCTCAATAAGAGTTTGTAAAAGCTTCTTTCTATCATCATCCAATTTAGCCTCTTGCACCAAAAAGATAACAACCCGGATAGCCAAGTCCTTCTTTTCCTCACCCGTAACTCCCTTATTTTTAACAGTCTCAACACACTCAATCACCAAAGGAAGCGCGGCCATCAATGTCTTTTCCGAAACAATCTGAATGTCACGCTCCCTAAAAAAATCCTGCACCTTACTCAAAACAATATCAAATAATCCTTCCTCCATTTATAAAATACATAAACATTATTTTTGTAAAAGAGAATTTGATAATTAATCATATAATGAACCGTCCCCCTTCCCCCCATCCCATCAAATTAAACACAATTTTAGAAAACTTTGAAGTAAAGACATTTACCCAGTCCAACGAAAATTTAAAATACGATAAAATTATGGCTGAATTAGAGGAAATAAAAAACGATATTAAGGAGATTAAAAATAAATTAATCTAATGGTAATGTAACTAGCACTTATGTCTATTGTTGCACTTAAACGAAAGGGTCAGCAACTTTACACACTCTCTGGCAAATCTCCAAATGCAACACTTGTTGTATCTGGACCAGGCCAAAAAACACCACTCACGAAGGGTGGTGGCTTTACATTAAATGGAAAACAGCGCAACATTGGCTACATCGGTCGCAACAGTCTCAATTCCATTGGTGGGTCTCGTATGAAGCCTGGGACCACGGACTGGAAGGGAAGTGGCGGATGCTGTGGTGGCTACCCTAGCAATCCATCGCCCAATAATCAATGCTGTGTCAAAAATGTAGGCGTAAAACCCAGCGTCTTAAATACACGAGGTATGCTCGCCAATAAATACCGCTGGAAGAAAACTACCATCCCTGCCGAAAATTTCACTGCTCAAGGCTTTGAGCCACCCGCCCAAAATCAGCTTCAGCACACCTATTTCAGGTGGGTTTCAAACAACAGCTCAAGTTACAACGAGAAACATACCTCTCAACAGCGCACGGAGAATTTAGCGGCTACGGTGGCTTACAAAAATCCACCCAAGGTGGACTCCAAAATCGAACCTTGTTTCAATCAGTCTTATCATATTGGAGGTCGCTATGTGCCTCCTAAACCTTACGCCAAATACCTTAATTTTGCTGGGGGGTCGGACCGGGCTGTCCAAAACGCCATCGCCAAACGAGCATCGCTCTTTCCAAAGGGATATAACCGCCCATACCCATCGGCGCCCACCGGAGACCAGTGTGTTCGAGCCACAATACAGCCCGATGAGCCCCCCGTGTTAAATACTTATTACTACGACCAAAATAATACTTGTTAAAAGTAAATAAATATTATCCTTCTAGTCTTTGTATAGCACTAGAAGAATGATGCGAACCGAAGGTTTTTATGAACTTAGGATTTTTCTGGATGAGAACAATGCCGAACTTTATCAAGAACTAAAACACCGTGCGGATGAACACAATCAAAGCTTCACCACCAACCCATTACCAGACTCAGGATTTGACCTTCCAACCCCTACCGAACATATTGTAAAAACGGGTGCAACAACCAAGATAAACCTCGAAGTCAAGTGCGTTTTGGTGTATCACACCTACAATCGTATTTTCCCCTCAGCCTATTATATTTATCCAAGGTCCAGCACAGGGAGCAAGACCCCACTCCGTCTGGCCAACAGTGTAGGGGTTATCGACGCAGGATATCGTGGAAACCTCATAGCGGCATTCGATAATATCAGTAACATGGACTATACCGTCGAAAAATTCCAGCGTCTAGTGCAGGTCTGCCTTCCCACTCTTCAACCATTCATGGTTTCTATTCATACCGACCTATCGCAATTGGATGCTACCGAACGAGGAGTAGGCGGTTTTGGTTCAACCGGGAAATAAGTTAATATTACGGTGATATAAGAGTAACAACACACCCATGGAAATTGAAATTCATGATGAGCCAAATTCAACCGACAGTGAGCAAAGCGACAGCGAGCAAGGATTTCAGCATAGCGACAGCGAGCAAGACCTTCTTAATTTTAAACGAAAATGGTCAATCCATAACACCAAAAGTGTTCAGGAAATTACAATGCAACATATGGAAACCACTCCTCAGGCCAATGCAAAATCAAAACCCACCATAACCGAACATAATACTATATTCGACGATTTCCAAAAAACCACCTACAAACAGATTGAGAGAGAAATAAATGATTGCTACTTGGATGAGAACCACAGTTTTTCCTCATCCCTCGATATCTTAGCCAGCTACCTCAAGGGACAAAAAATCATCTACATGGAAGCGAAGAATTATTCAGATACTTATTTAAATTACCTTATGTTGCCTGCCATCTTTCTCTCCGCCTCCGCCTCAGTCCTTATCCAGGCCACCGAATGCACTGTGTGGGGAGAAACAATAATATCGGCTATGAATGCATTTTTGGCATTCCTTCTAGCATTAGTCAATTACTTAAAATTAGATGCCTCCTCCGAGGCCCACAAAACATCAGCACATCAATACGATAAATTGCAGACCAGTGTAGAGTTTCAATCAGGTAAAATCCTACTTTTCCGCAATTCTATCAACGAAAACGAGTCGTTCGCCAATGCTCCCAACCTGGAAACAGAAGTCATTAACAAGCTGATGGACGTGGAAAAAAAGATATCAGAAATTAAAGAAACTAATCAGTTTATTATTCCCAAATTAATTCGTATGCGCTACCCTGTTATCTACAACACCAACATTTTTTCTATCATTAAAAAGATTGATGACTATAAGAAGAAGGTGATGACTAAGCTCAAACATGTCAAAAATGAGCTTTCTTGGATTTATTCTATTCAAAAGGAGCAGCATGCAGCTGGTTTAGAAATGTCCAATGACTACAAATTCAAAGTGCGTTCTCTCTTCCGCGAAAAACAGAAACTCATAAACGAAATACTACTTTTGAAATCGGGATTTTCAATCATCGACCAGATGTTTCGCCAAGAAATAATGAACGTAGAGAGTCAACGGAACTGCTTCGGCTTCGGACTTCTTTATTCCTGGTGCTGTCACAGGCCTCCTAAATACGTTGACTATAGCACCTTTTACACTGGCAATACTAAGAACGCCTACCTCGACCCTGAAAAAATAAATCACTTCATCATGAAATTAATGGACCCCTTCCGCGAAGAGGAAACTGCGGAAGAGAAATTGCATAATCTGGAAACGCTTTGGTTTGATGTAAATGACCAAGAATGGATAACAAAAAAGATGTCCTCAATGTCATCCATGGTATAGTAAGAATTATTTAGAAAGTGCCACGGCACGAACGGCACCCTGGGCGAACATTCTTCAAATTGGCATGAATATCCTTAAAGTTTATACCATACTCCATTTTGGGAGTGACTGCCGATTTTTGACGGATGCTTTCACGTGCACGCTGAGCGGCAATATTGTCCCAGGTGTTGGCTTGGCGGATAAAAGAAGGAGAAGCCTTGGTGTTCAAACGGAACTCAAACATTAGTTATATATGTATACTCATATATAATTAATCTAATTACACCCGCAATTCACACTATTTTGTTTTTGAACCTTATTATTAACCACGGCTCCTGGAGCAACGCGGTCGCCTACATAGGGTCCCTGAGCCATTGCTCCTCCCTTAATACGATTTAAGTATCTAGCATATGAATTATGTTTTATATCCACACCCTTTCCACCGGGTCGCATTGCTCCAGGTCGCATGCGTGTAACACTGCGTTTTGTGCTGTTGCCGTGCGAAGGGATTGGATTAGGTGTGACATGCTCAAGGGCTCTGTCACTGCTTTGGTTCCAAGTGGCACCATTGATGCGTGAACCAGAATACACATTAAAGGCGGCCAAATTCATCGAAAATTCCGAAGCTGGAATGCGCGCCACATTATAGGTGCGACGGTTTTCGGCTTGCAAAATCTGCTTGGAATTTAAAATGGGACTACATCCCGAACCATTAGCGCACTCACAGCCGGTGCATTGGTCATCAGTGTAATTATTGGGTCGACTGCTGCAATTTCTGTAAGTAATATCATTGGGTAATCCATAGACTTGTCTTCTAAATCTAGCACTGAAATAATTGACTGGCATCTTTGATATATAATGGAGCTATAATTATTTTCAGTTAAAAATTGATATGAACAATTATCAAAAGAGTATCATAGCAACAGGAGCCGAAACTCCAACAATGGATGAAATGCTAGTGATGATGCGGACACTTATGGAAAAGGTAGAAAAAATAGAAAACACACTGGAAGAATTGAAAGACCAACAGCGTCCACTTTCTTCCAAAGATTACATTCATTCACTGAAGAATGAAACCGCCACAGAACTGGAAGATTGGTTGAAAGCAGTGAAGATTGCTAAAAAGGATATCCGTGTTCTTTTGGAAGAGAAAACATACTTACCTCTATTACATAAATTGAAATGCAATCAGTGTCTGCGAATATTCGATACCAATAAAAATACTGTTTACTGTTTCACAGAAGGCAAGTGGAAAACAATGACAAAACAGAATTTGGAAAAGGTGCAAAATGCTTTATTTAATAAAATTCATAAAGAATTTACTGCAATGAAGAAAGCCGACCACAGTGAACTTAAACATGAAGCCATCAAAGAGCTTACCTATATAGAACAGCGCGGTATTATAAACATGATTACGCAAACCACACATACCAAGTTTAAAAAAGAGTTATATGATATGTTGAAAATAAATGATGGGAATTAAAACATTCTCTAGAGATTGTATAATTTTTTAAAACTCTCGGTGGTCATCAGCGACACTCCCAGTTGCCTAGCCTGTTCCGCTTTCCCTGTATCCTCGTCGATATTCTTGACTAAAACAGCAAATGTCTTTTTTGAAACCGAACTACCCATCTGCCCACCATAACTTTCAATGAGCTTTATCAAATCCTTGTCACGGAACCCAGTCATCACTATTTTTTTACCATAGAGAGGATGAGATGTATCGACGGCATCTGCACCGGCACCTGCACCGGCACCGGCACCAGCTCCCGCACCTGCTCCTGCACCAGCATGAAGTCTTTTCTCTAAACCACACTCCTTCATGAATGCAACAAAAGCACCGATATGTTTCACAAATTCACTCGCACTCTTGGTGCTCCATCCCTCCACCGTCATCAACTTCTCTGCTTTGGCTACATCACTTCCTTTTTCAAGTAAGATATTTGGATACTTTTCAAGAACTGGCTTCAACTTTTTCTCTCCAAACCCACGTCCAAATATGTTGCTCGCTTTCATCAGCACAGGCAGCGAAGCCTGCTCAACACCATTCTTAATATTGGTGTAAATTTTATTTGCCAAGGTTTTCTTAAATCCCTCCAGTGCCAAGAAGTCTTCTTCACGCATTTGCAAAATAGCCGGAACGCTATCATACCCAGCAGCCATGAGCTTTTTAACTACACCTGCACCAACACCATCCACTTCCAAGGCTTTGAAAAACCCAAGGATATTTTTCTCTCTTACTGTAGCATCCGCCGACTTGTCAAGCAACATAATATCCACATGGGTATCATTCCATACATACGGCACATCAGGCATTAGGGGTTCTTTGGCAGGGACAACAATCTTCTTTATATCTGGAATAACATCACCACTTCGAACCAATTCGATAATAGAACCCACGCCAATCTTGTTTTTCTCAATGAAGGCGGCATTCTTTCCTGTGGCATAGGTAATCGTGACGCCTCCTAATTCCACTGGCTCAATCTGCACCCGCGGCTTCAGATAGCCATCCTTACTCGGGTTCCATTCGATATTCACCACCTTCGCCTCTGCCACTTGGTCAGACAACACCATCTTGAATGCAAAAGCATGTTCCGGGTTTTTATTTTTTCTATCGGGATACACCTTGTTATGGGAAACAATAATGCCATCAATTTCATATACATAGTTGGCACGCCAATCCACGAGCAACGAAGAAAGCATCGCATTCGACAATTCGGTAACCACTTTATTTTTCACCGTATTCATACTCAGTTTCTTCTCCATCATTTCCATCTGCTTTTCGGGGGTAATTTCCGGCACCATGACCTCGTATCCCACAAAATCAACATAGGTATGTTCCTCACTCCCCTTTAATTTATTAATCAGCCCAGCCACTGTGTTGCGCGCATTTTTCCAACCTTTATCTTTGAAATACTTTTCAAAATTGGCTTTCGAAATCACAAACTCGCCGCGGAGCACCAAATCAGGGAATGTCTTCGCATCAGGTAGGGTGAGGAAGGGAATAAGATGTGTAATATCTTTACCAATAAGGCCATCACCGCGAGTATAAAGTTTCGCCTCGCCTCCCGTGGTGGTATATAAACCACTGGTGCCATCCAATTTAGCGGACACTACATATGATTTAGGTTTATTATATTTGGCAACCCATTTAGTCAATGCTCCAGTATCCGGTTTAATTTTATCCATCGAGGGCATTGGGTAGGGAAGAACCACCTTGTCTTTTTTGCCAACGATAGGAGCCCCCACCACCTTAAGAAAGGGGTGGTCTGGATATTTAGCTGCAAAATACTCTTTGATGATATCAAACTGCTCATCACTTAATATCACTTTATCCGGTTTATTATAATACAGGTCATTGGCTTTAGTGAGGAGTTCGACAAGTTGCTTTTCGGAGAGAGTGTCCAAAAGCGACTTACCCTTCTTTGTAAAATCCTTCATCAATTGTGTAGTGGTGACTGGTCTTTTTTTAAGTGTGGATGTCTTTTTGGCAGCCTCTTTGGCATGCTCTTTGGCAGCGGGATCTGAATCCGTTGCAGTAACTACTGCTCTGGCATCTTTTCTCTCTTCAGGTGCTTTATATTTCATCTTCAAGAAATCAAAGATTGCCTTTTCATCTGGGAAATCTTCATCAACCCTGGCTCCTTTTTTACCCCCAACCAATCTGTAAATGCCATGCTCATTTAATGTATAGCCCATGTCCAAAGCGCGTTGACGCATCACCGTATTAAACACCTTGCTACCAGTGAAATAAAGCACAGCAAAGGCGTATTCATTAGGTGGTGTATACAAGAAATCCACCCGCCGCGCGGTCGCTTTTCCAGGTAGCTTCGCAATGGCCAACACTTTCGTCTTGCCATCGGTCAGCTTATGCAAAACAATACCATCTGCCACTAAGGCATCTACAAATCTACTCAATAATTCAGGATTGTGCTGCTTATCCGTCATAATGATATCAATATCACCCGAGTTTTTCGCACCACGACGGTAACTTCCCACAATCTCCATCGTAGCATCGGGAAATTTCAAGGCTTTAAACATCTTCGTCAGCAAGACATCATACTCTTCAATCTCACTCCGTGGAATTCGTTCTTCAATATCTTCATAGTATTGCAACCCCAACTTTTGTTTTTCATTTAGCTCATCTTGGTGCTCGCGCAATTGCGCAATAGTCGTAATTCCTTTTGCAACCAATGCTTCAGCCTTTTTAGGACCCACTCCATAAATGTTGGTAAAGACATACATCGGGTTACTCTTTTCTTTTTCAATCGCCTGCAACTTTCCGGTCGTCACAAACTCATCAAATTTGGCAAGAATGGTTTTTCCAATCCCCTTCAAACCTGCAATCTGCTTTACGTCGGTTATCGGTTCGTCATATAGCATAAGCGACTGTTGCGCCTTTTGATACGCGCGGGCACGCATAGGCTCGCCTTTGCGTATCATTAATTTTTCCAACTGTCCCAGTAGGTCAATAAATTCATCGTTGTAAGGAGCAGTCTTTTTGACTGGCATTTCAGCAGAACTCTTCTTCTGCATTGAACTATCTTCACCAATTATATTCAATTTCTTTTTCTTCTTAATTGTTTTGTTCTTCCGACAATACCCATATGTTTTTAACGTGCCGCGTTCATTCACAGAAGTAGCGCATATTTCCCCCTTCTCAGTGGGCACACACTTAGTATGAGTTTCTCTCTTATATTTGAAAGGAAAGACACATTCTCCCTCCTTCACCTTCTGATTTTTCTCCATTTTGCCAAGTGAATTAACATTTGTGCCAAACATTTACATTATTATCATATAAATATTTACTGTGAATTCTGTATATGAGTTGGAGAAAATCCGGTGCTTTTAAAGTAAATAATGAAATAACGGTAGGTCACAAGGATAGACCGGAACGTCCCTATATGCGCACCATCGAAAAGGAAATGGCTTTTAAGCGGCTCGAGGTGGACTGTCTTCAAACCGACTTCGTTGAAAGCTCACTTTTGATGATGAATAGTAAAGACCTGATGATTATGTCTGACCGTGTAAATATAAATACGAAACAAAATTCATTGCAAATTCCAGCATCCGGTCCCATCAAGGTAAACAAATGCCTCAAAGTTCATGAAGACACGGTCCAAATCAGTGGTAATCTCCAAATCGAAAATGAGTTGCGATTGGGTCAAACCCGCACCAAGGTTTGTCGACTTGATTTAAAACCGCGCACCGTGCTCGATAAAACCGACTACCAAATGGCAAACACCTTTCTCATCGATTGTAATGAATTAAAATCCAAATGCGAAATTGTTCTTACACCTTACCAAAATTATGTCGCTGAATGGGCGCCCAATAAAATTGATTACCTCTACACAATGAATTTTGTTGTAAATGCCAATCCCGACGCCCTTGTTGATATAGACATACTACTTCCCAGTCAAGAAATCACAATTAAATTACATTCCCGGTTTTCATTCGTTTCTCTCTTGTGGGTTCCCGAAGGGAGGTGGTTAGTCCAATCATTAGGATTTAAAACTACATTGGTAAATACATGAATACTATGGTCACTCTACTCGAAGAGAGAAATAAGCATCCGAGGGACAACGATATCACCTTTGACGAAGGTCCACACATCTACACCATTCATGGAGACAGTTCATTTACCTCTGTCACAACGTGGGTGCATAGCCATTTCGCCAAATTCGATGCAGATAAAGTCATTAAAAACATGATGCTCTCCAAAAATTGGGGCAACAATAAGTATTCGAAAAAGACCCCCGACCAAATTAAAGCAGAATGGGAGCAAAATAAGAATGAGGCGGCAGCAGCCGGCACCAAAATGCATTATGATATCGAGTGTTTTTACAACGAGTGTTATAAAGACACAAATAATAGTGAAGAATTCACATACTTTATGAATTTCCAAGAGAAGATAGGAAAGACCATGACACCCTATCGCACAGAATGGATGGTCTATCATGAGGAATACAGGCTAGCAGGATCAATTGATATGATTTTCGAAAATCCAGATGGCACTCTTCAAATATACGACTGGAAACGCTGTAAAGAGATTAAGAAAGCCAATGCCTGGGGAAAGTATGCCACAACTCCCGAATTGGACCATCTTCCTGATACGAATTTTTGGCACTACGCTCTACAGCTCAACACATATAAGAAGATTATCGAAGAAAAATACGGTAAGGTAGTGACCAATATGTATTTGGTCTGTTTACATCCAAACAATCATAATAAGGACTATCTTCGTTTTGAAGTGCCCAACCTTCAGGACGAATTGAATGAAATCTTTACATGAATGAATAAATAAATATAAAAGCTTCTACCTATTATGAAATAATAATGTTCGGTTTTATCTACAATCTCATTGTAATTACAGGAACAACAATGATTGGCGTGGCTGGCGCCTTTTTTGTTACCAGTCTATTCGTCTATTCTGGCCAAAAAGCCGATGAACCTCTTGAAGAGATCACCGAGGAACCGGAATACGAGGAAAGTTACAGGGAGCAATTTAACGCTTTAACACGAAAGGAGCGACCAAGTGATGATATTATTACGAGTTTTGCCACGTCCGACGAAACCCCCATTGGCGAAGTCCGCATGAACTATAATCCAGAGACGAACACATACCATTATTATTGTGACCGTCGCACGGTTCCTATTCGTTTTCTGGATGTTGTTGCACAGAAGTTCGCCATTGATAATGATTGCAAGGTTTTATATGAAGAAACACCTTTCGAGGAGGAGCCCGAGACCGAAATTGAGACAAACACCCCAGAAGAGATTGAAACGCAAAGCTACTACAATTGGGTTACAGGTTTCTTTTCTTCACAAGCGGAGCAGGCACAAGCGGAGCAGGCACAAGCGGAGCAGGCACAAGCGGAGCAGGCACAAGCGGAGCAGGCACAAGCGGAGCCAGAAGCAGACCCAGAAGCGGACCAAGAAGCAGACCCAGAAGCAGACCCAGAAGCGAACCCTGAACAAGAAGCAGAGCCACCTACGGAAACATCGGTTTTTGCCACCTATAAAAAGAAACCAGAAATTAATGTGCAAAAGGCAAAACAGATTGAGAAGGTGATGAACCGTTATAAATATGGAGGCACTCTAAGCGACTACGACACAAATAAGGAGAAAACCGAAGAAAAGGCTCTAGAAATCTCATTTACTAAATATAAAGAAATGGTTAAAAATAAAACCGAATGATAATATAATGCAACAAAGCGACCCAAACAGCCAGGTGGTAGACCTTGTTACTGACCTAGGAGGCAAAGTTTATAATACAGGTAAAAATATTGCTGCTTCTCAAGTAAATAATGCAATCAATTACTTAATTCCAAATTTAGACAGCATGAGTGACGAGGAAGCAAAACGAGAACTGATTTCTAAGGCAACTAAATTGAATGCTGTTTTGCAAGATTTGGCATTCGACCCAGAGGTGCAACAACTCATATCACAAACCGGGGAAGCCTTTGGCAAACTTACCTCTGAATTAATGGATGCTATCGAGGAACCCGTCGAGGAGTTATCAGACCGTAGTATTGATTTGCTAGGTAAATTAGCAACTAATAGTGGTAGAACCTTAACCAAAACCGGTGTCGATTTAGTGATGTCGATTTTAGGTGAAATACCAGGCGTGGGCGGATTGGTAGATTTAGGGGTCACATCCTTAGTAGCCTTTAATGGTTTGGCGAAAAATATACAAATCGGCTCAGATAATTTAGTTAAGATGGCAACGATTGCGAACAAATTAACAGATAATGCCTTAAAACCCATCGAAGAAAGTTTAGACGTGTTCTCTAATTTAAAATCAAGAGCGGACGGTGTTTACCAAAATATTGACAACCGGTTACAACAACTCAATGAGACCTACAAGCATTATGACGGACGAATAAAACAGGCCCAGACCCATGCCAAGTCCCTGTTAGCTCTTCCTTCCTCTTCACCTGAACCAGCAGATACTCGGGCTAAGCAACCCATCACGCTAAGCATAACGCCAAGCGAAAAAAAAAAAGAACGACCAAGGAGCCGCCGCGAAAGGTCGATGTCCCCTGAACCCCCAGACTTGGATACCTTATTTCCCAAGAAGTAATAATCAAAATCAATCCTTTTTATTTTGAAACTCCATAAATCCAATACTTTTTTCCAAAGAGAAGGATGTTTGCAAATGGTCCTTTGCCATTTCAAGAGCTTTCTTCTCATTAGGAGTTAATTCTTTAATGTAATCACTCATTCTCAGTTTTATTATTGATTGATTATATTAATTCGCTTTCAATTTAACATAAAATAATAATGTTTCTCCCAACGAGGTATTTGCCCGCATCAATGTTTTGGTAATTTGATTATCTACCACATACCCATTGCGTGAGAGAAAGTTTAAAAGCAGTGCAATGTCCTCAATTCGCAACAAATCGCATTGGTTATGAGGGTCTGTGATTGCATAAAAACATCGAGGATACGGGTCGCAATCAGAAAAATTCCGAAACGGAGACAATTGCGTGGGTCGCAACTGTTTCGAAATTCTGGCTAAAGCTCCTTCAGGTTTGGGAAAAACAGTAATAATCTGTTTATAACATTGTCGCACATTATCGTAATACGGTTTGAGAGAGAATTGATACATACATTAAGATGCCAAAAATTGAAATGCTAAAATAAAGATAAAGTATTTCAAATTCAACATCAAACATGCCAGCCACGACATTCCGCTTCAAGTTCAGCCAGAATTTCATGGAAAAACTTCATGCGTTCTCACAAGTGCATCGCTACGATAATCGCCACATTTTCAAGGAGGCGTGGGAAAGGTGGTGCGAAGAGAACAATGATAGTATTCAGGAGGAAACGGCTCTCCTAGAGAACAATGGATACCATGGTCCAGTTCTTGATAAGATGTATAAAAGCGCGCGTTATTATTTCAGCAAAAAGAAGAATGAACAAGCGGAACCTAAACAACGCCGACGTTACGTCAGCGTAGACGGAGACTTGATTGACCAAATGGATAATCATATATTGGACTGGTGCCGTCGCGAGGACTTCAAACCAGCCACAGCATTTAGTGATTTCTGTGTTTCACACAAATCACTACTTGATAAAGAGGTTCTCCGTCTTTATGCAGACGAGAACCTAACAGAAGAAGAAATCCCAATCAAACTGAAAAAGACCTATAAAAACCGCTACTTTCAGCGGGTGAAG
>Ga0213867_1000890_pt1 | contig 13290 bp, 16 predicted proteins | sample PICome_12_FD_160120 | JGI IMG/M metagenome (GOLD analysis project Ga0213867, IMG submission 160120) | Coastal seawater microbial communities near Pivers Island, North Carolina, United States - PICO540 | ecosystem: Environmental > Aquatic > Marine > Coastal | place: USA: North Carolina... | reverse complement strand
ACAGCAGCTCAGTAGGGGTGAAAAACTCAGTGTGTCCACGATAAAGAGGATGTATTCTTACTTATCAAGAGCTGCCGAATACTATGACCCAAGCGATTCTAAGGCTTGTGGTACAATTTCATACCTTCTATGGGGTGGAAAGGCAGGATTAGCTTGGAGTAGGTCTAAATTGCGTGAATTAGGCGAATTAGAGCTTAATTGCGACTGCCACGAGCTATCTGAGGAGCTTGAACTTGGCTTGTATGACAAAACATACAAAGATTACCCATCTGCTGCCAGAAAGAACGCTAAACAAGCTCTTGCGTACTATGATAGCAACAAACCAAGATGCGGAACGCCTCAAGCGTGGCAATTCGCCAAACTATTAGCTGATGGTAAGCCATTATCTCGTTGTTTGATATCAGAGATGGCATCTTACAATAGATTTGAGAAGAAGAAAGACGAACCATACAATAAAGGTTGTGGCGGTCTTCTATGGGATGCTTGGGGAGGCGAAGAAGGAATCCGTTGGGCAGAAGGTAAACTCGATGAGATAAACTCTCAGGAATCTAAATTAGATTTAGCATCTAAAGAGATTGATGGGAGACTCGCCTATGATTCAAAAGAAGAAGCATTAAGAATTGCAAAGGATATTGGTTGCGATGGCTACCACGAGCACGATGTAGATGGTGAGACTTGGTATATGCCTTGCAAAGAACATAAATTAGCAAAGTACGATGACAAAGGAAGAATTATTAGAAGCCCGAAAGCACCAAATTCCGATACTAAAAACCCTGCTCCAAAGAGAGGTAGCAAACGCAATCCAAAAGGAGCTGCTGGGAAGGGAAGGGGAGTATCTGTTCCAGCCAGAGTGCTAAAGTCACTACAAACTAAAGCAAGTGACTTCAACGAGAAGTATAAATCTAAACTCGGTTACGGAACAACTGTAGGTCAACTTAAATCTGTATATCAGCGTGGTGTTGGCGCATTTCAAACATCACATAGTCCAATGGTAAAGTCTGCTGAACAGTGGGCACAAGCGAGAGTAAACGCTTATATATACCTGCTAAAGAACGGCAGACCTCAAAACGCCAAATACACAACAGATTACGACCTATTACCTAAGAAACACCCTAAAAGCAGTAAGAAATGAAAAGAACAGAAGAAACACCAAGCAGAACGTCTCCACGCAATTCAAGACGTGGTTGTCTCTGCAAAAACGGTAGAACCTACTCACGAAAGTGCTGTGACGGTACATTAAGGGCACAGGGTGTAGGCAAAATCTAACAGAGGAATTATTATTAGTTATTATTATACACTTTAAAGTTAAATTTTTATTATGGAAGGTAAAGCAACTCTTATATTAAAAGACATTATGCAGAAACTTTCTATGATTAATTCCGAAGAGGTAAAAGAAGAAGTAGAAAACGTAGAAGTATCTGCTGAAGAAGTTGCTCCTGAAGTTGAAGTCAAGGAAGAAGTCGTATTGTCTGAAGACGAAGTAGCTGAAGAGGCTACTGAACTATCTGACGAATCTACCGAACAACAACTTGCTGAAGAAGACGAAGCTGAAAAAGAAGCTGAGGAAGAAGAAGAAGAAGTTGAAGAAGAAGAAGAGTTAGAAGAAGAAAAATATGTTTCTAAGTCCGAATTCGATTCTAAAATCGCTGAACTCAAGGATATGATTGAGTCAATGAAAGGTGAAATGGGTAAGGAAAAAGAATCTTACGAAGAAGAAAAAGCTGAATTGAGTGCACAAATTGAAAAGCTATCTGCTGAACCAGCAGTTGAGCCTATTGCACACAATCCAGAGGAAAAACAAGAAAAAAACGGGGGCTTTAAGTTCGGTCAAAATCGCCCTCTTTCGACACTTGACCGAGTAATGTCCAAAATAAACTAAATTAAAATTAAATTATGCCAACTCCATCAATTACTACTACATATGCAGGAGAGTTTGCTGGAAAGTACATCTCTGCTGCTCTATTAAGCGGTAATACAATCGCAAATGGCGGTATTACTGTAAAGCCTAATGTAAAGTACAAAGAAGTTGTAAAGAAAGTTGCGACAAGCGGTCTTATTGGAAACGCTTCTTGTGATTTTACTGATGCTGGTTCTTTGACTTTGACAGAGCGTATTCTCCAACCTGAAGAGTTTCAAGTAAACCTTGAGCTTTGTAAGAAGGATTTCCGTTCTGACTGGGAAGCTGTTCAAATGGGTTATTCTGCCTATGACAACCTACCTCCTAAATTCGCTGATTTCCTAATCGGTCACGTTGCTGCTAAAGTTGCAGAGCAAACTGAGCAAAACATCTGGCAAGGTACTGACGCCACTGCTGGTGAGTTTGACGGTCTTGCTACTTTGTTAGCTGCTGACGGTGATGTTGTAGACGTTACAGGTACTACTGTTACTTCTGCTAACGTAATCGCTGAGCTTGGGAAAATCGTTGATGCAATTCCTTCTGCTGTTTACGGAAAAGAAGATTTGAAAATCTACGTTTCTTCAAACATCGCTAAGGCTTATGTATCTGCACAAGCTGCTTTAGGATATCGTGACTTGTATCACGTTGGTAAAACTGAGATGAACTTTCAAGGTATTCCTTTGTTTGTTGCTAACGGTCTTGCTGATAATGATGCTGTAGCTGCGGAAACATCTAACTTGTACTTTGGTACTGGTCTATTAGCAGACCACAACGAGGTTAAAGTTATTGATATGGCTGACCTTGACGGAAGTCAAAATGTTCGTATCGTAATGCGATTCACTGCTGGTGTCCAATATGGTATCGGTTCTGACATCGTTCTTTACACCTAATAATTAATCGTCTAATATGGGGGTGCTAAACCCACCCCCTTTTTAATACTTATAATATGGCTTGTGATTTAACTGGCGGAAGATTAAGACCTTGTAAAGATGCCGTTGGTGGTATTAAGAAAATTCACTTTGTTGACTTTGGTGATTTAGGTTCGCTAACATTTGGTAGTAGCGATGAAATCACTGATATGACAGGAACTTTCACTTACCACTCTTACGATGTCAAAGGTAACTCTTCCCTTGAAACTAACATTACGTCTTCTCTTGAGAACGGAACTACATTCTTCGAGCAAGTCGTAAATATGACCTTATTCAAACTGACTAAAGAGGATAACAAAGAATTGAAGTTGATGGCGTATGGTCGCCCTCACGTTGTTGTACAAACATTCGATGATAAGTTCTTATTAGTTGGTGCTGAGAATGGTGCTGATGTTACTGGTGGTACTGCTGTTACTGGTACTGCTATGGGTGATTTGAACGGATATACACTTACACTAACTGCAAACGAACTCCGTATGCCTTCATTCGTTGATGGTGGTACTGATACAGACCCATTCGCAGGTATGTCAAGTGCTACTGCTTCTGAGTCAACTCAAAGAGACCCTTCATAAATTCAATAGGGTTATGAATCTGATAGGGGGTGTTTTACATCCCCATATTTTTTTATGCGCCAAAAACAAAAAGCTACAATTCTGTTATTTTAATATGCACTTATTAACTACATCTATTGCAGCTCAACAACTAAAAATAGTACCTCGACAAGATGCGAGTTCTGTTACTCTTGAGCTCACAGATAAGACGCAATTCACCACATCTACTGTATCTGTTTCTAAGACATCATCTGACCCTTTTATGATACTATCAGGTTCTTTCTCTCTTGTAGAGAACAGAGCTTATTCATTTGAAGTAAAAGACGGTAGTGAGATTATATACAGAGGACTTATATTCTGTACAGACCAAACTGACGGAGAGAAGTTCTTTGTACAGGATGGCGATTATACATCCGAAACAAGTTACGATAACGAATATGTAATTCTATAATGCACGTTGTAACAACATCTACTGACCTGCAAACTATTCGTATTATACCAAGACGACAGAACGATAGTAATGTCACTATTCGTATTTACGATAAGTCCTCCAGAAGAGAGATAAACTACAGCTCTCCATATTACTGGCAAACAGCAGATGTGTTCTTTAATGAGGTCGACCAAAACTGGAATACAGACCCTCAAGTTGTGTTTAATTATGGCGACCCATTCTCCACAGTATCAGGTCAATTCAGCTTTAGAGAAAACGAATACTATGGTATTAAGTTAATTGATAGTAGTGGGGAGTTATACAAAGGAGTATTATTTTGTACCGACCAAACAGACTACGATAAGTTTGATGTACACAAAGACGATTATGTAGTCGAACAAAGCTACAACAATGAATATATAACAGTATGAGTAAGTCAAGAAGAAATACAAATAGAAGAACTATGCCTCAAGCAAAAGATGGTAAAATACACATCGTAAACTTAGAGTCGTATTCACGCCCTGACATTAAGGAGTACAGTAATCAAGACTGGGTTTCTTATGGCGATGATAACAACTACTTTGAATACCTAATTGATAGGTACAATGGCTCACCAACAAATAATGCTGCAATCAACGGTATTGCAGAAATGATTTACGGTAAAGGACTTGATGCTACTGATGGCGATAAGAATCAAAGTCAGTATGACGAGATGAAAGAGCTCTTCACTAAAGACTGTATGAAGAAGATTTGCTACGACTACAAGATGATGGGTCAAGCTGCACTTCAGATTATATACACCAAAGACAGAAAGAAGATTGCTCAAGTTGAGCATATGCCTGTAGAAACTCTTAGAGCTGAGAAGTGCAATTCAAAAGGGGAGATAGAGGCTTATTTCTATCACTCTAATTGGGAGGAGTACAAGCAGTCTGATAAGCTAAAGAGAATACCTGCTTTCGGCAAATCTAAGTCGCCACTTGAAATTCTTTATATTAAGCCTTATCGTGCTGGTTACAAATACTATTCGCCAGTAGATTATCAGGGTGGATTACAGTATGCAGAGCTTGAAGAAGAAGTGGCAAACTACCACATCAATAACATTCAGAACGGACTCGCTCCTTCTATGCTTATCAACTTCAATAACGGAGTACCGCCAGATGAGCAGAGGGAAATGATTGAGAGAAGTATCGTAGAGAAGTTTAGCGGTAGTTCTAACGCAGGTAGATTTATCTTGGCGTTTAATGACTCTAAAGAACTTGCAGCTACAATAGAGCCTGTACAGTTATCTGACGCTCACCAGCAGTATCAGTTCTTGTCTGATGAATCTATGCGTAAGGTAATGGTATCGCACAGAATCGTCTCTCCTATGCTCGTTGGTATCAAGGATTCAACTGGTCTTGGAAACAACGCAGAAGAGCTCCAAACGGCTTCTGTACTTATGGATAACACTGTTATTCGCCCTATGCAAGTAACAATCTTAGATGAGTTAGAGAAAGTGCTTATGTATAACGGAATTGAATTGGATATCTATTTCAAGACATTACAGCCACTTGAGTTCACTGACTTGACAAATGCTATATCTGAGAGTGAAATAGAAAAAGAAACTGGTGTTAAGAAAGACCAAGTTGATGAAGAACCTCAAATAGAAGAAGAAGAATAATATGGCAACTGCATTATTTATAAAGAGAGCTGACCTTGTAAAGAACACCGCACTTAATGGTTCGGTGGACACTGATAAGTTTATTCAGTTTATACACATAGCTCAAGAGATTCACGTTAGAAACTATATGGGTACTGACTTGTACGATAAGATTAGTGCTGATATTATTGGAGGTAGCTTGTCTGGTGATTACTTAGCTCTAATAAACGATTACATTCAACCTATGCTTATTCACTATGCTATGGCTGAGTACCTTCCATTTGCAGCGTACACAATCGCTAATGGTGGCGTATATAAGCATAACTCTGAGAATAGTTCAATCGCCAGTAAAGAAGAGGTTGACCTACTAATTAATAGAGAACGTGATTATGCAGAATACTATACTCAGCGTTTTATAGACTATATGAGCTTCCACGCAGATGAGAAGTTCCCAGAGTATTATACAAACAACAATGAGGATATTTACCCAGATAAAGACGTATTATTTCACGGATGGAATCTATAAGTAAGTACAAGCCTAAGCAAGGCAATATAGTAAAGCTAAAGAAGTATTTAGAAAGAAGAGTTAAACAAGTAAAACCAACAGAGAACATTGGCTACACTAAATAACAAAAAGATAAAAGATACTTTCAAGGGATTGTTAAAGACCCTTGATAACGCTGAGATTACAGGTCAAGTAGAAATTACTGATGGCGATGGTAATCAAACAGGCGTATTTATAAACACCGATGGCTCTATAAAGGTTACTGGAACTGCCGAGTTTGGCTCACTCAAAGATACTGGAGAAGATATTACAATTACTAAGTTTGTAGATGAAGCTGATGGTATATCAAACAATGATGACGACAGTTCAATACCCACTTCTGGCGCAGTAAAAGATTATGTTGATTCTGGCGTAAATACAAACGCAGCTAACATAAGTACGAATACGTCTAATATAAGCACCAATACAAGCGATATAAGCACGAATACAAGTGCTATTTCTCTCAATACAGCTAAGAACTCTTATCCTTCAGCAGACGCAGCGAAAGTGGCTAATATAAGCGTTACACAAGCTGTAGATTTAGATACTCTTGAATCTAATGTAGCTACTAACAATTCAAAGGTTAGTTTTGACTCTACAAGTTCTTCTAAGTTATCTGGAATAGAAGCTGGTGCGCAAGTAAACGATGTTACTTCTGTAAACGGTCAGACTGGTTCTGTAACGCTTACTTCAAGTAATGTTAATGAAGGTACTAATTTATACTACACGGACTCTCGTGTTGCATCAAACAGTGCTGTTGCAGCCAACACCGCCAAGACAGGGATAACTGACCAACAGGCGAGTGCTATTAACGCCAATACATCAAAAGTAGGTATAACAACTCAACAGGCTGATGCTATTGTGGCGAATACTGCTAAGATAAGTTTCGATAGCAACTCCTCAACTAAACTGTCTGGAATAGAAGCTAACGCTGATGTCACAGATTCTACCAACGTCACTTCTTCTCTTGTCGCTGCTACATCAATATCAGATAGTGATAAATCTGCTATAAGAACTAATATAGGAGCTGGAACTGGTGCTGGTGCAGTTGATAGCGTAAACACACAAACAGGAGATGTAGTTCTCGATACAGATGATATTTCAGAGGGCAGCACTAATCTTTACTATACAGATGCAAGAGTATCAGCAAACTCTTCTGTTTCAGCAAATACCGCTAAAGTAGGAATCACTACACAACAAGCAAGTGATATTACCACAAATAACGCTAAGGTTGGCATTACAACTCAACAAGCTGCTGACATAGTTACAAACAATGCTAAGGTCGGAATTACCACACAACAGGCATCTGATATCACTACTAACAATGCGAAGGTAGGTATCACAACTACCCAAGCAGATGCAATCACAGCTAACACAGCTAAAATTGGCATAACAACTGACCAAGCAAATGCGATAACTGCCAATACAGCAAAGGTTGGTATTACTACGCAACAGGCAAGTGATATAACAACGAATAATGCCAAAGTAGGTATAACCACCCAACAAGCGAGTGATATTGCTACAAACAACGCTAAAGTGGGTATTACGACCACCCAAGCGAATAACATAACAACCAACAACGCTAAAATAAGTTTTGACAGCACTTCATCTACTAAGTTGGCAGGTATCGAAACAGGTGCAGAGGTCAATACAGTAGATAGCGTAAACGGACAGACAGGCGCAGTATCATTAAGCACCTCAAACGTAAGTGAAGGTACAAATCTTTATTATACAGATGCACGAGTTACAGCTAATGGTAGTGTGGCAGCTAACACAGCTAAAATTAGTTATAATGCAACAGATTCCACTAAAGTTGGTTATATTAGTATAACACAAGCTGTTGATTTAGACGTTGTAGAAAACAAGCAAGAGAACCAATACAAGATAATTGGTGTAGCTATGGATTATTCAAACAGAGTGTTATCAGATAGTGGAACTGCTGAGGGTACTCAAAGTATTATGGAAAATATAGAAACTTTAATCTTAAACTAATGAGCATATACGATAATGCAGGTGTAGTGCAAATCCCAAGTGGATATAAAGCAGGAACGACAGACAACCTATACTCTGTTCTACCTGCTAATGGTAATGGGGATTTTAACGCTACAAGGGGTTCAAGTGCCACACGAGTAAACAAAGATGGATTTATAGAAAGCGTTGCTACAAACGTACCCCGTTTAGATTACCCTTTAATTGATGGCGTAGTACAGGATTGCCCTGCTTTACTTTTAGAGCCACAAAGGACAAACAACTTACAGAGAACAGAGGAATTTGATAATGGATATTGGGTAAATAATGGGGTCACTATTAATTCAAATCAAATTGTTTCGCCTGATGGAAACTTAACAGCTGATTTATTAACAGGAGTTTCAGGTGGTTTTGCTGTTGTTGTTTTTAGTACTTGGAGTTCAACAAACAAGGTTGCAAGTTGTTTCGCAAAAAAAGGTAGCACAAACCTTTTTAAAATTGCAAATGTAAGTAGTGGTGGCGGTGGTGTTACCTTTAATGTAGAGAGTGGTATTATAACAAATACAGATAGTGGTTTTGAGGGTACTATGGAAGATTATGGGAATGGTTGGTATCGTTGTATTGCTATTGATACTTTAGGAAGAAGTGGTACTTTTAGTTTGGGTGTTACTGCTGCAAGTGAAAGTGTTTATCTATGGGGAGCTCAATTAGAGGAAGGCAGCTATCCAACTTCTTATATATCTTGGGATGGTTCAGGCACTACAACACGTTCAGCCGATGTTTGTAATGGTTCAGGAACAAGCGCAGAGTTTAATGATACCGAAAGCAGTTTTTTTGTTGAGATACAAGCGTTTGCTGAGGAAAACGTAAATAGATATATAGTTATTAATGATGGTGCAGGTTCGCCTTATACAAATTCATTAATGATACAATACCGAAATAATGGTACAGTAAGGATTTTTCATAATGGGACAGATTTTGCAGATGCGATACACATAAGTGGCGCAAGTTTTGACCAAACAGAAAATCACAAAATAGCTATAAGATATAAGGAGAACGATATGAAAGTTTATATAGATGGCGTTTCACAATCTTTAAATAGCTCTTTTGTTTATCAATCTATAAGTGGCTTAAATGAATTATCTTTTGATATAAATGGTGCATTACCATTTTTAGGGAAGATAAAACAAGCTATGACTTTCAAAACAGCACTAACCGACAGCGAACTTGAAACGCTTACAAGTTGGGATAGCTTTAACGCTATGGCAAAAGGACAATTATATACAATAGAATAATGGCAAATACTTTTAAATTCGGTAATGGTAATTGGGCAGTCAAAGATGGCTATGCCTTAGCGTATAATGACGAAAACAATAACTTCAAACCTTTGCCTTTTGACTTTACAAGGGCATCAAGTGCTACAAGGGTAAACAAACAGGGGTTAATTGAAACAGTACCAAGTGGCAAACCTCGTATTGACTTTACAGACAACACAAGTGGGCATCTACTTCTTGAGCCGAGTAGAACGAATAGTTTACCATACAGCTTAGAATATGATAATAACACTTATTATACTAAAACAAATTCTACAATTACTACCCAAAGTGGTGTTTCGCCTGATGGTAGCAATACAGCTTATAAACTTCAAGATACAAACGATTCAGGTGCTACTTCTCATTATATTCAACAAGCAAGTGGCTATAGAGCCACCATCACTTATAACGCTATAAAGTCAGGTTCTGTTTTTGTAAAAGCAGGAACTAAAAATCAGGTACAAGTCAGGTTAGTTAATGGTTCAGGTAGTTTTAGTTATATTATGGGTAATTTTGATTTAGAAACTGAAACTATATTAACAGGTGCATCAGCAAACGCATCTGATATTTCTTATGAATTACAAAATTATGGTAATGGTTGGTATAGATGTATTGTTAAAGGTTCTTGGACACTAAGTAATGTTACGCAAACAGCATTACAAGTTTTTATTGCTGATTCAAGTTTAGCAGCTTTACCTAATATTCATAACTATCAAGGCGATGGGACAGGCAATTTGTTTGTATGGGGTCAAATGATTGAAGCAGGAAGCTACGCAACAAGCTATATACCGACAGAAGGAAGTAGTGTTACGAGGGTTGCTGAAACAGCTAATGATGCGGGTAACTCAACTGTATTTAATGATAGTGAGGGTGTGTTATTTTTTGAAACTGCAACACTTGCTAATGATAGTACTTTTAGAAATATATGTATATCAGACAGCAGTACAAGTGATAAAATACAATTTTATTATTACGGAAATAACAATAATATCGCCTATGTAATTGTATCAGCATCATCAACACAAGCATCTGATAATACTAAAACATTATCAAACGCTTTAGAATTTAATAAAATAGCAATTAAATACAAGCAAAATGATTTTGCTGTATGGGTAAATGGTACAGAGGTTTCTATCGACTCATCAGGTAATACGCCAACAGGTTTAAAAGAGTTTGCTTTTGACGATGGCAATGGTGGTTCGCCTTTCTACGGAAAAGTAAAAGATTTAAAAGTATATAACACAGCACTAACAGATACAGAACTTCAAAATTTAACAAGTTAAAAAATGGGATATTTATTTAAAAAGTACGAGTTTGACTCACAGGAACAAGCAGAAGAGAAAATCGCTGCTCTTCCACACGAAACCGATGAGGATGGAAACGAATACCCATCTCACAATCACACTATTGTAAAACTTGGTTTTCTATGGGTTACAAAACCTACCTTTGATGAGGAAGGCGAAATAGAAACTGAGGGTGTTGCATCTGATAGTTATTCAGTAGATGTGTTGTGGAATGGTTTAGACGAATCGCCTTATGGTTGGAAGTCTAAAGAGATATCTGTCGAAGGGAATGGTGTACATACCTTTGCAGGGTGGTCGTTTAATTCTTAATAGATAAGAAATGTCAGAGTTGTCGAAAGATACTAAATTCAGTATGAGCATAGAAACTATTGTATCTCTTGCTGTCGGTATAAGTACTGTAACAGCGTTTTACTTTAGCTTAAAAGCACAGATTGATAGAGCTATGGAATTACCTGAACCTGTTATCTCAAGACAAGAGTACGACCTAAAAGATAACGCCATCCGTTCAGAGATTATGAATAATCGTGAGCTTATAGAAAAGAACTTTGAGAAACTTGAACTGATTGAGCAGCGTGTATATGAATTAAGATGAGAACTTTTATTATCTTAGCGTTTTTGTTATTTAGCCCTACATCTTTAGGTGAGGTTAATAAATCAGATATTACAGTATTACAAGTCAATACACAATGGAATAAACAACACAATATAGACCTTAACAATTTAATAGGTTGTGAAGTGCAATTTGCTTGGCTGGAAGACCAAAGTGATGATTTTAAGGTGCAAGTGCAAACAGTACCGATTATAGTTGTTTATCATAAAAACAGACCCGTAAGACAATGGTCTGCTGACCTTAGTTTTAGATTGAACGTGGACTTAGAAGAGATTCAACAAGTAATAGATAAATTATGAAATACTTTGATTACCACGAATTTGACTCGCCAGATATACAAGGCTCTGGACAGTTGATGAGTAAAGAGCTTCTTGAGATACTTGAAGAGGTTCGTGAACACTACGGAAGACCCATACATATTACTTCAGGGTACAGAACGGAATCTCATAATGCTAAGGTTGGCGGAACACCCAACTCAAGTCATCTAAGAGGTTTAGCTTGTGATGTGGCGTGTACTAATTCAAGAGATAGATTTCACTTGGTGCGCCTATTTATAGAGTACGGAATAACTCGTATCGGAATAGCAAACAACTTCATACATATTGATATAGATGATGAAGAGAAGTCCGAACAAGTAATCTGGACATACTAATGAAAAAGATACTTCAATTAATCACTGGTGGTCTTGTAAAGGACATAGGGGATGTTATAGATAAAGTAACAACTACTGATGAAGAACGCCTTGCTGCAAAGCAGAAGATACAAGAACTATTAGAAAAAGCAGATAATGATGCTCAAACACAAGTTACAGAACGCTGGAAACTGGATATGCAAAGCGACTCGTTCCTGTCAAAGAACATACGACCGCTTGTTATGGTGTTTCTTACAGCGATGTTTACCATATTGGCATTTACCGATGGCAACATTGGACAGTTTTCAATACAGAAGGAATATATCCCTATATTTCAAACGCTCCTCGTTACTGTTTACGGTGCGTACTTTGTGGGAAGAACTTGGGAAAAAGGTAAAAGTAATGGCAAGAAAGGTAGTTAGTACATACAAAAGAAAGAGTAAAGTTAAAAGACCAAACGTACATTCTAAGAACGCTTCTGTAGGTCAGAAGGGTCACAAGAAAAAGTATCGTGGGCAAGGTCGTTAATAACTTTTATGAATTCAATACCCCTTTGTGAATTCAATAGGGTATATTTGTGATATATAAAGTTTTTCTCTGTTTAGTCCTTTATATTTGATTTTGTTCAATCGGAAGAGTGGCAACCCTGTAAGGTTGTCACTTTTTTTTTGTATATTAGTGATATGGATAGAAACCAAAAAGGTTGTTTCGCTGAATATAAGTTCGCCACCAGAGCGATGGAGAACGGATTTAATGTTTCTATGCCACTACTTGATTCTTCGCCTTACGATTGTGTATTAGAGAGAAACGGAGTTATGTTTAAGATACAGATAAAGTATGTAAGTGCCGATAGACAAAAAGACCCTGAGCACAATAATACAAGAGTCACACTTCATAGAGAGGGCGGAGGTTATCCTTTACATTTATGCGATTACTTTGCTGTTTGGTTTGATGAATACAATGGTTTCTTTATAGTTAAGAATGAAGAACAGAAAGCTATGCGGTTCTCACTTACTAATAAATACAAAGAAAACTTCAATAATTTCGATTTAATTCAATAATTATTTGGTGGTGTCAGTTGGGATTTGTACATTTGCCCTATGACTATATACGAGAAATTGGTGGATGTTCAGGGGAGACTGAAAGCACCGAAGAATCAGAGAAACAATTTCGGTAAGTACAATTACAGAAGTTGTGAGGACATCTTAGAGGCAGTAAAACCTCTATTAGTAGAGCACAAACTTGCTCTTACTATATCGGACTATGTAGATACTACACAAGCTCCGATGGTTTCAGCTACAGCAAAAATCACTGATGGTAAAGATACTATTGAGGTTAGTGCTCAGGCTGGAATAGACATTAACAGGAAAGGTATGGACATCGCTCAATCATTTGGGTCAAGTTCATCTTATGCACGGAAATACGCTTTAAACGGCTTATTTCTTATTGACGATACCAAAGACTCAGATGCAAC
>Ga0213867_1000889_pt1 | contig 13292 bp, 8 predicted proteins | sample PICome_12_FD_160120 | JGI IMG/M metagenome (GOLD analysis project Ga0213867, IMG submission 160120) | Coastal seawater microbial communities near Pivers Island, North Carolina, United States - PICO540 | ecosystem: Environmental > Aquatic > Marine > Coastal | place: USA: North Carolina | collected... | reverse complement strand
GGGGCACCTGCGCTGGGGCGATGAAAGCATCTTGAGGTGCCGCCGAGACTTGAAGCTGAGGCATCTTAGCATTAGAATGATATTTCGGATTACGAGTCCACATCCCCGTATCGTCAATTTGGTGCAAATCAAACTTCAAACCGTGAATGGATTCATATTCTCGAATGGCTTTTGCACATCCATCCCATGCTCCAAAATCGTCGATTTGTATAAAAGCATCCGGATGTAATTGCGCAAAAAGATAGTCCAAAATCGCCTTGGTCGAAGAATACCAATCACCGTCCATGTGCAAGAAGGCAATTTCACCAATCGCAGCATTTTCAATTGGTAGCGAATCCTCAAATAAACCAGGCTTCAGCACAACCCACTCGTTCAGCCCCAATTGATCACAATGCTTTTGCACAAAAGATTCTGGCGCAGCGCACGTCCCAACTCCCCAGCCCGTCTTTTCGGCAGCGACTCCTTGCGCGGTATCTTCCTCGGTAGGATCTGGCATCCCGGTAAAGGTGTCGAAACCGTAAATTTTACGGGGTCTCTTAGAATACTTCTTAGCCACTAAACCCGTCAGCATTAAGGAACCACCCGCGGCCACACCGCATTCAACAAACTGACCCGGCAAATCCAAAAGACAAACGGTCTTGACTAGGCGATACAAGGAGTAGGCTCGAAAAATACTCACTCGAGTATGAGGCTTAACCTGTTCGAAAAATCCAGAAAAGTCTTCATCGCCTGCCTCAATTTGAATTGCCTCAACCCCGGGGGTGTGGACCACTTGTTCTAGTTGATCACATAGTTTGCGCGCATTTTTATTGCCAGGAAAAAACCTAAGTTCTTCTTTAACAGCTTCCCGAGCAGGATAGAGACGATTGGTCTTAGCAAAAGCGACCGCACGTAAATAATCGACATTTTCAATCTTCAGATGCCGGCTCTTTATTCGATTTGTCCAATCGAATAAAGCTTCATAGTCATCGTTTTTTAAGCAATCAAGTGCATGCTCAAGGAGCTCTTGGCTCGTCAAGTAATCAGATGTATCAGCAGGCAGCCAACCGTGAGTTGTCTTCTGTAGTTTCCACCCTAGTAATTCCGCTATTTCTTCAGACGACTTTTTATTTTCAAGACCAAGCTCTTTTTCGGCCCAATCAATTTGAGGCATGGCCTCCTGATATTGCTGAACAAACAAAAATGGAGCTTTTCTTTTAAGCAATCCAAGATAATCAACCGCATCCAATATTTTTTTTAAATCTTTAGCGCGATGATCATTTTTATAACTCAGGGGCTGTTCTGAATTATGGCGCATGATAACTTTACATCCACAATAGGCAGCGTAAACAATGTGGGAACCATAAGAATCTACAACCACATACTCAAACGAACGAAATAAACGCTGCATTCGAACTAATGCATTGCGATCAAACATCCATGCACCAGTTATCCAAGGTAAGTCACGCGATTCAAAATGCTCAACAAATTTACCTAAAACAACATCATGCCCTCCAATGCAACCTGCAACCAAATTGAGTTCCGCAAACTCTTCAATAATATCGTCTAACCAAGTAAACAAACGAGGCTCTTTTATTTCCACTGAAATGGCTGAGTGTGATGGCATGATCAAAAGACTGCCCTCAACACGATTTACAGGCCCACTTTGCGCGTAAATAAAAGGCGCTCCTACTGGGTAGACATTTTTATATCCAACTCCTGTCAAATGGTCTGCGCTATGGCTTGTAAATACTAAATTATTTTTGCTATCCCTATTAAAACCATCAACAGCAAATGAACGCGTGGCACTATCATACTTACCCCCAAAGTCACAAACCCAACCATGCGTCCAGTTTGCATTAGAAGGTATCGATCGCGCTAACCCTAGGTTATGAGCAATACAGTCAGAAGCCCCGTAAAAATCTGGCTCCCCATTCTCTCGCGGATTGAATTCGAATGCAGGTAAGCGATCAATTATAGCCTGAACACCTCGCCTCAAATCAGGCTTGACAGTCGCATTTTGAGGTAGCTCAACAGAAATATAAGTTTTTGATGGACTATTTGCATCCATGGATCTCTTCCATGAATTTGCCATTCGTTGTTTGAATTTGATGTAATCTCTTTCAGTAGTTATGCTCTTTTTATTCTTCGACCACAGTTGCATGAGATATCTCACTGCTACAGCATCTCCTATCTCAAAACTACAACGTATACTCAACGCATAACATACATCATCCCAGAAACAATGCTCAATTTCCTCAAGAATTTGTTTTGCCTCGGCAAACTGACATTGCTTTAAGCAATTTTTAGCTGTTTTAATTTTAATGTCAAAATCGTCCATTATACTATCAACAAAAAGCATCACTGCATCCTAAAACCGCGACGATTTTATAGACACAGCAACTAACTGACCAATCAGATTGCAAGTATTAATTTATTTAGGGCTTGAGTAGCTAAAAACTAGTAAATATGGAATTTTACATATTTCTACAAAGATAGTTAGCATGGATATCCGTTCCAATCACTCACGGTCTCGAGCATAACTTATAAAGGGACGAACATTCGGATAGCTTTAAGACATCTGAATGTTCGTCACGCGAAAAAATGATGACTCGGTCAACTTGGGGCCAGCGTTCCAAAATACGTCGCACCAGCGCTTGCCCCAGAGTACCCGTGCCTCCAGTAATCAGTATACTTTTACGATTCAACATAGACCACGATTCAATACTACCTGCTAACTAGCATGAATACACTCACAACTGAATCTCCGAAAAGGGCTGACCAGCACCCGCATCGGATGCCTTCAGTTCTTCCGCCACCGATGCCGCTGCGGAGGCGGCTTTTTCATGGCCCAAATCAGCGGCGCGTTTAAATAAGCTTTCCGCCTGCTTCAAATCCTTCGCTAAGCCACCTTCACCGTAATAGTAATACAGCCCTAGATTATAGAGCGCATTAGCATGCCCTTTGTCTGCGGCCTTTTGATACAGTTCCACTGCTTTGTGATCATCCTTAGTCACGCCGTGTCCCATGCTGTAACAAAGCCCAAGACTGAATAGGGCTTCGCTATGTCCGACCGTCGATGCATTTTCAAAAAATATAAACGCAGCTCGATGGTCTTGCTCAATACCCTCGCCTCCGTTATAACTAAAGATGCCTAAATTGTAGAGCGCATCTGGATGCCCCGCGTTCGCTGCTTTTCTCAAAAGCTCAATAGCGACAGCCAGGTCGGCCTCCACGCCATGCCCCCCTTGGTACATTTGAGACAGATTATAAATAGCTTGCACATCTTCTTGCTCGGCAGCCAACTTGAACCAGCGGACCGCCTCCGCGGCATTTGCCTCTAGACCATCTCCGACTGCGTACAGATAACCTAAATTGCATTGAGCGCGCGGATGGCCGCCTTCAGCCGCGATGCGTAGCTGTTCCAATAGTTTCGCCTGATCGCGAGTCGCTGCGGGCGCCTGCGCCAATACTAATGATTGTTCATGGGCGGCTAATACTTCCGCGGGATAGGCAGTTTCTTCTGAGCTTGCATTCATAACTAATTCGTAGACTTCGTTGAAAATTTTTCACAGTGTTTATGCCACATCGCTTGGTATGCGGCCTCCATTTCGCGAGCGAGCCCAGCACCATCGTTGAGCGCTGAATTCTTGTAATCCTCTCGCATCCGGGCGCGGCGCTTTTTCAGCGCTTGCGGCTGGGCACTGGCAGCTTGTGCAATCCGCACAAATTGCTCAGGGTCTTTGGCGACCCATCCGTCCATGCCCATACGATGCAAGAGACTGGAGGAAACACGGGACGCGTGACGATCCCCTTGCAGCGTCAATACCGGAACCCCCATATACAAGGCTTCGCAAGTGGTGGTGGTTCCATTGTAACCAACTGGATCCAGAGCAACATCCATATGCGCGTAATTTTCAAAATGGTCGGCACGCCGCGGCGTCACACCCATGAAGCGGATGCGCTGAGGGTCCACTCCATTCATTACAAAGAAGGAGCGAATCGACTCTCGGTTGGCAAAAATTTCCATTGTTTTATGCTTAAGCAGCAAACGTGCCTGCGGAATACTTTGCAGCACCCGCGCCCATAATTCACAAGTTTTCAGGCCAATTTTATTGATATTGTTGAAAGAGCCAAATGTAATGTAGCCGTTTTTAAGGCAGGGAGGTTCGGATGGCTCCGGCAAGTCATTCCCCATTTCGAGGGCATGAAATCCATTGGGCAAATGCCAGATAGTTTCCGTACTATAGGCGTCTGCTAGCGCATGTGGCTCAACAATCGCATCCGAAAACCGATAATCCATTTGGCTCATTCCCGTGCTCGCGGGAAAGCCTAACCAACTAACTTGCACCGGGGCCGCTCGGTTACTAAAGGCATCCAGACGATTGCCTTTCGAATGTCCCGAGAGATCAACCAAAATGTCGATTTGATCTGCTCGAATTTGACGCACCAGCTCCAAAGGATGCATTTCTTTTATCCAGCGCCAATGCGATTCGCCCACCCATTCACGAAAAGCTTTAGAAACCGCATCATCCTCACTGACAGCATCTCTCTGGGAATAGAAAAATACCTCGAATTTCTCTCGCTCGTGTCGCAATAAAACTGCCCGAGCAAAATAACCAACAGGATGCTCCCCAAAGTCAGCCGAAACATAGCCAACTCGAATCGGACGCTCCACACTTAAATCATGCTTAGGGAGCGCTTCATTTAGATGCACCATACGACCATACATCTCCGACCAAGCACAGCGCAGCGCATAGAGTTCATGATGGCACAAACCCTCAACATAACTGGCATCAAAGACATGCATAGAGCGAAAACGATCGCTTGGATTGTAGTCAAAATAACGTTTAAAATAGGGGTAGGCCTTATCGGCTCGCGAGGCGGAGCGATAGACTAAGGCCGCGGCCAACCAAGATTCGGGTTCATCGGCTCGATCCTTTAAAAAGGCGGCACACAATTGCTGTGCTTCCAGCACTTTTTCGGGATACACCAATTCGCTAAGTTTCAGAATCACTTCGATCAAACGCCGTAGGCGTAAGGGGTCCATCGGCGCACGCTCCAGCGCTTTCCAGCAAGCAGACTCCGCGGCTTCATACAACTCACAATCGTACAAGGCGTCCGCATATTGCGCATAACCGATCTTCGTTTCAGTCCCCCACTGGGCTTGCAGCCTTTGAAAAACTTTTTCGCTGTCGAGGGAGTTGCGACTTTTCACGAGATAGTATAACTCACATTCGCAGGCTTCCATGGTCGAAAGTTTTGCAAAGGCATCTAGAATCTCGGGGTCGTGTTTATTAAATTTCCCCAGACTCGCATTGAGCATTGCGTACACTTCATGGGCTTGCGGGCTCTTCTGTAAATACTCCAAACAAACGAGAATCGCCTCACGATGCGCAGCTAAATCTCCGCAGACGGCGTAATGCAATTTCAACAATTCCATTGACTGAGGAAACTGTGATCGCACTTCTTGGCAAAATGATCGTACAGCCTCACTATCAGAGCTACGGGCCAATTGGACTGCTTGCGCAACAGCCGCCTGTAAACTATACTGCTCCCTCATCGAATTCACGAATTCCCTCCTCTTCGCTCAAATGCAAAGAAATAGCGCCCGGCAGCTGTGGACACGGGAGCCCCTCGCAATGCAAATGCGGGTAACCGCTGCTCTAAAGCTGATTGCAAAGCAGCAAGATCCTCAAAAGACCACTGTGGATCCAGACGTTGATACCAGCATCCCAACCATTTACGACCGATTGCCTGTAAATTACATTCGATAAAAAGCTGTTTGCGACAACAAGCTTGAATACGCTCCAGCGCTTGATCTTGCTGTGCAAAATGATGCAGTACGCCACATAAAAGGACACGATCCCACTGCTGCTCTAGCGGCGCATAATCAAAATCATGCTCAATGAAATCAGCGTTAATTTGCTGCAAATTAGCCAACAGTTGAGCATGCGCTAGCAAAGACGCTTCGACATCCACGCCCGTGTAGCGAGAATAATGCCCCTTGAGATGGTGTGCAGCTGCGCCATAACCGCAGCCAACATCCAAGATACTGGCACCCGCATCCAAGCCAAACTCTTGCATCGCCGCCGCTGACGACTCCCAATCTCGACTGCCGTCCAAAACCACTTGGGCGCTATCGATGCTTTGCACGCTGGGCTCTTCAAGCTGCCCAATACGTGGCAAATGAAAAGCCTGTGTGGCCTTTAAATTTAAACGATCCGAATCCCAAATCCATGAGTTATCTTGCAGCGAAGCTAAAAGAAAGGAAGCATCACCGCCCGCTCGAACGCGATCGATTTCTTGTTGTTGGCACCACTCAACATAAGCTTTGGGCGCTAAGTCTCGCACATCTTGCGCCAGAAAGCCTGCACTCGAATAATCGCTCAGACGCAAGATACGCTGCACAGAGTCATAGCGTACGTTCGCCAGCGTTAGATTATTTTGGTAAATACCCAGCGCCTGCTGTTCCAGCAAAGCCAGAACCAAATCAGCCAGTCCGAAACGTCCCTGATCAGCGCGATCATAGCGCAGCAGACTATAATTCCACGTGGTGTCTGAATCGACAGCGGCAACTTCCCGAGAGATCAACATCTTAAATGGCTCAAGCACTTTTCCATCCAAGACCCCACTAGCCATTAATCTGGGAGCTGATTGACATTGCCGGTCGGCAATCGACTGCAGAATCGCCTGCTCTTGATACAAACTTGCTGCAGTCGCTTCCTCAAAAACACGTAATTCGACTGCCCCACAAACACTTACCGAGCTCCAAGAACTCCATGATCCTGTTTTCTGCGGACGAAAAACAACAAACTCAAAGCCCTGCAATTGCACAGACTGTTGCTGCACATGCTGTGCCTGCAGGCTGGCATAACGCTCCAGCGACAAACTGCGCTTGGTGTTCAAGGCTATTTGCCGTAACTGATCTGCCCTTTTACGCAGCGGCGCATGCTGCTGAGACTCCCCGAGCGCCGAGCGGATTTCTGCTAGCCACTCAAATGCAGCAGGTGACAAAGGGTCCTCAACAATCCACTCCCGCGCCACCTTCAAGGCCTCTGCATACGACTGTTGCTCGACTAAACCTTCTAAATTTTGATTAAACAGAGCTTCCAAATTACAAGTGAATGATGCGCGTGTTGACCGGTCGAATCTCGAGGTACATGTAAGGGATGTGCCTAACACAAAAAGTTAAGGCATAAGGCTTGTCAACACCCTAGGCAGGACCAACAAGCGACTCAAGCCTAAACAACAGACCGTGATCAGCTCACTACAAAAGCAAGCATAATAAAATTTATGCCAGCAACGCTGATGTGGATCGACTATAGTGGAGATGAATCAGGCGAAGCTGCTTGCTTGTGCCGCCATTTAGCTCGAAAAACTTTTGGTGAAATGCCCTTCACCCGCTTGAATTGGCGATTAAAGTTTGATAAATTATTAAAACCTGTAGCAAAGCAGACCTCACTAATGGAATGATCTGTAGCCATCAGCTCCTGACAGGCATCTAGAAGTCGAATTTCAATTAATGTGTGCTGAAAACTTTTTCCCGTCATTTGCTTATAAAAGCGACTAAAGGAAGATGCCGTCATACCAGCAATACGCGCAACATCTTTAAGGTAAATCACCTCTCGGGAGTGCGTATTTAGATAGCGAAACGCCTTATCCATGCGTATCGCCTCATATTCTGTCATGCGTCTACTTTGCTGATCTTGAGCCAGAGACTGCACCTCCTCTGGCGTCTGACTCAATACTCCAAGTATTTCCAGAAAGATCATTAATCGCTGGTATCCGGACACCTGAGCGACCTGCTTTAACTTTCCAACAACGGTATGCTTAGTCGCGCCAATAATATTCAATCCACATTGCGCCCTCGTAAACAGCTGAGCAACAGACTGCGTTTCTGGCATTAAAAAAAAAGCCTCCCCCAGGCAATTCGCATGAAACTGCAGCACGATCGAACGCGCCCAATCATGCCCACGACTATCATTTAGATCATTTGCGTAATAATGAGGCACATTTGAACCAATTAAGGCGAGGTTACCAGACTCAAAGTGCGACAAATGGCTGCCAACTAAGCGCGTCCCATGGCCATGCTCAATGTACGTTAATTCTAGCTCGGGATGAAAATGGTAGGGACCATTAAAATGGCGCCTACAACCGACACTGACAGCGAGCGACTCATGGGAACTCGATCGAATCTGCTCAAACTCTAACTTCACAATAAAACGTTAATTCAACCAACACCAATGCTAGACAAAATAGTATTATATCGAGACAAACAAAGCGGAGTAAAGATAAACATTTCCTGTATAATGTAGCACAGATTAACCCAATATAACAATGACATCATACAAAAGCAATACACCGATCGCTCAATACACTGGCTACAAAGGCTTGCCTACACTATCAGGACTTCACACGATGGAGGAATCCATTGAGCGAGGACTGACCGTAGAAGAAGCAGTCGGCCGCCTAAAGTACACCCACTGGGCATTGCGCCGACTTCATGAAATTTTTGTAGCACGGATCACCTCTATCCCAGTCTATGAGCTCAAAATGACGTTTTCTTTACATGCACACTATTGTATCGAACATGTCGACAATGTTTTTAAGCGAGTCAGAGAAATGCGTCATCCACCTTACGGCATGGATAAAGCACCCCACAAAGACTTCGATTTTTTCTTTGATGAAATTCAATGTGCAGAAGGCTATGAAGCACTCCTCTTAGGCTTGTACGAGAAAGCGATTCCCCACTTGGTGGCAGCAGTCAAAGAACAACTCAAGCTGACAAATCGCTTACACGAACACCCAACCTACAGGAAACTACGGGTTCTACTCATCGAACTAGAAGATATTGAAAGTTACGGTAAAAAAGCAATCGAATGCTTAGTCGATGAAAACTGCAGAATGCAACATACTGCATGGCTAAAATTACTGGATGATATCATTTCAAATTTTGGGGGCTTTACCGGTACGCAGAGCAAGACTCAGCATGAGCTCACTGCGCACTTCTCTTCCAAGCCCTTCAAATTCGACGGTACACCACAACGAGACGAACGCTTCATTGATAAATACAACATGAGCGTTAATCCGGAGGCCTTATTATTTGACGATCAGATGCCCCTACTACCAAAAACCCTTATGCTCGCCTTCAAGCGGTTGCGTGAAATTGACGTTCCCGAAATGATGGCCTCCATTATCACTGAAACTAAAGACAAGCCATTGGGCTATTATGTTGACATGACACGCCACTTGTGGGACGAAGCACGACATGCGATGATGGGTGAAATCAGTTTTGTTGCCAACGGCATCGATTGGACACAAATACCGATCAATTTCACTTGGTCACTAGAACTCAACACTCGGCTGACACCTCAAGAGCGTCACGCAGTTTTGTTTAGTATCGAACAGTCTTTGATGGGCAAAGACACCGGCAAAGAAAAAGAGTGGGAGCTCGCAGTCGCATCTAGCGACCGCATCAGCCAACTCAACCAAGACTACGATTGGGCGGACGAGATTCTGCACGCAAAAGTAGGCAGAGACTGGTTTGTAAAGGACTTCGGAAGCCAAACAGATGCCGTAAAATATGGAAACGAATGCGTTTACCGCGGTTTTTTACAACACGTTGCAGCATATAAGCCAGCTGGACTGACTGAACATAATAACTGGTGGCCAGACTTGTACAGGGCAGCCTGCGAGCATTGGGACATCGAACCAGAAAAAGCCGTCTTAGAGTACAAAGAATTCTACGATACAGGCAACCCAAATCAAAAATTACAATCAGTATAACTATTTAACCCACAATTTAAAATGGATGATAGCTACCAAAAGTTTCGCGTTGACAGAATTGTTATAGAAAGTTGGAACACAAAATCCTATTTTTTAGTACCCTCCGATGGAAGCGCTACAAAACCTTACACTCCCGGGCAACATCTGCTGTTGCGTCTTTCAGTAGACTTGGAAGACCCACAGCTCAAGATACTCCGTTTTTACACGCTCTCAGATTGTTATCGTGCCGGCGAGGCTTATCGCATAACTGTAAAACATGAGACCGCACCGGAGGAGCACTTGCCGAGTGGGGCGGGTTCGACCTATCTGCACAGCCACATTTCCGTTGGCGATCAAATAGAAGCGAAGGGCCCCATGGGTGATTTTACCCTAAATACGGACGATAGCTCACCGATTGTCTTGATCGCTGCAGGGATTGGAATAACGCCGATCTTGGCAATGGCTCAGGCAATGGCGGCTCATGCGAGCAACCAGCGAAGCATTCACATCTTCATTGGTATGACCAATGGCAAGCATTATCCCTTCAAGGAAGAATTAGCGGAACTCGCAAAAAATGCGCCCACAATTCGCTTGCACATTAGCTACAGCCAACCGACGGGCGATGATGTGGTCGGAGTTGACTATCATGAACAAGGACGCCTTAGTGTGGATACGTTAAAACGTGCACTTCCTGATAGTCATCAACAATACTACATATGTGGACCGTCTTCAATGATGGATGATCTGACTAATGGGCTTGCAGATTGGGGCGTCGGTGAAAATCAAATGTTCACCGAATCATTTGGTCCCAGCACAGCGACAAAGTCAGTTGCTTCGGAACAAGCGGACACTTCCCAGACTGGTGATGATCCAGCGACAGTTAGTTTTAGCAAGAGTAATCAAAGCATTCAATGGGATGCCCGTTATAATAACCTATTGGAATTTGCCGAAGCCAATGGCATTTCCATTAATGCAGGTTGTCTATATGGGGATTGTGGGATTTGTATTACAAATCTCCAGGCGGGTGAGGTGAATTACAATCATCCAACTGAAATCATTCCAGAAGTCGGCAGCTGCCTGCCCTGTAGTTGCAAACCAAAAGGCTCAATTAGCCTAAACGCTTAATCCGCACTGTTGATCGTAGACGATGACAGCACATCGATTAGCAGGCCTTCAACAACACTATTATAGACTCCAGTGTTCGCAGGGACACATTCATCAACAGGTAAGCTAGCCAAGTCGCTTGGTTCACAGACACAATGATACATAGCTTCGATTAAGCGCCCTTTTGGTAGCGTAAATTAAAACAAACGTGGGGCATTCGAACCGACGCCGTATCGCATGCAACTTACAGTTCTCGTCAGTACTGTAAGTTGCTCGATTCCGTAAAAAAAAATTATTATAATGGATCAAAACAACTTAGAATACGATTGGATTGAAAATTGGACAACGGTGCCATCGACACCGAGCGCCATTACAAATGGCCGCACCCATGGTGTGGTGGTGACGCGTGAAGGTCATATCCTAATTTTTCACCAAGCCAAAGACGGCTTATTGACATACAGCTCAGAGGGTACACTCATTGCGTCACATGGTGGCACTCGTTGGATGAACGCCCATGGAATGACGCTCATTCATGAAAACGAACAAGAGCGCCTGCTTTTAGTAGACAATGCTAGCAGTGAAGTTGCGAAAACAGATCTAGATGGCAGAGTTTTAATGAGCCTAGAGCCACCTAAAATAACTGCATATCAAAATCAAGCCTACGAACCCACATGGGCAGATCAGAACCCCGAAAACGGAGATATTTGGGTCTGCGACGGCTACGGTGCTTCCTTAATCCATCGCTACAGTAAAGATGGACGCTACATCAGCAGCTTTGATGGGCTCGATTCTGGGCAAAAGTACGACAGTCCGCATGGGATCAGAGTTTTCATAACGAAATCTGGCCCACGACTATTCATTGCCGATAGAGCCAACAAGCGAATAGTACTCTGTGACGCAGAAGGAAAATTTCTACACGCCATTAAAAACAAAACTCACAGTCCTTGTAGCTTCGATCGACATCAAAATAAATTGTTGATCCCAGAACTGTACACGGGCGTTAAAGTATTTGATATTGAATCATTTGAACTAATAAAAGAATATGGAGCCAACCAACATGTTGCGCCCAATGCGGACCCCAACATTTTTTGGCCGCCGATAGCAACGACGGGCTGGCCAGACCTCAAAGGAACAGCATTGCTCGAAAAAGACGCCTTCAATAGTCCCCACAATGCTTGCTTCGATCATCATGGTGATATTTATGTCGTTGAGTGGATTGAGGGCGGCGGTAGAATCATCAAAATAGAACACGCTTAAACGCGAAAGATGCGACGGCATTATTCAGGATTCGTATTGTATTTTAACTAATTTTATACTGGTCAAAAATGAGTCTACCCTGCTTCGCATGCGGTTTAAAAACAAGACTGATGTGTCCTGAAAAAAGTAGACATGTGATTCTCTTTCAAAGAGGATCATAAACCATGAAGAAACGACAATTCGACCTGCTCCCCTAAAATAGTCCCGATTAAAATGAGAGAACCGATGGTTTAGGTTTTCGTTGTAGTTGTGTGCTTGCAAGCCTTTTGATGCCTCCTTGCCCCCTAGGGGGGCGCGCGATTTTTCTGCGAAGGCCTCAGGCGTTTGGTTGTTCAATGAGCTGTGTGGCCAGACTTGGTTTTAATCCTCCCTCCAGCGTTCGATTTTGTTTTTAGCGTGGTCGATATTGTGAATCAGTGCTCGTTCAAGCACTCATCGCGGACCTTGCCATTGAAGCTTTCGACGTAGGCATTTTGATTGGGTTTCCCCGGCTGGATAAACTGATGATTAATTTTCCTTTTGTAGGTCCAGGCATCGAGTGCGGTTCCCGCGAACTCGGGCCCGTTGTCGGTCAGTAGGTTTTTTGGTTTGCCCCGTAGTTCGATAAGTCGGTCCAGCACACGGGTGACATGCTGGCCGCTGATTGAAGTGGAGACTTCCATCCAGAGGGCCTCCCGAGTGTAGTCATCCAAGACATTGAGAATACGAAGTTTCCGCCCCGAGCTTGTACTGTCGTGCATGAAGTCTAAGCTCCAGCGTTGGTTCGGGCCTTCGCTAACCTGTAGTTCGAAGCTACGCTGCGTGCGAGCACGCTTGCGGGGGCGCTTCCTGACCTGCAGGCCTTTTTCTTTATAGATGCGGTAGATGCGCTTGTGATTATCCATGTGGCCATCTCTCTGGAGTAGGACTTGTAGTCTGCGGTAGCCCAAGCGCTTGCGCTGCTGAGCCTTCTGACGGAGCGCTCAGCGCAACGGCGAGTCATCCTGACTTCTCGACTTGTAGCGATAACAGCTTCGGCTGATTTGAACCAGCCCACAGGCCCGGGTTGCACCGATTTCGTGATCGGCTTGCAGATAATCTGCGGCAACCCGTCTGTCTGCGGGCTTCACCAGTTTTTTGAGTTGATGTCCTTGAGCATGACGATGTCTAGAGCCTGATCGGCGACCAGTCGCTTCAATCGTTCG
>Ga0213867_1000888_pt1 | contig 13298 bp, 17 predicted proteins | sample PICome_12_FD_160120 | JGI IMG/M metagenome (GOLD analysis project Ga0213867, IMG submission 160120) | Coastal seawater microbial communities near Pivers Island, North Carolina, United States - PICO540 | ecosystem: Environmental > Aquatic > Marine > Coastal | place: USA: North Carolina... | reverse complement strand
TTTAAGTTCGTCTTTTTTTACTTGATTACTAGGCATAAAAAGGAGGTTACTCAACCTCCTTATCTATACTCTTTTCAGTAGAAATTCCTATCCATGACTTCAAATAGTCAAGGTTTCCAAACATGTAATCATCATACTCTGCTGCTTTTCTATAAGCATCTAAGCATTCTTCTGTTAAATCATCAAAGTTGGAATCCTGAGAATGTGTTTCCTTTGACATCTTGCTTGATACCTCCGACTACATAAGACTCGACTTCTGTCTCCTGAGGGGCAACCTGAAGTCCCTTAGAAGAAATCCAGTGTTGTGTCCAAGGAAGTGGATTATTCTTCGCTGCAATGTCATAAACAGGCTTGAGACCAATTGCTTTCATTCTACGGTTTGCAATCCATTCGACATACTGCTGTAACAGTTTGTCATTTAAACCGATCATAGAACCATCTTTAAACAGATAGTCTGCCCACTTCTTCTCTTCATTTACAGCACGATCAAACATCTTATAAGTCCACTCTTCCTCTTCCTTCATAATCTGCTTCATCTCAGGATCATCACCTGACCTCCACTTATTCAGGATGTTTTGAGTAATTGCAAGATGCTGATTTTCGTCTCGTGCGATGAGAGAGATAATTTTAGCGGATCCTTCCATAAGCTTGAGTTCTCCAAACGCAAACGAGCAAGCGAAGGAGACATAGAACCTAATGCCTTCAAGAATGTTGACGTTTGCGATTGCTCTGTAGAGTTTTCTCTTGACATCTTTACTTTCCCAGTGTGATGATGGTGAATCTCTGAAATCTTGTTGCCACATGTTTCCAGTGCCCCATTTCTGAGCACTGTTGATAAAGTCATCATACGCCTCTGTAACGGTGCTAGCACGGTCCAGAATGCGTTCATCGGTGACGATCTTATCAAATACCTCTGAAGGGTCTGAATAGACGTTCTTGATGATGTAAGTGTAGGAGCGACTATGGATCATTTCCATAAATCCCCAGACTTCCATACATGCTTCCAGTTCTGGAAGTGAGCAGTATGGAATGAATGCCATACCAGGACCACGACCCTGAATGGAGTCAAGCATAATCTGATACTTCAGATTAGAAGTATAAATGTGCTTTTGTTCTGGGCGCAGTGTCTGGTAATCTCCGCGATCTTTCTGCAATGATACTTCTTCTGGTCTCCAAAAGTATCCAAGTTGTTGAGTTGTTAGTTTATCAAAGATTGGATACTTATAAGAGTCATACCTCTGGACTCCCAGAGGTTTACCAAAGAACATTGGTTGTTTTTTAGTATTCACTTGTTCCGTATTAAATACGGTCATTCCCTGTACTTCAGGTTTCTGTTCTTTGGTAGTCAGAAAATCGTATTGCATTCGTTACCTCTTTTGATTCTTGTATGTATTATAACTTAGATTTTGCAGGATTCGCAATCCTCCTCTTCAGCACTCTCAATATCATTTAGAAGATTTTGAAGTTCAGACTTTTCATCAGTCACTTCATCATTCTTTTGATCATAAGTATTCTGATAATAAGAAGTCTTCCATCCATACTTGTAAGTAGTGAGGAAGTCTTGTGCCATCACAGAAACAGGAACTTCATTATCGGGATAGTTTTCTGGGTTATAACTCCAGTTGCCACTGATTGCCTGGTCAAAGAACTTTTGAATTACAGCAATCACATTGATGTATCCACGATTGGATTCCATTTCCCAAAGTAAGGTGTAGTTGTTCTTCAGGGTATTATACTGCGGAACAATCTGCTTAAGAGGTCCCTTCTTCGACTTTTTAATGGACAAGTAGTCTCTAGGTGGTTCGATTCCGTTGGTTGCATTTGACACAACGGAACTGCTCTCTGATGGCATCTGTGCGGACAGTGTTGAGTGCCTAAGACCGTGTTCCAAGATAGATGCTCTAAGACCTTCCCAATCATGCGCCAATTCAATCGAAGTAATTTCGTCTACATCCTTCTTGTATGTATCAATGGGAAGAATACCATCAGAATACTTGGTACGTCCAAAGTTTTCGCAGTACCCTTTCTCCTTTGCAAGATTGTTTGATGCTTTCAGGAGATAGTATTGGAAAGATTCGGAGAGACCATGAGCAGCGTCCCATGCCTCTTGGGAATCGTAGTTAAACCCTAGTTTTGCCAAATAGTGGGCGAGACCAATAAAACCTATCCCAAGCGACCTACGTGCCTTTGTGGCGCGTTCTGCTGCCTTTACAGGATACTCCTGGTAATCAATCAGTTCATCCAGTCCACGAACAGAAAGATCACAAAGTTCTTCCAGTTCCTCATCGGATTTGATTTTTCCTACATTCACAGCGGAAAGAATACACAGGGCAATCTCACCAAACTCATCGTCAATGTGATTGATAGGTTCCGTTGGAAGTGTAATCTCTTGACAAAGATTACTCATACTAACTTTATCTTTGAACGAAGAGTGAGTATTACAATGGTCGATGTTCATAATGTAGATACGACCAGTTTCTGCTCTCTCCTTCAGAAGGTCCAGAATGAGTTCTTGAGCACCGATAGTTTTTCTTGGAATAGACTGATCTGATTCATAGTCCACATACATCCCGTCAAATCGATCAGTGCCAAAAGCATCATACAAACCAGGAACGTCGTGTGGAGAGAAGAGTGAGACTTCTCCGTTTTGGATGAAACGTTCATAGAAGAGTTTGCTGATTTGAATGCTATAGTCTAGTTTACGAACTCGGTTATCTTCAGTTCCTTTATTATTTTTAAGGACTAAGATGTCTTCTATTTCTTGGTGCCAGATTGGAAAGTGAACCGTAGCTGATCCACCTCTGATGCCATTTTGAGTGCAGCATCGGACAGTTGATTCAAACATTTTGAGAAACGGAACAACACCAGTGTGCTGGACTTCGCCACCTCGGATTTTACTGTTGATGCCACGGATTCTGCCTGCGTTGATACCGATTCCCGCCCTTTGTGCAACATATCTGCCGATAGCCATATTAGAACTAAAGATGCTATCGAGGGTGTCATCAACATCAACAAGAACACAGCTAGCAAATTGTCGAAGTGGAGTTCGCACTCCCGCCATGATAGGTGTGGGAATGTTGATTTTGTGCTTTGAGATTGCGTCATAGTATCTCCTGACGTATGACATTTTGGTTTCTTTTGGATACTCTGCAAAGATAGTCAGAGCAATCATCATGTACATAAATTGTGGCGTTTCGTAAACTCCACCGCCACTTCTGTCTTGCACAAGGTATTTATCAACGACCTGACGTAAACCTGCATAAGTGAATAAGAGGTCACGATCATGATCGATGTAACTATTAGCCCGTGCAATCTCTTCTTTAGAATACTTATTGAAGATTTCACTATCATAAACTTGAGAGTTTACACAATTAATTATGTGACTTTCAAGGTTAGGAAGTTCTTTATGTCCACCATAGAGTTGCTTACGCACCGCAAAGAGGAGCAGACGTGCAGCAACATACTGATAATTTGGATGCTCCAGATCAATCAGATCACTTGCACTGCGAATCAGAATCTCTTGAATCTCTGCTGTCGTAATACCATCATAAAACTGAATACCTGACTTCATCTCAACTTGACTCGCAGAGACCCCTGCAAGACCCTTGGTTGCCTCTTCAACCATCAAATGCATCTTATCCAAGTCAAGAGATTCAATTCGTCCATTTCTCTTGACTACCTTTGTACCGTTGCTCATATTTTCTTCCAAGTGTTAAATTTAAGTTTTGCTTCTAAACCAGAGTAAGTATTTAATTCTATCACAGACTGCACATCCAGTCCAGATAATACCATGTCGTTAATGTCTTTATCAGTTATGTTGGATGGCCAGATTACTACCTTATCTCCACGCTGGGTGGCTGCATCAATCTTTGCAACGATTTCCTTGTTTCTTGGTTCGTTGTCATAGACGTATACGAACCGATAATCCAAATTGCTAAGGTTAGCATCGCTGCCACACATAGCAATAGCATTTCTAACGAAATGACTGTCGAACGGTCCTTCTGTGACATAGACTGGTTTAGTCGTATCGATTTCATCAAGTCCGTAAATCTTAGGAACATCTTCCTCCAACATGATGGTAATGTATTTAACCTTGCTAGGACCAAGTGCTCTTCCCTGAATTCCGATAAGTTTTTTCTGGTAGAAAATTGGAATGACTATCCTAGGTTCATCATAATAAGTATTATCAAATGTCTTTTTCAGACTATTGACCCACTTCTTAAAAGTAGGGGTGTAATAAAATTTATGCGGATTTAATTTTCTACCTTCCAGATACTTTTTTGCGTCTTCATTCTCTGACGCTTTTGGAAGATCGATCTTGGTATTGAATACAGGTTTCTTAAACTCAAACTTAGGTTCTTCTGCTACAAAGTTTTTACCAGTCTTACCCTCTTTGAATTTTTCAAAAGTGTATTCCTTATGAAGATTAACATCAATCTTCCTCAAGAAGTTATTGAATGAAATGTTGACGCCACAATTGTGACACTTAAAGTTAGTATTGTTTTTTACTTGGTAAAGATAACCTCTCGCTCTGTTCTTATTCTTCTGAGAGTCCCCACAAATTGGGCAACGGAAGTTATAGAGATTACTCTTTACTCTTTTAAATTTCAGAAGTCTAGGAGACAAAATACCAATGTATTTGGTATCAACAAAATCCATAATGTAGTAGAGAGTTTATTTTACCTGTTCTACTATTCTATCTGGGGATGCCACAGAAGTCAATAAGTTAGATGCGATTCCACTTGTAGCAGCACCAATAAGAAGACTTGCTACTATAATGACTCCACCCACTTGCCATCTGAATTTAGCAAAATCTTGTATCTTTTCTTCTACTTTTAAAATTCTATCTTTTACTTCTTTATGGTCTCTTTTATTTTCTTCCTTTACTTCATCAAGCATCTTTAATAATAAGGCATCAGTCTTTTCTGATTCCTCTAGTTTATTTTCATGCCTTTCTAGTATAACAGAAATCTTATTACTATTCTCGGAAATAGACGTTACAGCACGTTCTAACTTGTCCAACATTTCCTTGGACAAGTTCTCATACATGTCGAACTTTGATTCTAAAACGGCAATGTTCTTACCAAACCCGAACGCCATTTTTCTACCTTATAATTTTTGGTTACAATAAAATGTAATCACTCCTGTCCACTTTACCACGGAATTTGATAGTTTAAGAAGATTATAAAGTGAAGGACTTTTCTTTAATTTTTCCATTTGGCACTAGTGCCATTTACTTATTATTATTTATTTCTAAGATAATCTAACCACTTCTTACGAGAACCTCTTCCGCCTTTTGCATACTTTTTCATTGGTTTATCATAACCAGCAACAGGTCCTCCTTCATCAGCGGATGATGTAAACCCACCAGTTCCAACAACCATAGATTCTCTAAGGTTTCTAAAGTGATTGATGACCCTATCTATCTTACTCATTTTTAAAAATTAAGTTTAGTTCTCTTAAACAATTCAAATCAACTGGTATGTCATGAATGTTTGTTTTAGGATAATCAGGAATCTTATTCAAAAAAACCATAAATGTTTTTAACTGTGGCCACATCTCCGATTCCAATTTAAAGAATAGCATAGGAGTTGCTGCTTCACCAAAAACATTATACAAAATAGTAAAATGATTAATTAACAGGTGAGTACGAATCTCACCTGTTTTTTTATATCTCTTTAGAAGTCTTTTGACATATTTAAAGTGATTTAAGTCACGATTAAAATCATCTTTGGTCACTGCCTGAGGATTTTCATAATTTTTAATTGCAAATAAAAGGAAGTTATCCTCATTCAGATGATCAAATTTCATACTTACACTATATTAAAATCAAGTTCCAGGGAAGTATCCGTCATCAGCATCGTTATCAGTTGTAGTAAGAATTCCACCAGCAACTAATACTTCGTGCTTAACTCTCAGTTCTCCATGACAATCAATGTATGTGGTAACACCAACCCATCCACTATGTCCTACGGCATAAGCAGTGGTTGCTGCTGCACCAACTTCAATTGCATCAACACCGTACACAGCAGTTGTTACAGGACTTGTAGAGTAACCAACTGTCTTCTCTTCAGGTGCTCTATAAGTGCTGTCAAGAATTGTGTAACTTGGTTCCTGTGAAATGTAGTATGCAGTGCCTGCAGGAATTACAGTAGTAGTAAATCCAGCAGTAGAAGCAAGAGTTAATGCAGTACTTCCTACGCCAACGATTGCTGCATAACCATAAGTCGCACCAGCACCTACGGTAATAACATCACCTTCACCAACCGCATCAGTGAAAGTAACTACTCCAACAGGACCATAAGCAGTCTTAGTCGCAAAATCAACTTCAATTGTACCAGCATCATATACTAAATCTGTATTTCCCCAGAGTGCCATTCTCTTTACCTTTTTGAAAAGTTTTACTAAAAAATATTTATAAAAAAGGAGAGTTTCCTCTCCCCTTTGATTGTATTTTATTTATGCGATTTATTTTGCTGCTTCACCTGCTTCTTGAAAAAGCAGTGACTCAATTACATCTACAGCACCATCATCGAGTTTGTTGTCAGTGGAAGCAGCAAGACTACGAAGAATTGAAACCAAATAACGACGGACTTCTTCTTTCTCAAGAAGATTTCCAATCGTTTTCTTTGCCAGAGGGAGGAATAATGCCCACATAATTTTTTACCAAAGTCTACATTCTATATAGCAATCAAACCTCTTTATTTTGACTTTGCTGTGAAGTTTGCTTCTGAACTTTCCTTTGACGGATTGATGCAAGTTTCTTATCAATCTGTGCAGACTTTCTCTGAAGTTGAACTTCTTGAGGACTCATCTGTACTTCACCCTGCATAGATTCTTTGACTTCAGGGAGTTTCTTATGCTTTGTTGATGCAAAATCCTTTGCATCTTTCTTGCTCATGCCCGCAGCTGCTTTGGCGACCTCAGCAGATGCAGGCGCTTCACCCTTTTTTGCGGCATAAACCATCCCCATAAATCTCTGTTGTTTTTTGGAGACTGCTTTCTCATCAATCTGCTCAACTTCTTCACTCATACGATCGACAACTTTCTGTGCCTGTCTTTTCACAAATCTCTTTAAAGAAGTCTTTGCCCTATTTTTTACATCACTTCCTTTTTGAGAAAGTTCTCTTGCTTTATTGTAAGCAGCGACTTGTGCTTTAGCAGATGCCATACCATACTTTTCTTTTGCCTTTGTTTTTGCAGCAGAAAGTTTTTCACCAACCTTTCTCTTAATGTATCTCATACGACCTTGAAGTTTGCTCTGCTTCTTAGGTTCAAGTCCCTTACTATCGTGACCATAAGTTACAGTCGCTTCATCAAGTAAAACAACTTCAAATGCTTCTTCAATCTCATCTTCGGTATAACCTTCTTCAAGGAACTCATCATAGATGGTATTAATAATAACATCCAACTCATCAATCTCTACTTCTTCAAGGAGAGTTCCACCAATACCTTCTACTGCTTCACCCAACTTTGGGTTAATAGAGATTTTATTTTTCTGGTTCTTAGGCATCTCTTTGATTTGCTTCTCACCATCTTCATCAGCAACTTCAATCAAATCCTGTCTCCAGTTTGAGAAAGATTCCTTTGTCACTTTCTTAGGTCCAGTGAATACCTTTTTCTTGCCATCGGGACTTGGAACAAACTCACCATACTCACCCTTATGCTTATCATTATGCTCTACATCACCATCAACATCAGTATCAATTCTCTTTGATGCCTTCTTAGCAAGTTTTCCAATGTTTCCAGAGGGAACTTCTACTTCACCATGAATATTTTTCTCTTCCTTTGCTAGATCACCAAATCTTTCACGATGCTTTCTGAGTTTCATAGACTGATCACGAAACTCTTTCTTGGATTCGTAACCACTTGATTTAGACCCATCTTTAATGGAAGATCCTCTTCCTAAAGATTTTCTTTCAGATGATTGTGAAAGTTTAGTTTTATCTCCATATTGAGTTTTAAACTTTTCATCAAGTTCTACTTCTTCAACTTCTTCAACGTAGGGAGCAAGTTTTTTCTCAGTCTTTCTGAATTCAGCAGGTGATTCGTATCCAGTCTTTTTAGCATCAGGATTGATAGAAGAACCTCTACCAAGAGACTTTCTCTTAGATGATTGCTTTCTTACATCAATCTTTTCATCAACCATCTCTCCTTCTGGTTCATAAGAATTATAAACACCAGTCTTCATTCCCTTATAGTGCTTCATAAGATCAGCAAGTGCTGCCTTTTTATCTCTTATGCTCTTGATGTTTTTAGCGCGTTCTTTCACCTTAGACTTATCAGCAAGTTTAGTTACTCTAAGTTCATCAATCTGCTCTACTTCTTCAACTTCTTCAACCTCTTCTACAGTTGCTCTCAGTTTATTGAGTCTCCTCTCTTTTGATTTTTGATCAAGTTTTTTGAGGTATGCTTGTCTCTCTGCATCATTCTTAAAACGACTACCTAATGTCTTTCTCTTTGTGACGACAACACTTTCTTCTACGTTCTCGTCATCTTCTTCATCTTCACCCTTTTTCTTGGAGATTGCCTTACCAATCGCCTTTCTCTTCTTGTGAAGATACTTATCAGACTTATCTACATCACCATCATTATCGATGTCTGCATCTTCCTGACCTACTGGGTCAAGTTTCTTTGATTCTTTCTGAACAAAGGAAGAAGACTCCATGTCTTTCTGAGTTTTCTTTACTTTATCCATTGCCTTATTAGCATCAGCAACTGCTTTCTCTCCTTTCTTATCCCAATCCTTTTTCTTTTCAGCAGCCATTGCCTTAAGTCTATCAGCAATTGCACCTTCCTTCATCCAACGAGGAACAGTATCGTCCTTCACTTTCTTCATGTCTGCAACCGCTTTCTCATTATTCTTTTGACGCTTTTTCATATCAGTCTCAAGATATGAATTGTCTTTCTTCTCAGCAATCTGTTCCAGATAGATTTTTGAAATATCGTTAAGATGAGTCATTAGTATGAAGTATTACTTTTTAGCCTTATACTTATTTATAAAATTGCGGATGCTCTTAACATCTGCCATTCTCATTGTGTATTGAGTAAGTGCTGGTGTTCCAACTTCTCTTTGGTCTGCAGGGACACCAGATACATCAGTAAATGCTTTCTTCTCTACTACATCAGTAATCCAAGACTTGAACATTAGATTCTCTTCAGTAGCACAGATAAGATAGTTAGTTCCACGACGAATAATCTTACCTCTCAATCCAGTGTTTGCGTTCTCTACGATTGTTCCTTTTCTAAAGATGTGTCCACCAACATAATGCTCTCTTAGATTCTTATAGTTAGATCTTGGAGACACTTTCCACATCTCGCTTTTTGTCTCTACGCCAATACCACTCTTGACTTTCTTGAATAACTTTTCAGAATCTTTGAAGTTCTTTGGAAGACCTGCCTTAAATCCATCAAGATTATCTTGAGCAGCAAACTCTCTCATCTTCGATGATGTCTCACTATCATTATCTCTTTCACCACCAGCAACTACAGTAATGTCGTCAAAGTTGTAAAGGTCTCCATTGTGTTTCTGGGCAAGACCTCTGAACTCACCAAGTCTATCAGCACCAACAACAATCGTCACTTCTCTGTAACCTTCATTCTCCATCTTTTGAAGAACATCAAAGATAGTAATCGCTTCATCATCATTCATAATGTTGTCCTTAAATGAAGGGAACATCTTTTTCATAAACTCAATTTTAGTTTCAGGTTTCAGAGGATTCATGTCAGAATCTTGTCCTCTAGAAGGATAAATCTTCAGGTCAGAACCACCAGCAATTCCTTTTGCAGCAGTGAATAATTGCTGATGCTTCTTGGTTGGTGGGTTAAACTTACCAAATACCAAAGTTACTTTATTACCACCTTCACCATCTTCTGGTGCTGGTTCTTGTGTTTGTGGTTTCTCTGGTTCTTTTGGTTTCTTTTTCTGGTCTGGAGGAACATCTCTTCCAGGTCTTTGTCCTTGATTATAAAACTTCAGATCACCACCTTCAGTCTTTGCGACAAACTCTCCAGACGCATTATACCATCCGCCATGACCATCTCCCTTGAGTCCCATTTTCTTTGCTCTTTGGGACGCAAGTGACTCTTGTGCTTCAGTTATAAAACGCGAAAAGTTTTTCATTCTTTTAAACTTATATATACTATATTTATTGGTATTACGATCTCTTGATTTTTGCGTAGTTAATATTTCTCATTGACATAATCTCATCATTTTCAACTACATGAAGACGACCAGCAACTTCTTGCCAAGTATATCTTCTTGGTTCATTCCAATGGAAATTAATTCCTTGAAATCCCCAATTAAAAATGGAAGTCACAGCAACTAATGGATGCTGATCATAATCAATATCTGGGGTCTTGGGATTATAGATGAAAGTATAATAATTTCCCTCTTCGGGAACTAATTCAGTTTTATCAAAGACATCAATTATTTCAACCATAATATCTTCTGGGTCAGAAAGATTTTCAATTCTCTCATTAAGAATATCAAGTCTACTTTTAGATTCTGCTTTCTTTCTTCTCTGCTCTTCTAATTTTTTTCTTTGAGATGTTAAAAGAGATGGTGCTTTTTTAGCCTTGCTTAGTTTTCTAGGCATTATCGTCTAAGTGGAGTTTCTATAAAAATTGCATTACTAATTTCTTTTTTTGGCCTAGCTTCTACTCTAATTCCAGGAAATCTATCAACATTTCTTCTTTCAGATCTCCCCCTAATGTGAAAGTATGGATAAATGTCTCTAGGAATCTCTCTCACATTTTCAATTAAATTATTACAATTCACAATAAGTTCTCCAGAAGAGTTCGGATTAATTTGATTGTTAAAATTTTTTATTATAATTGAACCATTACCCAAAATATCATCACCAAAACATACCTTTTTGACATCAGATGTTCCGCATTTATATGCTAGTCCTATTTTCTTTTTTGTTCCAGATTCAACTATATCATAAGAATACTTTGTTTTTTTACCAGAAACTGGTATATGATCAATTTCAAAATTTCTATTGCCACTTTTGCCATTAATTTGATCTATTGCAAAATCAGCAATTTTTTCAGCAACCAAATCTCCAATTAATGTATCTGCCGATTCCCATTCTCCAAATTTATTCTTTTTCAAAGAAACTTTGTATTCTTTATTATCAGAATAATAGACAATAAAGTCAGATTTTTGTCCTCTTTTGTCTTCTCCACCAATAAACTTTACTTTATATACATCGTTCAAAACTATATTTTTAGTAGTAGTTTTAAATACTATAGTATTGATCTGTTGTTTTTTTCTATTAAGAATGTTATAAAAGTTTCTTTCGTTACTATCTTTTATATTTGTTCCTAAAACTTCGATCATTTTTTTTAACTATTTATGAAAAAACCTCCCATTTCTGGGAGGTCTCTAAATCAAACTCTACCTCTTGTCTTAACCGTAAAAGTCTTTCCACCTTTATCATAACCAGAAACTGAAACCTCAGGTCTTCTCTTATCTACAGTGTATCCCTTCTTTTCATCGGGAACAGGTTTTTTCATAGACCTTCCTGCGTATTCAGTTTTTTTTTCAGGCTTCTTTTTGAACATTCCTAAGATTTCATCAATCTGCTCTTCAGTAATCGCATTCGCCATAATCCAGTTTGCTTCCTGAATGTCTTGTGCGATTTCCTCATCAATCAGAAACTCAAGGATAGTATCAAAGACATCAAACTCTTCCTTACGGAGTTTCTCTTTTACCTTTCTCTTTACTTCACCAGCAGCATACTGAACTGCTGCCTTTGGGTTCTTTTTGATGTCGTCTCTTACTGCTTTGTTGAGAGCAGCTCTCTTTTCTGGTTTTCTCAACCAACCAGGATTGTTATGGATTCCCTGCTTGTAAGCATACTTATTAATATGCTTCTTGACTTTCTCACCAACTTTATCTCTGAGACCTTCTTCTACGTTCTCGACTTCTTCTTTCGTAGTCTTCTTACCACGACCAACAAACTTATCAAACTCTGCTTGTTGTCTCTTCTTACGCTCGGCAGAAGAAATGCCATAGTCATGACCAAAGTCTTGACCAGTTGAGGAGGTGCCTTCACGCTTTCTTTGTGCAGCAAGACGTTTTTCACGACGAGCTGCCATTGCTGCTAAAGAATCTGCCTCATCAACCTGCTCTAATTCTTCTACTTCTTGAGGAGCATGAACTTCCTGGTATGCTTCCATCAAACTTCTAAGTTCTTTAGAATCCATCTTTGATAATCTTTAACTATTATAAATTTATTTATAAAAAAAGACCCTCAAGGGGTCTCGGTTTCTTCTTCTTTTTTCTTGTTAAATCCAAAGGGTGCAGAAAGTTTCTCTTCGATTTTTAGTTTTACAGCAGCTTCAGCAATTGATGCCATGGCGGATAGAACATCTGCTGGTTTTGCATCTTCACCAAGTTCTTTGGCGACATAATGATACTTAGGCCAGAATAGTTCTCCTGCCTTTTCATAATCTTCAACTGTTAATGGTTTCATTTTCCTACTCCGTAATCAGGTGCGTTTTTCTTTTCAAGTTCTCGAATGTTTTGATGTAGTCGTTCTAATGCTTCACGCATTTCTGGTGTTTCTTCCCACTCCCAAGTATCACCTTTAGAGTTCTTCTTTGATTTTTTACTCATTTGTATTCTTTTCCAGTGACAGCACACTCATGCTCAATTAATTCTTCTTGTTCTTCAGACCTTTTAATTAAATCTTCAGTCCACATCTTCATCCTTTTAAGAGAATCTAATCTCATATCTCTATAAAATTTTTTATCAGTTCTAATGTGGTCCCACCTTTGAAGTTCATAAGCAACTGCATGTGAAAATCCAGTTGTAAAGTCATATTCTTTTTTACTCATAGTTTTCCTCCAACAATACCATCTCCAATTACTCTCGTATATTGATCAAGAGTTCCTTCCTGTTCACATTTAAGATGCCATCGTGTCATTTCAATAACAACCTCTTTTGTAAGTCCGAACAAGAAATCTTTACCTGTGTTCTTACGAACACTCTTCCACATGAATCGAGTTTGCTCTACATAAAATGCATCATCAATCCACTCTACTTCAGTAATTTCTGGATGTTCATTAAGGACTTCTTTTTCCATAAAATTATTTGATGACTTAGTAATTATATCACTTGGAACAATTATTGTCCACTTTCCCAATAACTAACAGGTAATGTTGGGTCTTTTTTAATATAAGGTTCTGTATTATTTGCTGGGCACATCGAACAAAAAGACTCATCTTCTTTTGACAAGAACTCCATTAGTTCTTCATCAGTACAATTGTATTCGAGTGGGATATAATTT
>Ga0213867_1000887_pt1 | contig 13301 bp, 11 predicted proteins | sample PICome_12_FD_160120 | JGI IMG/M metagenome (GOLD analysis project Ga0213867, IMG submission 160120) | Coastal seawater microbial communities near Pivers Island, North Carolina, United States - PICO540 | ecosystem: Environmental > Aquatic > Marine > Coastal | place: USA: North Carolina... | reverse complement strand
TGGTGATGGGAGAAGAAGAAGAAAACACAACAACGAGAATCGTGAGAGAGAGAGTTCTGTTCTGACTCGACAAGGGCGTAATCGCGTGTGCTGGCACTCGTAAAGAATATTGGTCTTCTGAATTGTGTCGATGCTCTACGAAGAATTCTCGTAGCTCGTAGTTCTCTCCATTCTCCATGAACAACAGCGCGCGCTTGGCGGGTGGGCGTGATTTACTACATGCGAGAGGTGAGTGAGGTGGCAAACGTTCGTGTACAGGCTAAATAAAATTAGATTGCGGATTTCGCATGGCGCAGTGGAATGTGGAATCCTTTATCCTTTCCCCTTCCTCTCCCGCACGAAACGTCAGACACGAGGATATTATTGAACTTTCGGCGTGTGGATGAAAAGATAATTGTGATGTTTTTCATGAATTTTGATGTGTTGCATTGTTGCATGTTGCATCCCATGTTCTTTCTTTGACAGGGTTTGTTTACAAGAAACATCATAACCGTTCGTTGTCAGTGGTATGTACTTCGAGACATCTTGTTTAGTCCTGTGATACAAAAACTGCTCGCTTTCAATCTTCCAAGGAACATTTATACACCGAAAGATATCTTGTGGAAACTTTGGATCGCACATTGATGTAGGAGGGAAGGATCTGACCTGCACTAAGCTCTCGGTATATTTTCATAAAAACTCTGATCACTGCCAATTATGTTTCAAACGTCATTTTTCGCAAGACTGTTTACGTGTTGTTGCTATGGTTGTTTCTTAGTTAATATATCGGCACTGCCGTCGGCGCGGTATCGGCAGCAGGTTGTGTGGAAGGCATATGCTGTGGATCCAAATTCGAATGAAGGAGCAGAAGGAGTGGTGAAAAATTTTGAGGTATTGAATGGTGTGTTTACTCGAAGGGACTTATTTACAACGCTTTCGAAGAGTTTGGTTGTTGGGTGTGGTCTATCGTCGGGTTCCTTTTCTTTTGTCGGCAAATCATCAGCCTTTGACTTTACCAGTGGCGCGTTAGCAGTGGCACCCATTGATTTTGGAACACCCAATTTCGCCACTTTAGCAAAAAAAATTAGGAACGTGTGTATTGTCATGGATGAGCTTCAACGAGATTTACAGCAAGAACGGTGGGACTTGGTGGAGACTTATCCTGGTCAACTGAGATCGTATATACCAATTTTTACGACGTATACAGACGAAATGTTTGCTACCGATGATGTGCCCTCGAATAAAGGTCTTCGCGTTGCATTAAGGTATGAAGTTGGAAGGTTTTTCGGTGCTCTCGAAAGACTCAAACAGGCAACGTCTCGAAGGGATTTAGATGAAGCATATATTGCATATTCGAACATGGCTATACATTTTGATCGCTACCTCAAAGCTGGTAACTTGTATACTTATGTTGATCCCCTGGTATCAACAGAACCATTTTTCGAAAAAGTCAATGATTCCGCATTAGTATATTCTGACCCCAAGACGGATCCACCAGAAGTGAGAGATCTTGTAGTTTTGTGTAAGGGGCCTGACAAAGGCAAGACCGGCATCGTTATAGGGATATTTCCAGAAACGAGGAACTTCGTGGTGAAAATGGACAAGTTCAATAGAAGCAGTCCTATTCGAGAAATTAAAGTTGGTAAGTTACTTATTAAGTAGTTTTGTCCCTATTTTAACTCTAATTTCTAATCTATCACATTGCACAAAGTTCCACCATTATGGGTCGCGAAACGGTTGGGAGAACAGGATCCCGACGATGTATTTTTGATACCGCGAAAGGCAAGGAAGAAGTCATAAATAAATTCGTTTTTAAATAAAGAAAAGATGTTGTCGTTTTGATATTAGTTGACGGTAATTTTTGTTGCAAGTGCTTTACACAATTAACAAACTACATGAGTTGTCCCCATCAAAATCTTCAGTATTTCGAATCATTTCTCAAATCTTAGGTGATAGTTGTCGAGAAATGTGAAGGTAAAATTTGTATCGCTTGCTGCAGATCTGTTATTTCTGGTGCATTCAGAATCATTTGTGTCTACACTGAATAAACGACTGCTATGCATAGAAAATAAAGTAGTGGTTTCCGGCTGAATGCTTTTACAGCGTGTGGAATTCTCCAACTTACAGAAGTGTATAAGATGCCTTTATATACCAAGCCATAACTGCGAGGTGGTCACGGTGAACATAGGCAATGCTGAATTTGTACGGTCTTAGTAATACATTCCATAAAGAAATATCTTTAGAAGAGGACTATTATTACGCGGCACGCTCAAATTCATGCGAAGATTTATGAATACCCGACTTAGTAGTCATGGCTTATCGTTTTGGTGTGAGGTTGGATGCCATGGTACTTTATGTTACTTATTGCAACTTATTTTTTTTAAAAAAATAAAAAATATCTTTGTAGATGGAAGGGGACTAGTATTATGCGGCACGCTCATATTCATACGAAGATTTATGAATACCCGACTTAGTAGTCATGGCTTATCATGTTTGGTGTGAAGTTGATTGCCATGGTATTGTTGTTACTTATCGCAACTGAAAATTCCTCTCTATTCCTTGATATTCATATACGTTCACTCGCATTCCTTTTCTAAGATTTCTTTATTTCTCTTCAAAAAAAATCAAGCTCACAAAAACCTAAAACCGTTTTGAACAACGTAGAAGCGTGAGTGAAGCCAATAGTACGATGCTCATAATTAGTAATTATGTCACCAGCAAGTTTAATGCAGATTACATAGAACATTTATCTTGAAACTGATTCAAAAAGATGAAGATTTAGAAAATTGACAATCAACGAAAATGAGTGGGTGAAGCTAAAAAGTCGATGATCAGATTTAAATCACTAAAAACCAAAAAATTCAATAGGGATTGTAAAGAAGCTTTTTTCTTGAGTCTGATTGACATGTGAATAAAAAGATGAAGATTTTGATAATTGACATGACACACAACAAATTATATTCTCTCTATTCTGTATGGATGCGCATCATTTTTCAAATTCCTAGATTTTTCTCATCTTTTCTAATCTATTCCTGGAAGCAGTCGATCGACTACGGTACTTACGTTATTATTACGTATGCCAATATTCCAGCCCTTCTCATGGTCTTTGTGGTACATGTCTTCTTTCGAACTTCGAAGTACTTTTCGAAGTACTTTTCGAAGTACTTTTCAGTAGTAGAAATCACTTTACAATCTCATCTTATGACACATAACACATTACACATTGCAGATTCGCCTTTCCTATTCTACCGGAAAATCCTATTCTACCGGAAAATCCTATTCTACAGAATCATTGAATATTCTTTTTTTCAAAAAATTCCGAAAACCCAAGACTAAAACCACAAGTTTACTTTTTCTTATTGATTTTGAAAATTTCTTATGGTTAAAATGACTTTCGGTATTCTACTTTCTTAGTCGAACGCTAATGAAATCGAGGCTAACCTTCCTTATACCTATAATAAATTTGGTTCTATCTACTTGTGAAACAGTCATAGGTCATCCCCAGATTAAACCCTTGTTCTATACAGCTGTGGTCATTTCCAATATATCAATATTCTTTTGTTACATGTCCCCTTTAACACGGAGTTCTCCGGATTTTTCGCCCTAACTCATTCCGGGTTTGAGGTTTTACGTGTGGTTTAGGATGTTCATGAACCGGTATTTGAGATTTGAGAGTACTTTTCCGTTGTTTTCCAGCTACAGTGTACTCTTCTTGGGAATGCATTTTAGTAATCACATCAACACATCATTTTCCCCCTTTAGTCCCACAGAAGATTCGAAATCATTTAGTAACCAAATATCCACAAATACTCTCAACGTGAAAAATGCGGTTCAGTCTTTTCAAAAAGAAACCCTTTGAGGTGCTTAACCTGGAACGCGATATAAAGCACATGCAGGCTTACAGCGAAAAAGGCCAAATTCTTCTTGCAATTGAGTGTCTTCAGCGTGCATTAATCCAGGCTGAAATGTATTATGGTCCGGATCATCATGAGACTCTGAAGTGCAAAGAGATCATGGGAGATCTGCTTTTCCGTGATAGGGATTACGATCAGGCTCTGGCATCGTACACGCATGTGCTAGAATTCTACGGCTACGGCTCATTTGACCATGATCGTTTAAGAACCAAGGAGCAAAAGACGATCGATATGATCAATAATACGAGAAATAATAAAGCGAAGACTCTTAAAAATCGAACGCATTCGGATTACGAAAGTGCTAAAAAGCTTTTTCGAGAAAAAAATTTTCCCAAGGCAAAAATGAGCGTCCTCAGGGCTTTGGGCTCTTGCAAGATGCTTTACGGGATTAACCACCGACTTGTTATGCCAATGCGTGAGCTGCTCGGTGATATTTTTAATGAGATGGGAGAATACGAGCAGGCGTATGATGTATTTTCTGGTCTGAAATTCACAATGGAGCGGGAATACGGAACGGATCACGTGGAATACATGCGTATCGCTCAAAAACTAGAAGATATCCCATGTGCATTCATGCATACAGGATCAAGTAAAATTATTGACGATGTAATGAGCTTTCGAAGCATGGCTAGAAGTGATAGCGAAGATGATATTGACGTTCTTGAGAAAGACGATACAGCATTTATTGCTCTAATCGAATTGAGAACTCAGTTGGGTAAGTAATACCTTCGACGTGAATGATATGAAGCTGTTATGCTTACACTTAGCTTTCTCAGGTATTAATCACTATGATAGAGGAAACATAGATTCAGCACAAGAATATTTTGAAAACGTTCTTGAAGCGCTCGTAGATCTCTATGATGATCAAAATATTCAAGTTGCACGCGTGAAAAGCCATCTTGGTGACTGCGCCCTACGCCTTGACGATATACCAGCAGCACTGGAATATTATGATGCTGCGGTAATTATTGCAAGTGAAGTTCTTGGAGAAAAGTCGGATTTTTGCAAAGAACTTGAGCTGAAAATTTCTGAGGTTCGAGGAAATCGCGATGCCTCAACAAAAAGCCAAGTTCCAGATAAAGCCGAAGAATTTCGCATTCTTTATCATGACAAGAGAAGCAGTAACGAAGATTCATCCATTGATCTTCATGACTCCCTTGATGTTATAACAAATGGGTCGCATATATGTACTAAAGAGAAAAAGAAAATCAATCCAGATATATCTATATCAAATGAGTCATCAAGCCATTCACACGAAAAATACTATCTTAATTCTTCAACCCACTCACAATCGAGTCAACGAAAGTACGGTCGGCACAACACATATCCGGAACCGGTAAATACACATCCTATGAAGCAAGAAATGATTAGGACGAACAGTGATAAACAAGATTTAGCGGGGCTAATTGACAGCGCACATGATGGTCAGAAGTTTAACGTCTGTTCCGACTTTTTCAAAGAACTGGAAGATATTACTAGAAGTTGAAGGAGGATAGGAAATATTGGTTGAGAAGTTCAGTAAATGTTGTTAAAAGAAAAATCCAATAGATATTATTTTAATTATGATTACTGAGACATATCATCCGGAATTTTACAATAGTACGTGTGTTGAAAGAGCAAACGGTTTTAAGCCTAGAAATAGATTATGTCAGATATTAAATTGTAATTGATTCATATTTCGACCAGTTAGAGTTTCGTGAGATTTCATAATATGCCTCTTTTCTCTCATTTATTGATTTGAATCTTTCTTCTGGGTTGCTGGTGCCCCGTCATCATTGTTGATACCTAAGTGTCATTCCGTTCCGACTACTGCGTTCGTATCCCTCACGCGAAAAGAACTCAGAGAAGTCCTTGCTTTTTTGAATGCTTTTTTGGAATACCGATAGTATGGCACATTAGAAAATGGCGGCTTGACAGTCTTCGATGGGAAATTGGTTGGTTAGTAGGATGTCTTTAGTTTGGAGCTCAATTTATAGCCAAGAAACTTTGAATTAAAAGCTTTTGTGAACACCCATGATGGCCTCCTTTTCATCTATCTGTAGTCTCCAAGGAGCTGTAAATGACCTCAATGATTCAAGAAATGCTGATGAGACTTTGGCACCCTCCGCACTACTTTTCAAGGTTTTCAAATCGTCTGGATGTAGCTCACCGATGTAAAAGCTTTTCAAATAGAGGAATGATTGACGAGATACGTGATACATTTCAAAGAATACTGTGCAATCGATATTCGTAGCTTGAGCAGGAATTATCGAAGGTCCTCCCGGATGGCGTTCAAGCCACTTTGTAATATCGAGGACCATCCCATCTAGAATCAATAGCAGCTCGTTGTTACCTTTGTTTCTCTTTTCGACTTCCGAAAATCTGATGAATCTATCTTTCCGTACACGGGATTCAAACGATTTCATCTTGTTCGAGCATAAATCCATCAACGCCTGTAAACCCAATGCTTTGGCCGCTTTATATATACTATTGATTTCAGTTGGATTTAACTCGAACGTTTGACTGTCATCAGAATCAGAAAGTGAGATCAAGAAAAGCAAAACTCTGTCAAAGACACAGCAATTCATTGGTACTGATACATGCGGATGCTCATCATTTGGTGCATCTGGGCTTCGAAGATGGCAAGGGAGTTCTTGGAACTTGAAATCTTTATATTTTCCCTACGTACAAGAAAGTAATGTAACAAATGAAATGACACGAGTAACATAAAAATAATGCATTTGACATCAGAAACCAAGTGTTCAGCCAATCTTACTTTTCCGTGTTGAACATACTTCGTCAACTCGATACATGGCGCAAGGAGAGACCGACGGACTGGAAACCACTCGAGATCTGATGTAGAAATATGAATAACATCGTTTGGCAAGGTTTTTTCAGGAAGTCGGCCCTCATTTTTTACCATAAGCGATTTGTTACCTTCTCCAGAAAATATATAACACTCTGTGTTGACACCTACTCTGCCTCGAAACGTCTCGTTATCAAATAATTGTTCAGCGTCGAATTCGGTATGGGAATCCAGGAGAATTCCGCTTACTCTACAAACAACACATTTGCCAATCGACGTAACTGGACAAATAATCAATTCGTTGACGGTAACAACGGAGTTAAAGTACTGAGATAGAAGCACCTTCGCAACCTCTTCAGAACCAACGCTTTCAGATCTGTCGCTGTTCTGTTTATCATCCCACAAGCCTTGCACTTCTAGCTCAAGAAAACGTATATCTTCAGATTCTGATTTAAACAAAGTTACTTTCATAAAAGTATCCTCTAGAAATCCAAAAAAATATTATTCAAGTAAGAACTGGAAAAGTTCCTTTACATTGATTAAAAGAAAAATAATGCTAGTTACAATCTTGCTTACCACAAACTTTTTGATTGAAACGCTGAAGTTTGTTTAGATAAATACAATCCTCATCCCCTGTTTCCCAACCTACTGGCATGATATCAACGCGGGTTACAAAAACAGGAAAATCATGAAAATGGATAAGAAGTGCATTATCTTTGTCATCCTGCTGACGCGAGGAGTTGTGAATTCTCATTATACGATCTACAGCTTCTCCACTTCGGCTTATAATCGCACGCCCACCAACCAAATATTGCTGTTCTAAATTCAAGATTTCCATTGCTTTTACACGAAAGATAGCGGATCGTTCTTCATGATTTTCCTGCTTCTGATTTGATAACGAGAGATTATTTCCCTTCACTTTAGCTCGATTGGGTCCGTTTAAAGAGGCCTTGAATACCATCCTCTCTTTGAAATTAGGAAACTTCAAATATTCTCTCAGATTTTTGCTATAAAAAATAAAAGTAAGGAGTGATGAGGCAGTTGAATTATGTTTTGAACGCTGTCAAAGGTCAAGGGACAGAGGACAAGGACATAACCAAATACTTCGAAGTAGATCTAATAAAAATAATACGAAGTAAATACCGCATACCGCAGTAAGGATAGCCCGCCTAAGAATTTAGTCGAATACGTTATACCGGTATTTAGTGCATTACCCATTACGGTGAATAGGGAAACCGATGTACCGGTAATCACTTGAAAGCTACTTTGAAGTGATTATGTCGAGGCGCTCTTCTTGGTTTAAAGGAAACAAGAGATTCAAATGTTGATGACTTAACAGTGTTCATTTCAGAGATTCCAGTAATTTCATTATTTCTTGTACACAACATTTCAAAAGGTTAGGAAAGAGAGAAACAACAAAAAAGCTCATTAGTTTAAACGATACACAATGAGTCGTAATGGCAAATCATCGTAGAGTTAAAATCTCGATGGAACCTGTTGATTGCGTACAATGATACTAGTATGCTGACAATTCTTGTTGTTGCCGCAACTTCTGCCATTCTTTCACAGCTTCAGAACGCTCCTCATTGTCATTGTTGGCGACAAAAGATTTTTCGTAATATTCTTCGGGACTACCAAAAAGAACTTCCTCAGAAAGATGTTCTTGAGCCGCCTGAATTATCATTTCCGAGAGGGGTGGCCTCTCTTTATCAATGCCTCCCTGCTGATCTTTCTTTGGAAGACCTCCAATTTCGTCTAAGGCTATTCGAAAGCGTTTCGCATTTTTTTCCCCATGGAAAATGGGTTGAATTGCTTTCAGTATCATTCTTCTGATTTTTAGAGCACCCCATATTTTTTCTTCGCGGTCTGCATGCTTTCCGAACTTCTCTAGAAGCTCCATCCGATGTTTGACAGTGTCAGTGGTTCCTTGTTCAGCATTGAGACCATATAAAAGCTTATCAGCACTGGAAAACTGCCAAGGAGCAGCGGCAAACGCTCGTCCAATCATAACACCAGAGAGTTCAGGACACTGCTTATATTGTTGCAAAACCTCCTGTAGAGAATCAATACCTCCATTAATACTAATTCGAAGCTCTGGAAATTCTCTTGCTAGCCTGTGAACAAGATGATATTTCAGGGGGGGCACTGAACGGTTTTGTGCAGGAGACAATTTGCGATTCAAAATTGCTATTCGTGCATGTACCTGAAAATTATCAACAACTCCGTTGCTTGCGACAGTGTCAACAAAATGACACATCGACGAATATAAAGCGTTATCGTCTTCGAAGTTGTCGTCGTCGGTCCCTATTCGACACTTGACAGTTATTGGAGATTCGCCATTGGTACCCTGGTACATTGCTGACGTTAGTTGTTTGACTAGTTTGGGATCCTTCATCAGCGCAGCCCCGAAGCATCCTTTACCTGCAACTTTGGGTGATGGACAACCGCAATTGAGGTTAATCGCAGTATAATCCCACCTCCTTGCTTCGTCTAATGCAACTATCGACGAAGCTTTAGAAAGTTGTACGGGATCTGAACCTCCAAGTTGAAGAACACTAGCACCCTCTGACGCCATCTGACCCTGACTCAAAAAGCGACGAATTTGAAAATCATCCTCTTCTTCCATTTCCCAAGCCAAAGCATTTGCAGCAACCATCTCACTATATAGCAAAGTGTTTTTACTTATAAGTCGTAACATGTATCGAAAATGCCTGTCTGTATATTCCATCATCGGAGCTAACGATAGTTTTTCTGAGTTGTGCAATATTTTAAGCTTATTACTATATACTGAAACAGAGGGTGATTGCCCATCGTCCTTCCGATTAATTGCGTGTAATAATCTAAAATTTCCCGAAAGACTTTTCCCTGAATGATCCCGGCGTAAGCAGAAAGAAAAAGAAATTATCTCCTTGGCACGATATATCCTGAAAACTTACCCCATTTTGTTTTAGAAACGAAAAATGCATCGGATAAATTAACCAGGAAGATTGACATGATTGCTAATGACACGATTCTTCCCACCAATGATGAAGAAGTCAACTTCGATCTTCCAAACATCTCGGTAAAGATTTCAGACCTATTCTTCCCAGAAATGTCTTCCTTGACTAATCTGTTAATTTAAACTCACAATTCACTGGAGAATATGATCATGAAAATGAAAACAAAATACAAGTATGGTAATATATCCAATTGGATTTGATTTTCTGCTCGTGGATTACGCGTACATACTTCTGTCTGAGTTTGTTTCTACAGAATAGAGTCACGGAGTTGTTCAAATTTTCTCTTGGCTCTTGGTCGGTTTCCGTGTGTGTATGAAAAAGAAGAGATTACGTTTTTCGACATTTCGAATGCGAGTGCGCAAGATTTGGTGGATGGCGGCTGTCGAACGTCACCTGCATTCACCCCTCCGCTAGGGGCTAGGGGGGAGCTTAAAAGTTCGGGAAAAGTTTTTTCCTTATTGCAAAAAACTTTTCCCGAACTTTCGGCCACCCTTTTCCTAGCAGATTCTTTCTTCTCTTTCGGGCAAATTCTAACCTTTTTTACCCGATATTATATTACAGTAGGATTTTTAGGATATTCTCTTTTTTTCATCCTTAAATAATTTAATCTTTTGCGATATCTAGTTTGCATTTGATGATAATGTTTAATCGGCGAAGACTTATTGTCAATAGGAAATTATTTATAGTGAAAGATACTTTGGTGTTACGTGTGTAAACATTGTTCGAAATACCCGCACTTCCCTCGCCACAGACATTTTTTCCAATGCCGTGAAGACGTAAAGACGTGAAGACCGGGTAAAGTGAAACGTGCGGAACATAAAAATCGTCTGAAGGGATCACAATCGAGGAAAGGAAAGGACTTGAAAGATATTCTTCTGTTTTGATACAAAAGTTGATGCGTGCAAGTCTAATATCTTATTTTGTTTGCCCAAGATCCAGTTAAATCAATAAACAATCTTCTGCCATCTTTCTATCTCACACATCATAGAATAAATTAAAATGGGAACTTACTTGAGTACACCGGTGCTTGACAAGAATTGCGATACTGGATGTGTCAGTAAAAAGTCGACGGCGAACGTCGGACATGATGATAGCATTGCTGGGGAGAAAGTAGAGGAAGACGAGCATCTCAGCTTACTTTGGGCGGCAGTGGATATGCAGGGTTGGAGAAAGACGATGGAGGATGCGTTCATTGCTGAAGGCGATATTTGTCCCGCGGGATCACAAGATAATTTAACGTCTTGCTTTGGTGTGTTCGATGGGCATGGCGGATCCGAAGTAGCTCTATTTTGCAAAAGGCATTTTGTGAAAGAGTTGACTAAATCTGAAGAGTGGATATCAGGGGATATAGGAAAAGCATTGGTTCGAACTTTCCACAAACTTGACGAAAAGATCGACGATGAAGCAAATAGGTGCGTATCAATCGATGGTCATATGTTTGCAATAGGGTCCTTTTTGGATGGCAGCATTCTAATGGAGAATTTCGTCGTAGGAAGGAACTTGCCCTACTAAAAGAGGAGGGCAATGCAAGGGCACAACCTGCACCCTCTTTGGGGGGAAATGTTGTTAAGGATGACCCTAAACCTGACGACACCAAAGAAGATGAAAATTTAACTTCATCGCCGGCAGTTATAGAGAGTGAAGGAGAAAGTCCGAAGACGAAAAGCACGAATGTTTCATCAAGCGATGCTATAATTCTTTTTCAAAGGCTTTTGTCTATGGGAAAGAAGAACGGCGAAAATAACAAGTCGGGAAACTCTTCAAGTAAGCTAAGGTGGTCACCGAGAAGACTTACAAAGAAAAAGTTGGATTCGGAAGATTCGAAAGGTATGTTACATTGTAATCCACTAACTGTTAGTGGTGAATATCCTAATGTATATTATCCGCCTTTGATAATAGATGGAAATCCTCTCACTGAGAGGGTTGTAGAAACAAATATTCCTCCACCGCCCAAGTCAAGTCCACCACCCAAACCCAAATCTTCTCCAAAAATGTCTCCTCGCAAAGTTTCAAGTCAATCGGAGCACAGTGTCATGTCGAAACTTTCAACTTTTTCGCCACCATCACGAAAAGGTATAGGTTCACCACCAATTAACGCTCTAGATCTAGCGTCGCAAAGTTGTAATCAAAAACAAATTTGCACCTTGGAAGATCACCCTATCCATGCTGGTTGCACTTCTGTTGTAGCTGTTCTAAATGGAAAGGAACTTATTGTTGCCAATGCAGGAGATAGCAGGGCAGTTTTATGTCGAGCTGGTGGTCATGCAGAAGCATTGAGCGAGGACCATAAACCAACTCAGGATGGTGAAATAAAGAGGATTGTTGCAGCGGGTGGTTTTGTAAATGATTTCGGTAGGATAAATGGTAATTTAAATCTATCTCGATCAATCGGTAAGTATCGTGATCCATTTGAAACCCGAAAAATGCTTTGGAATTTTCTTATCATTTTCCACTTTCCCATGAAGGAGATTTAAAATACAAGCAAAACAAAAAGTTGCCTCCTTCTGAACAAATGATTACAGCCGAACCTGATATTACGAAAACTAGCGTTGCAGATAACGATGAGTTTATTATTATTGGATGTGATGGCATTTGGGATTGTCTAACAAATCAAGACGCAGTTGACTTTGTTCGGGAAAGAATTGATACAACAGCACCCACGGAAATACTCAGAGAGATGCTTGACTCGATTGTTAGTAAGAATCCACGAGCATCTGCGGGGATCGGTGGAGATAATATGACCGCATTGGTGATTGATTTGTTACCATCTAAGAGAAAATATAACACTATAGACGCTAAAATGTCGGACGAACCGTGACATTGGGATAAACAGAGCACGATTTCTACAACATGCAAGGATTTTAAAAATACGACATTTTGTGGGTCGTCAACCTGTGACGGCATATTTTGACAATAATTTATTGGCCCGAAGGAAGCATAGGTACTTGTAGCTAAGTTTGTCAAAAGATTAACAAAATGTTAGAAGAAGACTAGATACATGCAGAAGCGCTGCCTAGGTCAACTCTTCTTTTGTATTTGATTATCCGGATTTAACTTACCGCTTATATCAACTCTTAAGATCAACGTGCACCTCGTACATTTGATTCGAGAATATTTACTATATTTACGCTTTTCTACATTGAACCCGAAACATTTCGTCGCTTACTAGAACTTATTGAGGATGAAAAAGAATGTATACAGGAAAAAATGTCAGCGCGGTCGTTAAGTTAATTATATGCCTTAGGAAAAAATGTGAGGCGCAATTCCAATAGGATCAATGCCCGTTTCACTTTCATATAGAATATCCATGGGTTGACTGTCCGCGTCCAAACTTTTACGGCCCGCCTCTAAAATGGCCGTTCCTTGTTTCGTAGTATGAATAGATGCGATAGATCCATCGTTGTAGTCACTTTCTTTTGAATCACCGCGGTTGATACTTGTGCACGCGTCGATAAAATTTTCGAAGCTCTTGACGCCATAACTTTGCTGCCCAGAAAATTTTCCATTCGTAGGTGTGTATTTCATAAATAGTGGATTAACACTAGCAAAAGGCACACCGTCTTTTGCAACAGTGCAACCTCTATGCGCTTGATCAACGGTAATCTCACCTTTTGCTCCCATATA
>Ga0213867_1000884_pt1 | contig 13312 bp, 7 predicted proteins | sample PICome_12_FD_160120 | JGI IMG/M metagenome (GOLD analysis project Ga0213867, IMG submission 160120) | Coastal seawater microbial communities near Pivers Island, North Carolina, United States - PICO540 | ecosystem: Environmental > Aquatic > Marine > Coastal | place: USA: North Carolina | collected... | reverse complement strand
AACTTTAAGTGACATTGTAAGATTAGATTATTGTTGTTTTGAATTTTGGTTTGTGGGGTGAATGATTGTCATGGGTTTTCACAATAATGACGAATCTGAAATATCTTGCATCAATATCGATAGCGGTTGCAAAGAAGAATTCCCCTTTAACTAAAATAAATAAATGTGTAATAATTTTGTTGGTAACTTTAAGTGACATTGTAAGATAAGATAATTGTTGTTTTGAATTTCGGTTTGTGGGGTGAATGATTGTCATGGGTTTTCATAATATGAAAAATCAACCCATGTACTCTGCCAAAGGAAATGAAATCGGAAACGACGCAACATTCAACGCCTTTCCATAAATTAGAGTTACCACGAAACGACTTCATTCACCTCATAGTAGTCAAAAGAAAATAAAAAATTTACATGGCTGATTGGGTATGAGTATGAGTCATGAGTCATGAGCAACGGAAGAATGGTATATACGGTAATATGTTAATATTGTATTAATAATGGTAATGACACACATTGTGACGAGAGGCGGAAAGAATGGGCTTCTAATCCAAAAATGAAAGACCAAGCTTCGGTTTTATTTGCTTTCAAGGATTCAACATTCCTGCTATTGGCAAGCAAAGTAACGCTCCTAAATGTCCATTCAAAACATCTAATCCGATCTATTTAAACTTTCTTCAACCAATCTGCAACATCACATGGTCTAACTATCTTCTTTCATTTCATAATGGGATACATAAGTGCGAAAAAAAACTTGCTAAGGTAATTTATCAGTGCACTATAGTTGTTTCATACCTACAATGATGATTTGTCCGAAGCAAAGGATTTTTACTCATAAGATTTATCATCTTCTTCGCTTTGGCCTTCTGTATCGTTCCATTGACCGGCACGATATCGGGGGCGTTCGTCAACTACCACACCACTTCCATCCTTCTCCAAATCTCCACCAACCCCGCGTACGTCTTCCTCGTCATCGTCTACACTGTCGCTATCGTAGCCCTCGTTCTGCAAACCAGAAGGTTCATGGCGAATGGTTGGGTTTGGATGCCTACCTTGCGGCCTACATTCACTCCATTCACCGACAGGTGGAAAACGATACTGACCCTTAAAACAGTAAAAGTCGACATCTGTATTTCCACCCGGGTTTGCGTTTGGTGGTAAGATAGATATAAACCAACTCTTCCCATCTTCTTGCATTGTCCATCGATACAGTGTGAATGTAACTTCTTTGTTGTTCCAAAATCCGTTCTTTTCGTAAGCAGGACAAGAGTCTATATTCCTGGTAAAGACATAACGTCCATTAATAGCACTGATTCCGGCTCCGTCAACACGTACATGGCGCGGACCTTTTCCCCTTTGAACTCGATCTCTTAACGTGTATAAATCCTGTTCATGTTCAGGTGAATAATCGTCGTCAGATTCTTCATCCTGAACAAAGCCTATCTCTGTGTCTGTCGAATGACCACGAGCTTGACTATGATTTATACTCCTGCTCACTGCGTTGGCGTAACTCGGAAATTGAATCCCAGGTTCATTCTCGACGACGCTCGCACTGTTTGGATTTTCATTTGAGTGGTTTTGCCAGTCGCGTATCCAAATCCATTCATTTTCCCTTTCATCCATCCACTCTTTCACAAAAGAATTGCATGAATATAAATCCCGAACTATTTCAATATATCGGTCGACGGCATCTTGGAAACGAAATTCAGTTGCGAAGCGCTGAGTGGGAGACCGGTGTGACAATTCTTTTGCCGCAACAAGCAACCCGACGCCAGAAGTCGCGTATGGTGCGCACTGGCGGTTACAGTTGAACAGAAGATTTAATCTTTCTTCTCTAAACTCGTCCGGTAATGCAACCAACACTTTGAAAATCTGAAACAGATTGAACATTTTCATTATTGTACTATTACGTAGAAAAAAAATGTGAACTGTACTTACAAATTGACAAACGTTACTAGTCTCCGAACCTCCCCAATTCGTCGGAGTTCTACTCAGAACCTCTAACGCTTCGACCAGCAAAGTGCCGAGTCGGCGTTTGAGCCCAACAGTAGCAAGTAAATAAGATGCAAGGGATTCACTTCTGGTATATGCGCACGCAAAAAAGGAAAAAGAAGTCAGGCCCAACTCACACAAATCGCTAAGCGGTGTAAAAGATCGAGTGGACTCAACATCCATCACGATACTTTCGATATTATCTACGACATATTCAATTGCATCTCTTCCTCCTCCTTTCCGTTTTCTCCTTAAACTCTCTGAACGACGAGACAAATCCTGACGAAAACCAAATGTGTGCAGATCTGAGCGTACCTGTATTGACATGAATATGAATAAAAGAGCATTAAATTTAAGGCATGATTGAAGACATCATCGCCTCACCTGAACGTCATTAGTTGATGAAGTGTCTCGATAATATGCAAGAAATCCTTCTAAACTTAGTTTTCTAGTGATTTTTCCACCGTCCCCAGGTTCAGTTGGGTATTTGTTGAGCATTCCTACAATTCTTTGTGGAGGTACGTTCTCAATACCACAACGTTCCATGTACTTCTGGATGTCAGATTGGCTTAAGCCGTTTCCATCACTTCCAATCTCATGTTTGAATTCTTGAAATACTACTACCAACGCAGCTTTTGCTTCTTTTGTCAATTTGGGCATAGACGTATTATTTCGATCGATTGGGCGTGAATGCTGATGGAAAACACTACTTGAGTAATCGGAGTGCGTCAATGAGGCTGCCTCGCATCCTTTGATCTCAAGAATAACACATATTGATTCCAGAATGCTTGACTCTTCAGCGACATTCATGAGGAAAGAAGCACCGAGCGAATTCGATACGTTAGTTTGATTTTGCATTCCAGACAAAAGTGGTAGTTGTGAGGTGTGAGGCGAATCACAAACTCCTTTCGCACTCGCCTCACCAAGTTCATGCGATAAACTAGTTCCAGCAAATTTATCTCGTAGAGTTTTTGGTGCTCTGTCTCTTGTGAGAAGGCAAACTAGTTGAGCAGGAAAATCAATCGCTTTCAAAAATTCTCGCACATGCTGACCTCCAAAACTCGATTTGGTAGAAGATATACACCTGATCAAATTGCACATTTCACTGCAGAACGGCCACCTTCGTGTGGCAAATTCCAACAACTTAGAGATAGAATGTATGAAAGACGCTACGATTGACGCTTCGACGAGTTTTCCAATACTGGTTGGCTCTGTCACTACGCCATCGCTATCCAAGCTCATGGGAGAAGCTGCTGTCTTCCGCATTTCGGTTAAGCTATTGTGATCATGTTGCAAGGATTTTATTGTCATCATGCAGCGCTGAAGTGCTGCCTGTTCCTTTGGACATTTGACGACACACAAAAAAGCACCCACAAAGACTTTGTGTGCCGCAGTGCGAGCTTGAATTTCAGGGCATTCAGTGTAATACGTACGAAGCCAGTTATTACTGGTCATTTCCATTCTCCGTACCAGTTCCGTCAAAAACCAATGAGCACCCTCTTTGTCTGTATGTAAAGCAATTACCAACGCATTTGTCCATTCATTTAATTCGCGACTTTCGCGATCAGCTGTATGTAATATGACATCAAAAAAAAAGAGAAGGCACAGTTGTAAAACAGAAAGTTGCCAATCTTTCTTCACCTTCACGGATGTTGTTGATGCTGTAAATTGTGACGAAACTTTCGCAATGTTAAGCAAACTCTTCATAAAAGATTGAAACTCATTATCGAATAGAAATGCATGCCAGAAATGAGTTGTGTTTGTCTTATCGACATCAGGTTTGAATGCCTCATAACCAGACAGCAGTTCGAGATCAGCCGGAAGATCCACATTCATATTTTCGTCGTCATTACCACCACTGTATGTGCCTTCGCTTTCTTGCGGCATTTTTGACAGACAAGGTTTCTTTTTCTCATAAAATAACATAAGAGCATTGGCAAATTGTTCCGTTTCGGTTGTAGAGACAGTGCCGTTTGGCCATTTTGTCTCTTTTTTAATTTTGCCACCAAAACATTCACTCTCAATATTCTTCGGGTTGAACGGAGTTACTTCATCGTCGTCAAATCGATACCACTTCTCATCCTTACAATCGTCACGGTCTTTTATGTAGCTAAAATAATGCCCACCTTGTGCTACACCGGCATGCACAAGAACACCGACCAAATTGTACTCATAATCTTCGTCGTTCAGGCGTTGGTTGCGTTTTATGTTCTTCGGATCAGACGAATCTACTGCCATGTCATTTCCGTCATGGCCGTCACCATTTTCTATTTCCTCTATCCCTTCTAGAGTGTATTGCTTGATATTTAATTTTTCTTCGAACGCACACCTAGAATTAAGTTTTACTGTCTCGAACGTTGCATAATCTAGGTCAAATCTCTTTAATGACAAAATAAGTACATTTGGGAGTTTTGAAATTGCTGTCCTCAATACTGTGTCACATTTCTTTGCGCAATTATCACATTCCACCTGATTGTCCCCACACATAAATTCTACTTCACAAAAACTCGACAAAGATTCATGAATAGATGATTTGCCCCGAATCTGTAAATCAATGTTCATCAAGGGCTCGTCTTTGTTGGTCTTTCAACAGATGAGCTCAAGATCAAGATTATATACATCAAAATTATCACATTACCTTCAAACCGCACTCCTTGCATATTTTTTGTTTTGTTTGTTTGCACCCAAAAGTTTCAGACAAGTATCGAAAATGCTCTGGTGCCCATTTCTTTAATGGAACTTCAAGACGATCGAAAAGCTGAGTAGCATATTCACTTGCATCATTTTGCTGCCAGACATCGAATTGCAAATTCAAGCAATGAGAAGCTTCAACAAGTGATCTTGGATCATAACACCTCCCTCGTTGTTCTTTCAAGTAAACAAAGGTTTTCTGTAATTCTTCTAGAAGCTTCCTTGTCGACATTTGCTCCTCCGTTTCTTCGATTTTACACGATAAGTCGTTATCGGATTGCGTTGGTATGACATCTGAACCTGAACCTACACCCTTCTCTTCAACAATCTCAAAAATCCCAGTCTCGCGATGTGGTCGACCTTCATATAAATTGAATTCGTCGGGCCACTCGGCTACACCACCGTTCTTTAAATTCAAAGATTTTCCATTTGCATGTTCATCACCTTTATCTTCGTATCGTTGCCCATGATTTCGGTGGTGAAATTGTTGACGCGGTGAAGATGAAGCAAACAAAGGAGTTGTGGCGTAAGTGATAACATGCATCCCTGTAACCTCATCATAGGAATCTACTCTAGCCTCATAGCTCGTGCCACTTTCCCACTGAAGGGATATCCGTTTTCCAACCAGAGAATGCTGGTATTCTGGATCTCTTGACTTTCCATCAAATGATTGTTGCAAACTCCGATTTTTCCGAGTACCTGAAGGTAAGTTACTACGGAGAGAAACTGGAAGTGGAGCCTCGCATATCCTCTCTCGCAGGCTCCTCATCATAAAGAGTTGTTGTAAGAGCGAGTTCATGTAACAGGTGCATCCCTGATTTCGAAGGCCACTAAATTTCGTAGATATTGGACCATGGCGAGTAGTACCATGTGATGTAGTTGTCCCTGTGACTAGATCTATTGCATCAGCAGTAGCAGCGCTGCCGAATTTATGGCGTAGATTCAAACTCGCTTGCTCGATAATACTCGTTAAACGGCCCACTAGCGCCTTGTAGCCTTGTTCGCTCTTCGACAGTGATATTGCTGTCAAAACAACTTCAAAACCAAGTTGTCTTGACTCTTGGTCATGGCAAATAGGTCGTAAGTTCGCCCCTCCTGACGAAGATGTCGTATTTCCGTCACACAAATTACCACTCAAAAGGAAGCCATCAAAGATAAATGACGCGAGATCCACCATATGGTCATCAATGTCACCCCATCGGCAGAAAGTAGATCGACTCTTCAGTAACTCCACCCCTTGTTGCACACACTGTGATCCTCCAGTGACAAGAACTGCGTTGAGGGCACTTATCAAACCACATAACACACGCAACGATATTTTCTCAACATTCTCTGAAGATTCCGAAAATTCGCTTAATTTTGCACAAATAGCTGTGCACAAATCTTTCATTTGATCCTGGGTCACTTTTGGCAGCGTAGTATGAGAACTTCTTTGTCCTTCACTTTCCATTTCTTTATCCATTGCCATTATTACATCCGCATTAGGGTGCGAAATGTCATGAGCTACGTCACGATTACCATGCAAAAGCGATTTCAAAACATCGAAGAATTCGCTGGCAACGTCCATTTGAAAGTCTATCTTTTTCTCGAGCGCGCGAACAAACCAAGAAATAGACGCTTTCGCAAGCGGTGCTATGGATAGGATGGATTTGGAAATGCTTTCCCGGATTCGAATACTACCTTTCCATAACAGTAGTTGCATAACTAATTCGTCCGGACAACCCGAAACGAAAATGTTACATATTCGTTCATTTGGCAATAATATATTGAGAACAGAAATTGATGTGAGCATATCATGCTCACTAAGGGTTGGAGTAATTGCTACTAGGCTGTTGAGTAGATCTGCACCAGTATTTATCTGATTGTCGCTAATCAAACAACACTAAAAGAGAGGGAAAACATGAAAACGACGATTTTAAAACATAGACAGCTTCGGAACTGTCGTTCTTACCTTTATAATACGGAGCGCTACACCGTAACCCATTACCGCCCTGTCGTTAGATCTATTTTGTTGAACATTCTTGTTAAAGTAGTCCAATACTGCTTTGAATCCTCCACTTCTAATAAAAGTGCTGCGAAACTCTGAAGAATTCAATTCCAATTTTACCGGCAGGTCTATTCGAAGTGTGCTCTCGTGCGGCAAAAAATGCAGATACGCCTCATGTGAAGGTGAGAGCAGGCCTTCTAATGCCTGCATCGTGTAAACACTGGCGTAAGTGTCATTACAAATTAGCGCCTGCCACTTATCTACATTACTTGTAGACGAGTCAATTCCACAAACTTTCCGACGGACCGATCTATTTGTGGGCATAGCCTTCAACAGTGACCAAACGAGGGAAATAGTCGTCGATGAAGGACGATCGGAAACGGCCATTTGAGCAGGTGAGGTGCTAGAATGGACACCGGAGGAGGAAGGCGATGGCAACGCCTCCAACAAGTTTAATAATAGGTGGAAAAGTTTGTCGCCTGGGCTAGCATTTGTCTCGTCATCATCAGTCATACCCTGAAACAAATTTTCGTCAGAGAAGCTATCCAACTGGAGTAATGGAACATTATTTGCATGTGATTTATTGTCATTGCCTGACCAAACATTACTGTCGGCTGTCTGCGAATTCATTGGGTTTTGTGAATTAAGTTGAGGCCCGTGTTCCGTAACCGCCCCTGGAACAACTGGAGCGAGGATTACAAATACTTCTGCCCCGTCAACAAAGTCAACCATCTGCGATGCGCATTTGACTCCTTCCAAAGGATGATCGAAGTGTTTGCTTATTTTTTGACGAAAATCAACAATATTTTCTAAAGGATGCATACTAACAGTCAGTTTGCTTACGGCCAGTTTCGAACTTGGGGGGACGTTTGATCTATTATTGGTACTAATAATTTTTTCTTTTAAGCAAAAGCAGTTTACAATGAACAATATAAATTGACTTTTCTCACCATCTGACAACAACTGATATATTTTTATGGCTCGATTGTGATACGCATCCATGAGGAATTATTCTTTGAATTTCATGTAGGCTCATATATTTATTTTCAACGGTAAACGGTTTATTAGAACGAGAGGAGCTTGTCGGAATCTCATCGAATTTATTCGTCAAACAACCATTCGTGGTTCCGTCTTCATTCAACGAATGGCCTAACGCAGAGTGCAGTAACCGTAAACAACGTTCAGCGCTTCGTGCGGAGGTCTCGTTCAAAAAAGTACGAACAAAATCTTCCGAGCCTCCATTATATCGTGGATAATCTTTCAAAACGTTTTTGAGACATTCGAGGATACGATTCAGGAAAGAACGGCTGGTATCGTTTTTATCTACAGATGAATCAGCTTCTGCGACCAATACAGGAGAAGCAGGTTGCATTCGCGGAACCTTCACCTTTTGCTGAGTGCAGTGTTTATCGTCGGAATCATCCATATTGATTTCTGCTGATACTGTTGAAACACCTAAGATTGGCTCTTCCCTTCCTGAAATATGTACAGGAGTTTGAACCGAATAGAACTGAAGCAGATCTGCTTTGACTTCTTCAGCTACGGAGCTGTCGAGGCAAGTCATAAAAATTCGCCATAGCGTATCTAAAGCAGTGCTCGCTTTCGTTGGTATTTTGGACTTCAAAAGTAAGCCATCGTCAGTTGTTTGTACAAAACGATAAAGAGTGCGAAACGAGCAGTAACCCTCATGCGTCAATCCTGACCAGTCATCAAGTGTGCAAAACAAATTCTTGAAAGCAAGTGTAGCTGTCCTGTGATTGCCCGAGTCTGATGTGAGCATTACGTCTTTGGGTGGTTTCGTATCAACTAATCTCTTCAATAATCCAAGCAGAAGCTCCAACTGGGACGAGTAAACGCACTCGACCTCACACAATCTCCATAAATGATCAACCTGTTCATAAGACAACGTTACATGTTGATGCAACGTGTAAACATTGTGTAAAATATTCAAACGCGGTTGAAGTTGAAGAGGGTTATTTCCGCCGCGTTGAATGTAACATAATAATTCATCAAACAAAAACGTTGGTAATTTGCCATCTGACAATAACCCTATTTGTTGATCGTGAGGACAGCAATTGAGAAGAAATTGAACTAGTTCGACAAGACGCAATGCCATCTCTATAAACATGGGAATGATGATATTAGAAAATATTACGTACGTAATGCATCTGCCTTACAACTTACCTTCATCAACCTGGTCTGCACTCACGTGCTTAACACCGTCAACACACCTACCAAGGTACATTTTTCGATAACGTTTCCCCTCGTCTTCCACCAAGAGTAGTTCTAACCGAAAAAGATTCCTGAACATGCTCAGATTGTCTGAGAGAAACCTAGGAGAATCGACATGAACCAACACATTATAAAGAAAGTCCAAAAAGTGTTCGCGGACCTTGCGAAAAGTTGTAAAATTCGTAACAGTTCCATCGTTACTTTGGTTGGCTGCAACATTCGTCAACACGCCACAAAATTCAGAAATGACGCTCAAGTGGCCACTGTCCAATCCTGTTTGAATTTCCGACAATAATCCGACCCCTAACTCTTCGCTTAAGATCGGCAAAATCGCAACTAGTAGATGATATATTTCATTGGAAACCGCAGAATCCGTCTTGTTAATACACGTTTTCCAAGCTGTTTGCAAATGCGACAGTTGTAACACGAACTTGTTTTTAAGCAGATTAGAACTTTTAATCGACGCGGGGGACGAGTCCTTTCGTCTAAAAATTTCTTCTTGTTGACTCCACATGTTTGCAAGAAATTTTATCAAGGACTGACTTCTCGCAACCACCTCGCGATGAACGCTCAAATCGCCAAGAACAAACTTCTCAATAATTTGATTCTCGACCGCCCATTTCGCTAGCTGCCATTCAAAAGTGTCCCATTCTCTGCCAGAAGGAACAACTGATCCAATGGGTGTCAAAATAGGAGGGGGGTCCTTCGAATTTCTTACAGTTGACCATCCCATTCTTGGTGGAGTCGCCTGTTCTTCGTCCGCTTTACTGCTCTTGTGCTGATAATAATCAATATCTTTATCCGTCCCCGGCTGATCTTCGTCGGCTTCGCTTAAAAACCACCATTTGGCATTTGATCGCATTGTACACCGAAACAAAGTAATGCATTTTCCCGCTCCATCCGTGCATTCTGGTGGTACCTTATATGTGTACATGACGTCATTATTAGCGCCGTTCAAAATACAGTGTCCCGCCTGATCCACTTTACCAGCATAATTATAAATTCCGTTTACAAACGAAGTACCCGCATTTTCAACCAAATATTGTCGTGGAGGCGGACGGTATGCAGACGAACTCTCAATCAAATCCGTTACTTCTGCCCATCCTGCCAATCGCACAATCAAACTGTTGGCCGAGATGAGTTTGTAAGCCAACTCCCGCCAAAACGTGTAAAATTGGCAAAGTACCCTCCAATACTGCTCTGGATAGATTTGAGCAAAGTATTCATGAATATGTTTCAACTTGGCACTAAGAAAACCTAAATCCTCTGAATTATTGTTCGCTATTTGTATGTATGATTTCAAAACATCTTCATTAGATGATCCCAAATGATCCATTATAACAGAGCATAGACCCATAGCATCGTGAAGTAATCCTTTTAGTTGTGGTTGTGGCTCCTGTTGACCCTTTTGCAATGATAGTGATTTGACGCAATCTTTAAAGTAATCTTCCACGGCAATGGACAACACCAACAACTGTTCGAGGTTCGGAAACGACAGCTTTAAAGTAGGATTGCTATTTTGCGACAAACGGTGCAGAACTTGTGCCAGATTTCGAAATCCTCCACCTCGTGCAAAGTCTGAAATACATCGTATGCGGACCTCCGGAGCACCAGGCAATGTCATGTTCCAATACTGTTTCGCGCCCTTATAAAAGTTACGTTTCTTATTGAACAATTCATATAGGACCGTCATGCATGCTAGGTTCGATTCCCTAAATATCATGGCTCGTGATGATGATGTCCCATCTTCCGATAAGGGATTGCCACTTTTCTCCATCCAGTATTGTAAATCAGCAGCACAAATTGCAGTTGCCTCATTCAATGCGCTCGATACACACGTGCGCTGATCATCATTAATCTTACCAGCCTGTTGTTCCAATAAGATACTTACCATCCGAGCCATGTACATTTCGACGAAATGCCGTGCCTCTCGATGTGTGTGCAAATTCTCGCGTGCAAAGCGTAACGATGGTGTTGCATGCCTCCATTGAACAGTGCCGCCAGACTGGGCATCCAGTCCGTCTTGCACTGTTTGCAACAATCCCTGCCAGTCAAACTGTTGCTGTAGTTGCTGCTGCTCTTCCTGTGGACGACTATTTCCATCTCCTCTTCCTCCACTATTATTGTTGCTGCTATCATTGTTCATATGCTGTAAATGATGTAAGTTAGGGGTAGATGATCGACTTGAGTTAGAATTGGCAGCACTGGAATTGCTGGATCCATTGCTGTTATTATTATTTTCATCGTGATGAATATCCTCGTTAATGTGTTTCTCTGGCTGCTGCTGCCGATGACCTTGGTTTAGATGAGAACGATGACGAACACGACGCATTCCATTACCGTAGGTACCACGAACATACGGTAATCGAGATTGATGCTGATTTCTTTGGGAGTTGTTTTGTGATATGGAATGTAAACGGTCCGCTTCTTCGTCAGTAATGTATTCGTCCTCATAATCTTCTTCGTCATCGTCAATTTCCCCATCAATGTCCACGTCTTCACTGTCCATAGCATCTGTGTTACCGTGGTGTTGCTCCTGTTGTCGTTGTGGATGAACAGGACTACCAATTGGACTTACAATACTTCTCGTGTTGATAATGTTCGGGTCAACGGGTGCTCCCGGATGCGGACGATCATCATCATTCGACGGAACACCTTGAACCATATTGACATAAATGGTAGATAAACGATTATCGTAATTCTCAAATGAACACTATCCACAAAGATCTATTATCTAGGTAAATATAAATTGGCGACGAATAATAATTGAATACATTTTTACAAAAGTGCGTTTTTCCGTCAATTGATCAATTCATGTTTACATTGCAATGATATAAATTTATCCAACAAAACAGAACCAATCGTGAGCTCTCTCGTGTACAACAATTACATGCAAGGACACTTCAAATTTTTAAAATCACAAACGGAATACTTACGCACAAATCAAAACTCTCCGCCAAAGCTATCGCTCGAATTTCTATTCGATCCAACTTCGTTCGTAGGATTCCAATTCACTATCCAATCTAACGTTTGATGTAAAATATTTTGGATGGTGAAACACTGCTTACAAACATACGCATCCATAAAAGCACGTCTTTCCCGATAACCTACTTTCTCTCTCTACACACACAATCAAACTGAGATCGATGAACGAAGTCGGATATTCCCTGCGAGCTAAAGCTAAATAGATACACGATAACGCTGTAATTATCATATATCAAAAATTATGACACAGCTTTGCCTACAGGACCGCTATCGTGCAAATCAATGATACACGTGACTATTGGCTTCAAAATTGAAAGGAGTTGTCACTGTACACGGTCTGTCGGACTCCTTGTATTGTTGTATATAGTGTATATCGTGGTGCTATCTCGTCGTCCTTCGAAGTCTCCAACAGCGTCGTAAATCGTAAGAGTCTTGTGGATGTTCTGAAGTCGTACGGATGGGTGTAGAAAAAGGGTATTCAGGTGTTGATGCGGAGTACCTATGATTTCGTATGTATTCTACCAAAGGGAAAATCAGAATTATTACTCGAATGTTCAATTATGAGAAAATTCACATTCTGACCACTTTTTGATGTAAATTTCACATTCTGACCACTTTTGAGCTGACATTTTATTTCGTTGTCTTCTTATCAAAATTTCAATAAGTAATTTACAAACTTCAATCTCTTCATCTCGCATTTTTCGCTCCTTAATTGACAAAATTCCAACTTTACAGTACCATAAATAATTTTCAATACTTATCGTAAAAACGTTTTATTCTTGTCATTGTTGAACACCCGCCACACCACTTTTCGGTGACATGAGACCTGCGAATTCAAGGCCCGATTTGTTCCAAAAATAATTGAATCGGCCCGGAATCTTGCCACCAGCCTTCAACCATCAAAACAAACAATGTACTATCATTTTACTAGTAAATGACGAACACAGCAGCACCAACATATACACTAAACTTCCATCGTTCCTGAGCACACCAACCAGCACAACACAGATGCATATGCTCCTAATATTGTTTATAATTAGATGATGTAGAGCTTACAAGATATCTATTAGTTTCAAGCTGGTCTGTACATCATTCGAAAAGGTCGCATCGTGATACATAACATCAATGAAAATCGCACATATACGGTTGTACGCCTCATTCACATGATGGATAACGAAAACGAGCTGAAGGTTGCGAGACTGTGAAATCCTGGCTTTAAATTCGGATGGACATATTGTAGTTATATGAAGAATTCGTTTGGATAGGAGCAAGAAGAAATTATGAATCCTGGAGATATGCTATTCTTCCCAGCTGGTATGTGCCATTCAGTCGAAACCATTGAAGAAGGAATTTAAATCAACATTAATTCAATTCGCACCTTCGGATATTGATCAATCACGATTTTATTCCGCTTGCGTGGTGGAGGCACTC
>Ga0213867_1000881_pt1 | contig 13341 bp, 18 predicted proteins | sample PICome_12_FD_160120 | JGI IMG/M metagenome (GOLD analysis project Ga0213867, IMG submission 160120) | Coastal seawater microbial communities near Pivers Island, North Carolina, United States - PICO540 | ecosystem: Environmental > Aquatic > Marine > Coastal | place: USA: North Carolina... | reverse complement strand
CAGGTGGCGTCGACAGCTCTGTCGCATTAAATCTTTTGCTAGAAGAGGGTTACAGCGTGCGAGCGTTCTATCTAAAAATTTGGTTAGAAGACGAGCTTTCTCATCTTGGCCAATGCCCATGGGAAGACGATTGGGCCATGTGCCAGCAGGTATGTAAACAAGCTGGCGTCCATCTAGAAGCGGTATCTTTACAAGAGGAATACAAACAAAAGGTCATATCATATACCGTTGATGAGGCATCGAAAGGAAGAACTCCAAATCCAGATATTATGTGCAATACGAGAGTGAAGTTTGGATGTTTTTATGATGCAATTGAGGGTAGAAATTTCAAGTACATAGCAACTGGTCACTACGCTCGTTTGCGGACAGACGAGAACGGCCAGAAACGATTGGTTCGAGCTCCTGACGATATTAAGGATCAAAGTTATTTTCTCAGTGCATTGAATCAAGAACAATTATCAAGGGCGATGTTTCCCATAGGAAATTACAAGAAATCGGAAGTCCGGGAGTTAGCACAACGATTTGATCTCCCAAATAAAACAAGACCTGACAGCCAAGGACTGTGTAAGTTCAAAAGGAAACATTTTATTAAGTTTTGACTGGGGTTCTCATATTTCGTTTTTTATAAGGTTTCTTGGGTAAGGTGAAATTCGACGAGTTTTTAGGAGCATATTTGGGTGAAAGACCCGGAAATATCGTTGATGCTCATAATGGAAATGTAATTGGTCGTCATAGAGGCCTGTGGTTCCATACAGTGGGGCAGGTAAAGATTTCAAATGATAAAATGCACTTTCTTACTCAAAAAATACCTAACGTTGATTATGTTTTCAGAGGAAAGGAATCGGAAACTACCTTGATCCAAAAATTGTTTCACAGGGTCCATGGTACGTTGTGGCGAAAGATCCCTCTAGAAATGTTGTTCTTGCTTCAAATCAGTACGATGAAGGTGTTTTTGAATCGGCGAGGACCGATTTTTATGTTGAGGATATTAGATGGATAACAGGTAAGGAACCTGTTTCAATAGTTAGTGGGAAGGGACGATTCCAAATGAAAATTCGTCATGGTCCTAAAATAACCGAAGGGTTACTTTCACTCGAAAGAGACGGAGCTAATGTCATTGGCCACATCCGTCTTGACAAGAAAGACGGTGGGTTGGCTCCGGGACAATTCGTCGTGTTCTACAACACAAAAGACAGCGAATGTCTGGGTTCTGGTGTAATTTCCGAACAGCATTGGAACATACTGTTGCAAAACGATGCCAAAGAAGAATACAATTTAACCTAATAATCAGTTAGAAATCGATGAAAAATTGGCAGGTAGCTTTAATATTCACACATGACTCTATACAATCGAACTCGTTTGGGACTACTAACTTTTCCAGCTCCTCAAAGAAATTCTTTCCAACTGTTCACTGTCATTATTAACATCTACTTTTATAACAATAAAATTTGTCATCAAAGCAATCTGCATGCTTTTCTCCACTTTTAAGTCCATCTTCGTAAAAGAACCAACAACGCAGCATCTTACTGCTTGGCAATTTCAATGGCTTCTGAGATCTGCTTATTCGCCTTTTCTGCTAAATCCAAAGGTTCCTTTACATGTACCTTGCCTGCAAATACAAATAATGGAACAAGCATCGAAATTTTATAAACTAGATTCGTTTAGTTAAAAAGAAAAGTTTTCGTTCACGTACCATTCCCAGGTTGAAAATATACAAACACATTGTCGTAGGTGTATTGATCACACATTTGTAATGAAAGCGATAGCTCATCCTTGACCTCGATCAAGTCGAAATTGCCTGTGGCCTTCGCCACTCTTAACAATGTATTTTGGTTATCTCCCATATTCCATAGAAAGTTAACTGGAGGAGTTTTCAGTAATGTCCGCGCCTCGTCCCACTTTTCAGCCTTCAACAAATCCGGGATTCTCGAAATAATTTCTTTTGACTTTTCCATGTCAGAAATCATGGCATCAACAGAACTGTCAGCCAAAGCCTGAGATGGCGAACACAATACCCCTCCTGTGAGAGCTGCCCCAAATGAAGCCCCAGCTGATTTGAAAAAGGTCCTTCTATTCGTATTTCTTTCACTCGCTATGGGAACGAGAGCTTCAATAAGAGCACACAAGATTGCGAAGACAACGGAATACAACACCAACTTCATGATTTCATGTGAGCTCAAACAACAGGTATTAACAACGCTTCAAGATATAATCAAACGTGTGAAAAATGGAAATGGATGTTGTTTGATATAATTCTTCAAAACATTTATATTAGGACATCATGATGATGATGAGAGAGATGGTGTAGATGATGTGTTTCATTGCCTCGTCACTCGTTAGAGGTGTCAGGAAGTTTACTGAGAGATTGTTCTTCGTTCTTCGTGTACCGGTATGTGTGTATGAAAAAGTCAAAAGAATGCGAATTTTAGCTCGAGCGATAATTTCGATTACGACGTACATGTACAAATTGAATTTTTTTGACCTGAACTGTATGCTTTTATTATATTAACTTCTACTGAATTATCGGTATTGTTCTTACTAGAGAGGGTAGTTGGTACAAGTAGAGTGACCAAGTGATAGGATTCAAGCCGAATGGCTAAAAATACAGGTAGCATAGAACCTCATTAGCGGCACTATTACTTATTCTTCACAATTAAGAATTAAGTATTCTTGTAATCATTAAAATTATGAATACTGTATGAATTCATGCTAACGTCCACATTCAAAAAAACGCTTATCCTGTCAGAGACTTTTGGTGTCTACGTCGGAAAAAGCTGTGAGCGTGAATCTATATCCATATTCGTATTGAGTTAGAGTTGGTGTTGGCAACCCTAATAGCTAAATATTTTATTTGACTCATTTTTGTCTAATCTATTTCTCCCCATATCTTTCATTAGAACTTTAATATCCGTTCCTTAACATCTTTGGTACTTCGATGTGTTGTGATAAACACACCGGTGAGTACTTTTACTTCATCAGACTTTTGAATGATGATCAAGATGACCCGGTGGTTATGATTGAAAGCAACTGATATTATAGTTGATGTTCGAATTTCGAACCTCGATAGCAACGCTAACAGAAACTTGTTCTGTCGTGTTTTGATTTTCGTTAAAGGAGTTTGTATATCGAACTGGCACCTTGAGCCAAACAATTGAAGTGGATGTCTTAGGAAAAAATTTACTATTCCCGTTGAGTTGTAAACTGAAACCATTGTGGGGGTGAGATCGCGAACGTAAGTTATAAAAGAGAATACATATGGAGGCCGGAGAATTAAGTTGTATGGGGATGAGTAATAAAATGCATATCCTAAAAACTTGAAAATTTCGATTTTACGATGCGCAGCCTCGTCGCCGTGGCCATAGAATGAACTCTTCGTTATCATTAATCATGAAATCATGAACGATAATCCCAGATTCAGATCCTACAGTACGAACCAACATCCATGTGTAAGCTTTTTTCAATTTTGTATTGTTTATCCTTGAACATGTTCTGTCACCAGTCACAAGTATTCAACAAGAGTTTTTAGAAACGGAGATGTAATTCAAATTAATATGTGTATGACTTAGGTATGTGAATAATGATTTTTGAATGCTATATGTACCTCTTTATTCCTGCGGGATTCCATGTCAAGATGGAGAGTCAAATTTTTTTGTTAAATATAGATAGAATGAGAAATCTTCCAATGCTCACGATAATCTGTCTTTTGAAGATGAATTTTTATAAATCGACAAGTATCTCTAGAATCCAATTCACGATTTCAAGAATTGAGATTCACAGGTTCACATCCTATTTACGATCAAAACTATTGAAATGACCGCGGTTATTCATCCTTGTTCACAGTCACAAAACTCTCATCAGATGCAACTATGAAATTTTCAAGTATTTGTACAATTGTTTTATTCTTTAATTCATCTTCACATACCGCGAGATCGCAGTCCCTAAGAGGCAGCGACAACAGATCTCATATTCGCGCAAGAAATTTGAGATTCCGGAGACATCTGACTGCTTCACAATTTGATCAAATTTGGACTTCCGAGGTATCAGATGAGCTCCTGAACCTCAATTATGATTTAGAGCAGGTATGGTATGCCTCTACTCAAACTGAGTGGTCTAACATATTTCAGCGTGATGTTGGTTCCACTGGATTTCTTGTATGTGATGAAACGCCTCATTATTCGGGGTATGAACGACAGATGCACTTGCAACAAATTCTTCACGGCGCTCATGGAGCATTTCATGCGCTTTATAACTCGGATGATTGGTCGTGTTTTATCACGGCACTGGATGTAGAAGTATTATTACTCTCTGATGATATTGTGCTACCAGATGATGTAATCGTTCATCCAATCAATCCGACCATGAAGTTACGTAGCGGAGTAGTGGACGCTTTTCTTTTGGATGGGAACGAAAATGAATCACTTAAACAAGTAAATGTGCAATTATGTTACGATACTAAGAATGACTACGATTATAGGAAGTTAAATGGCGAACAAGTTGGAATCGAGATGTTGGAGAATATTTTGATACAAAACCAGAAAAGTAGGAAGTTAGTGGCAATGAATAGACGACATTATAGTCATCGTGTCTTATCGGACCTTGGTGAATACGACTTTAATCCACGAGTCAGAGGTAAGCATGATAATCGGCGATTTTCTTGTTGTTCCAAAGTTTCTCAATGCGCGTTTTAGCTTGGGAATATGCGTACGAAGAAGGCGTCAATTCTGAACACGGTTGTGTAGGCGCGTTGGAAAAAATAAGCATTGTTGAAGATGACTCCGGTTTGTGGGAAGAAATTCAATTAGACTTTGAAGAAGTCTCAAATGAATGCATTTTATCGATTCTATCACAGCTATCAGAGGATGCACGGGTATGTTCAATCGAAGCTGATTATCAAGCCAGTCCTCTGAATGTATATGCTTCAGTCATTACACAAGGAGGAGACTACCTTAACGAAGAAACAATTGAAAGGTGTGTATATCTCCTATGATTGAATTATGCATTGTATTCTTAAATTAATATCTATTCTTGCCAAACCTAATCAGGCCATGGTTTGACGCAGGAATTACGGGAAAAAACCAAATTGTGGCGGTCTCTGATAGTGGGGTTGATATGGACCATTGCTACTTTTTTGATAGCAATCCTTTGATCCGAGATGGAAGTGTTGACGAAAGTCAAAGAAAACTTATTCAATATGTACCGACAAGGAAAGGTGATAATACAGATGTGTACGATGGGCACGGAACACATGTGGCAGCAACAGTAATGGGAAAGAAGAGCATTGACGGTACTTCATCCGGAGAAAGCGAGGGCATGATAGATGGTGTAGCCCGGGATGCACGTCTTGCCTTTTTTGACATGGGCAATGGGTCAAATTGTTGTACTTTTCCTAGTGCGACCGTATTACTATCTACAGGGCGCGAAGGAGTAAGCAAAAAGGCAGGAGTCATGAACATGAGTTGGGGTACGGGAAGAAATCAGTATGATGGAAAGGCTCGTAAATTTGATCAATATATGTATGATAATGATGAATTTTTGACAGTTGCTGCTGCTGGTAATTATGGCATGAAAGATGGAATTTCTCATATTAAGGAAACTGTTGGATCTCCAGCGATTTCCAAGAATGGAATCGCAGTCGGAGCGAGTCAAAGTACAGGCAAAGATATATACACAGGCGCCATGCTCGGCGCAGATTATTTAGCATGTTTTTCTAGTCGAGGGCCCGCAGAAGATGGTAGAATGAAGCCTGATATAGTTGCACCTGGATTTTTTATTCTTTCAGCGAAGGCCATTCCTGAACAAAGTGGTGAATGCGATCCTGAGGAAAGACCGAGCCCAGATGGTTCTAAGGATGGTGTAAGTTTTAAAGCTGGGACAAGCATGGCAAGCCCTGTGGTAACTGGAAGTGTTGCATTGGTACGGCAGTATTTTGAAGATGGCTTTTATCCCAGCGGGAAAAAAGATGAAAGTAAATCTTTTTCACCTAGCGCTGCACTTATTAAGGCAGTTATTTTCAATGGCGGACAAGACATGGAAGGAGCACAGGATACGTGGTAAGCTTGAAATAAAAATGCGATTGAAATATACAATGTACAACGCTTGCACTAATTTACAATGGTTTCGTGGTCAATCTCTTCTCTACTGAAAAAGGTTTGGTAGTGGATCGATCCCAGTGTCTCCTTATGACAATCATGTCGGGTATGGTCGTGTCAACTTATTAAATTCTCTCCCTTTACACTCATTCAACAACTTCAGAGTGCATGTTGTGGATAGAACTGAAATATACAATCATGAAGAGCATTTTATTCACTTATACGTCGATACTACAGAGTGCTCATGGGATTATGTTAGTGTCACAATGGCATGGACGGACCCTCCGTCCGAAACGGGGTGCACGAAGTGCCTTTTAAATGACTTAGATCTCTCGATAGAATTGAACGGTGATCAATATTTGCCGAATGGTTTAACATCCAAAGACCGACTAAATAATAACGAACGTATTCGCTTGAATGTGGAGCAAGGAGATGAACTATTAGTATCAGTCAAAGCCCACAACTTAAGTACAGAAACTCAGCAATACAGCTTTGTAGCGGCTGGCTGCATTTCCATCACAGAAACTAAGCAAACCAAAAGTCCATCCGATTATCCAACAACTTCGCCAACACCTTCACCAACACCTTCACCAACAAAGGGGATTACCTCTTATCCTTCTCAGAGTAACACTCCGACTCTTGAGCCTAGCATCGTAAAAGAGGACACATCGAAGCCCTCTCATTCGCCATCTATATATCCGAGTAACGATCTAACTCTGGAACCTACCATTGCGAAACAGAACACACTGAAGCCCTCTCATTCGCCATCTACACATCCGAGTAAAACTCTGACTCTGGAACCTACCATTGCGAAACAGAACACACCAAAGCCCTCTTATTCGCCATCTACATATCCGAGTAACGCTCTGACTCTGGAGCCTACCATTGCAAAAGAGAACACACCGCCCTCTCATTCGCCATCTACACATCCGAGTAACGCTCCGACCATAGAGAACACACCGAAACACTCTCATTCGCCATCTATATATCCGAGTGACGCCCCGACTCTCGAGCCTACCATCGCGATAGAGCCAACTACACAACCTTATACAGGTTACGAAACAATTACCACAAGCTTTAGTGGCAATTCTGAGAGCAATGGAAATATGTTTCGAATTCGCTCAAGAGAAGTTGCAAGAAACTTAATTATAAAAAGGATAGATATTCATATGCCTGCTCGTGGTGAAAAAAGAACCATCGAAATCTACTCTAAAGAAGGAGTTGTAGAGGGATACCAACGCCGACCTGGTGCGTGGACACTTGTTGGCTCTGCAACAAATGTGGTAGGAAGGGGGTTTGGCGAAGCTACTCCTCTTCCGATCGGCATATTTGAGCCAATATTGCTTCCAGCAGGTGACACCAGGAGTTTCTATGTGACAAGTACTGGTGGAAAGCTAGCTTACACGAAAGGAAATGGAACCTCTAATCCAATAGCTACCACTGACAACTTGGAACTTTTTGAAGGATACGCGCGAAAGTATAGTTTTTCTGGTGCAAATATTTATGGGAGGTTTGATGGGTCAATCATTTATGAGATAGAAGATATTGATAATCAGCCTTCACTACAACCGACCAAAATGAAGTTCCCTACATCAACCCCTACAATGAAACCAACTGAGTTTCCTTCGATTAGCGTCCCAATACTCCCTTCAACGAAACCAACGGAAATATCACCAGACACTCCAACTACTGGAAATTTGAGGTCCCTTACCACTACCTATGACGGGGAATCACTAAGCCATGGTGCAATGTTCAACATTTTTTCAAAAAAAGACCTAAAGATTCTTAACTTCAGCATCAATACACTTTTAAGTGACATCCAAGTTGTGCAAATATATCATAAACCGAACATTTATCAAGGTTACGAACGGCGCCCTGGTGCTTGGTCGCTCATAGCTGAATTTGAAGTGCAATGCTTGGGCGCAGGTGCACCAACAGTACTACCATTAGACGCTTTTGAAAAAATATCAATACTAGAAGGAGAAGTCAATGCCTTCTACATTACTTTTGTATCTGAAAAAGCGATGTATACTTCGGCAAATCACCCAGCTGATGACGACATCGATTCGAACGAGGATATTGTTATACAACAAGGGGTTGGTAAAAGTTACCGTTTCAAAGCAACTTTTCAGAATAGGCGATGGAATGGGGCCGTACATTATGAAGTCCTAAATCAATAAGATGACGTATTATTCTATATTGTAGAATTTTGATTTTCTCACCTTTCAATTGGATTTCAGCAATGACTGCTACTTCACATCCAAGAAACCTTCAACAAATCTCGTATATTGCTTGATCCATCATTGAATTCGTATAAAGTTTCTACATGAAGAGACTCTCTCCTCATAGCATATCGAAATGCATCAGATCCGCCACCACACCCAAAGTAATACCGTTTGTTGGCGATGATCCCGACGCCATCTGGCGACTTGATATGTGCAGCGAATAGCTTTGCTGTTTCTTCAGCTGCTTTGGGAGTGTATGTCGTCTCAGCAGCGACAACAAGATCAAATTTTCCACAAAACCTATCTTCGACCTGTTGCTGTTCCATTAGTGATCCATTCAACAATTGATTTGAAAGTTTATTCCAATCACCAGATACGAATATACCCCGTTCGCCTATTTGTTTGTTGTCAACGCAATTCAAGTTTACATTTGGTATAGTGGCAAACTTCAAAACGAAATCATTGAAATCAGAAAACAAGACTGTTGCATTTGGAATCATTTTCAACACAAGACAACCTGGTAAACCATGGCCACAACCCAACTCTAAAACGGAAATAGGCTTGGACTCTTGACATGTCAATGATGTGCAATAATTTTCATAGATATACCGGCATAAATCGATAGAACACTCCCACACTTTCAACCCTCCTTCATAAATACCAGAGACGATGTCCGATTTATCGCTCAACTCAAAAGCTTCAACGTGTTTGACAAATTTCATGGAGCAATTACTTGATAAAGCGAGGGTGTCATAATGTAATTGATTGATGTTTTGTTCCTGGAAAGGAATGACTTTCAAGTTAACATATGAGTGCGGGTCTTTATCGTCATCTATGTTGTTCTCGCAATCTTTTTCAATTGCATGGTACTCTTTACCCTCATCAGAATCATTGGTTATGTCGAAATCAAATCGAAACAACGACATCTCCGAAATAGATGTTATTGTCCATTCAATTCTATTTTAAAATTACAATCGTATCATAAGTATCATAAAAAACTTTGCAATCTATGAGAGCCACAGCCACAATGGTGCGCAATTAAAAATTGTGCTTTGGTGTAAGTGTTTTTTTTTTGAACTGTATGCTTTTATTATATTAATTAACTTGTGTTTTTTTTTGAACTGTATGTTTTATGTTTTTGACTGTACGAGTATGCTTTTATTATCGGGTCTACTCTTGTACTAGGTATAAATTACTATTATAAATTTTTTATATACCGGGTACGCACACACACACACAATTGTAGGTACATGTACTTCGAAGTATATAAAATCATAAAAACAAAAAATCATGACTATACGGTTTAGTACTTTCGATTTCGCGAACACCTATCTAGCCAAGTACTTCCTCTTCATCCGATATTGTGAATGCTGATCGCAGTGATCTATTGATTTTCGCGGCTTTTCAGAGAGATCGGGTAGGGTAATATGTGGTTTGAAGGGCATTATTACGAACTCATGTCTATATAGAAATTTTATTTAGATCTTCTCGAATCTGCCTGACTCACAATGTTGTTCCCATTTGGCGATGGCGTCAATTGAGATTGATTACTGATATCCGTTGGCACGCTTCAGAAGTTCGAGTGTATCCCTCCAATACTGTATAGGGTTTAATGAACCCATTGCACGAACATTAGGACCTTTTTTGTCGAAACTTCGAGACACAATGAATAATTCTATGGATATGATAATCATCGCAAAATTCCTTCTACAATAGAATATGGTACAGTATTCGCAATCAGTGTAATGTTCCTAGAGGTACTGGTAAAAAACAAATTGTATCACAATTATCCTGCGTCGTCCTATCGCATATGCACCTTTGCCTGAAAACCAAAACGCCGTTCATGCAATACATGAAGTAAAACAATATCATTCGAAAATAAATTTTAAATGATGCATATTATATTTATATATTTATGTCGCAAAAGCAGACCAACGGAAAGCATACAATCTTCAATCATTATGCAAAAATCTCGAACGCGACTTAATGAGTTGGGCTAAGAGTACTCTTCCTTTCAACGAAACACATATATTTATACAAATATAAGTCCTGAAAGAAGATCCTTAATGATTCCCTGAATCTTGAATAGATCGGAAAGTTGAAAGGCCAAGAGCGCAAGAAATGTGATTAATAATTGCGCGAACGATAGGGCAGAGAATATCCACTACGTCCTCCATACCCCATTCTATCATAGCCATATCCACCTCCACCATATCCCATTCGATCATAGCCATATCCACCGTCACCGTATCCCATCCTGTCATAGCCGTATCCACCGCCGCCATATCCCATTCCGTCATAGCCGTATCCACCACTCATACGACGTCCACCGTAGCCACCTTTTATTTGACGAATTCTAATTTAGCCAATAGTCATATGGAAAGATTTGTCGTTGGTGAGATAATATTGACACCTTACTCACCTCCATACCCATAGTCGGTGTTGTAGTAATTGGTTCCATACCTAAATCGAAAAAGAATGTAACGAAAAAATAATTAATTACGGCTTATTCCAAATGTTTATTCCCATGACGCTAGATAAAATACATGCAAAAACGATTCTCATGATTGCCATCCTGTATCCATCCTCAAAAGTCAGCACAATTTTACGCACCTGCTACCATATCCATATCCTCGACCACCTGCATGTAACAAGAAAGTATGGACTCAAAAGTTTAGAAATTATTGCGGAATCAAGTGCTTGACGTTTGACACAAACTTACCTCCATAGTAGTAAGTACCCATACCGCCGCCCATCCGATCAGAGGCAATACGAGAGCGAGCGCGCCTTACCTGCTTGAGCTCACGCTTAATGTCACGCACCTGATCAACCTGCTCACGCATGTTGATTGGATTCTCAAAGAACCAGTCCTAAGATGTATCAAAACAATGCAAATGAGTTAGTTACGTAAGAGAAAACTATCCACGATTGCAGCATTCCGAATCATCTAGTACAGTCACTACGCATCTGCTCCAAACAAGGCACCACGATACGAGAATAGGGAGCACTTATCAACTTACCGGATCGCCGTAGGGGTTGCCTCTGCCTCCATTACGGCCTGCTTCGTAGGAATCCATACCATACCTTCCTCCCATGTAGGAAAGGTCAGTTGTCTGCCTCTGCGTGGGGGCAGGTGTGAAGGCAGAGACGGATGTCAAAAGAAGAAAGCTCGTACAGGCAGTGAAAATTTTCATGATCGAATTTTGTTTCCTATTATTTTCTCTATATTATATTTATTGTAAGCTTCACGAAAGTTTGATCGAGAACCTTTTATCTCAGGAATGTACGTAATCGCGGTGGAATCGTGTCGTTGTTTTCGACTTCTGAACTTCAAATGGTGAAGTCGAAATACTCGAAATCATTTCGTGCGTATTATTTTGAGTTGCATGACGTGTACGTATCGATATTATTAGCCACTCGATTTTACGAACTTTAGCTGCAACTTCGATATAACGGTAGTACTCAAATTTTGGCTTTAATATACGAACTTTCACTGATCACCCGATACTGGCATGAGATATTGATACCGGTAATTGATATCGGAATTATATTTTATGATACTTCGATGTACTATTGTGTTAATTTTATAGTTCATGTAGAAAAAGCATCGGTTTACCGGTATTCATAAAATATCGATTACAGTAAGACTCTACAATTAAGTTGTAAGCACAGTCTCTGTTAAAAATATCAACTTTTACGTCTATCAATGACAACTCATTTAGCCGAGACCCTTTCACCTGTTTTCATTAGGATCGTTATGAGGCCAGCATCCTTTCCCTTTTGACAACAAAAATTAATCTCTTTACATTGACAAAATTGTGATAATAATCCTTAGCATTTTTGCAAAATATTACCATCACTAAATAGTTTCATATATATTTAAGGTCAGTCTCACTGATAAGGCGACAAAAACGAAAGATATTACAATAAATTCTTTGCGAATTAGGATAGCGAAGCTAAATGAATGCATATAAACATGAACACACAAAAAAGAAAAGACTTCGAAGCAATACTTGATGCAGAAGCAAAATCTGGATTGTTTGCGGGGTCGCACTGCTCCTCATTAGCATTCGGATCAGAACCTTGTCCGGATGAAGGATAACAGATCGGTTCTGATGCAACATACGTGTCATTCACAAAATAGCTACATGAACCACCACCCCATATCACACATCTGCTATCAATCTCATCTATTGCCGTCAAAACCCATGCGTTCCAATGAGAGTAACCCTCTGCACTCATATGTATATCATCGGAAGACCAAAACGACGATGGGTTACCCAATTCCAATAAACTCACAAACGATTCGATATAGATCAATGAAACAGTTTCTTCTTGAGTCTCGTTGGCCCGATTTAAAACGTAAGGCTCAACCAGTGAATTCCATTTTTGCCATCTCATTGCCGGATGGCCCGCTTCAAGTACCGGCGGTTCCTGAAATCATGTGGAAAATATTACAATGGTCTTCGTGTTAGATTCAGCATGTACACCTATCATCATTTCAAAGTATATGCAAAAAAAGAGCATCTTTCCACTAAGCGACTCACAGGTTTAGTACTCATGGCAATCGTCGTCGCTCCCGAAAGTATAATCTTGTCGGTGACCTTTGTGAACCGCTCGAACGCTTCCTCCGGCGAAACCTGTCCCAAACCCCACATATCGTTCGTGCCACACTTTAGAATTACCAGGGTAGGTTGATAATCGGAGAGGAAACCATCAATTCTGTTCAAAACACTTTGGCAGGTATATCCCGAAACGCCAACATTTAAAGATCCAGGGATGGTTTGAGAGCTTTGGCCTTGTAGACCCCAGAAATAAACATCTGAATCGCCAACGAACAAAACAGAATCAAGAAGTTCGGAAGAGCATAATCGGATCAAATTGCAAATTGTAATTGCGAAAATATCAAGGAAATATGGGAGGCGATTGGTTCTCATGTTAATTGGTTTGTTTGTAGAAATGTGAAGATGATGCAAATTTTTTTTTGAAATGAGCAGAGATCGCTACCAGGTAGCGGGTAGATAATG
>Ga0213867_1000880_pt1 | contig 13368 bp, 34 predicted proteins | sample PICome_12_FD_160120 | JGI IMG/M metagenome (GOLD analysis project Ga0213867, IMG submission 160120) | Coastal seawater microbial communities near Pivers Island, North Carolina, United States - PICO540 | ecosystem: Environmental > Aquatic > Marine > Coastal | place: USA: North Carolina... | reverse complement strand
CCTTGGAGCATAAAGAGACGCCGCTCTTTTCGGCGACGGTCGGAGGAGTAAGGCTAGCAATGCATACTGCAAAGAAAATGAAACAGGCCGGATATAAAAAAGGTATTCCGGATCTGCTAATTTTTGAGCCAAGAGGTATGTACTCTGGACTAGCAATTGAGGTTAAGACTGAAAAGGGTAGGCCCTCTGAACATCAAAAGGATTGGATTCGGAGGCTAAACAGCAATGGATGGAGGGCGGAGATTTGTTATGGTCTGAGCTCGTGTCTTGCTGTCATTGACGAATACTTTGGGTAAGTAAGGGGTAGTGTTTCAACAGGAACTATGAAAACCCGTTGTGGGATCTCCCCACACACCATGCCACCCCCCACTAATGCTTTATACGAGAACGCCCCGGACGTTTCCAGGGCGCTCCACTTAACCAATTTACAAGCTATTCTTGCCAATAGCCACGCTAATATACATTAAAACTCACAGTATGTAGGTTTGTACGTGTGACTTTCCTTGCTTCGGCACACTAATTACTGCGCACCCATGTTGCCAATCATTCCTTGGCATAAATGCAGGAGACCTTTCACCAAGATGACCCAAGACGTGACACTGCAGCAGGCTACCTGCTCCGTCACGTGTGTAGTAGCTGTCTGGTCTGTGAAGGTGCCCGCAGATAGCGCTTTTCTTCATCTTAGTAAACAGCTTTCGGGCCGGGTCCATTCCGCTAATCCTTACCTCGTGACCATGCAGAAAAGTCATGTCCCCACAGTGGATAAAACCTCCCGGAACATACTGAATGCCGTACTGTTCTAATTGAAGCAGCTTGTCCAAGCTTAATTCTTCTAGACCCTTCAAGCTCGGGGCATTGTCTAGAATGTAGCTGTGTAGCCGATCCTCATGATTGCCTGGCACAAAGTACTTCTGACTGTACCCAACACAAATTTCCTGTAGCACCTCACGTGCTATTTTTAACTCCTCTTCGATTTCCAAAGCAGTAGCATCGTGCCTGTATTTACTTACTTTGTGAAAGTCACACAGGTCTCCAAGAATTATAACCGTGTTGCAGCCTTGTTTTCGACCCGCCTTTAAAGCTTCAGCTAAGGCCCTCTTATCGTGGTAGGGTACGTGGATATCAGATATTGCAAGAATTTTCCTGCCTCTGCTAATGCGTACATCTTTGCTATGCATTCTTTGATATTGTGTAATTCTCGCACAAATCATACACCACCTCCGCAGTGTAATCCATGCCTAAAAAACTAAACACCTCATCCCATATGTCGTGCTGCAGAGGTTGATCTTCGTGCTCTTCAAATCTGCCGGTAGCCTTCTGAGCGTTCCAAAGTAGATAGTCAACCTCTTTCTGATCAGTCAAGCTAGCCAACTCTACATTGCCTATGTCGTACTTGTCACGGCAATAGTCATCAATACGTTCAATGTACAACTGGTAGTCTTCGTTCATTGTCACAGGAGTTCGTGTGCTCTCTGCCAATGTCGTCATTCTACCTATCGTCTGCTTGACGTGCCAGGGCTTTCGTTGAAACACTTCGGCAATAACTGAGTACGGCATGTACAAAAAATGCCGTAAATAATACTGCACTGCTGCGCCATGCTGACCACCCAACTCAAATCGCCCACGCCTGTAATCTGATATGAGTTTGTGGACATCCTCTAGATTTAAGAAGACACAGTTCAAAATGCGCGGTCGAATATCCATGTGACTAGTGCTTGATTGTAGACAGAGGGTTGACAAGCATGGCAGACTTAGCTGCGGCCAAATCTTTTAGGCCAAATTCATAGTCGTGCGTCTTGCCCCTCCTGCCGTGCGACGTAACTCTTAAGGCTCTCAACCTCGCCTTAAATTTACGCATGGACCACGCGGCATACCCGCTTCTCACACAAAAGCTCCTGAAGCTTTCCAGCGCTTCAGCTTGGTGCACAATCAAGGTGCCTTCTGTCTTTGCAATACATAGGCCGCTGTCATTAATCCAGCCCATGATTGGGTCGCCTTCGACTCGCAACTGCTCGAGCTCATCGCGCATTACTTGAGGTCGAAGAAGCTTACCGTTGCCAACCTCTAATTGCTTTGTAAGATGCTCAAGTAAACTGAGCCCAATGGCTGCTTGACATGACTCATCTTTGAGCCGGTCAATCAAGGTGCCGTCCCTCTGATTCTCAGGCTTGGCATGAGTAAACATGACGATGTCAAATCTACGTTCGACACCGGGGTCGCTAAGGGCATAGCTGAAACCAGACTCATTGCTAGCCACAATCAAGCTTGCTCGTGGGACAACCTCTACTGGTTCGCTGTAAAGCTTGCGAGCTATGATTGGCTCTTTTGAAACAATCATCTTCAGCGCATCCTTGTCTCCAAGATTGTCGCTTGCATCGGCGCTTATGCACAGCGTAGCCTGCGCTAATTTCATTCGGTGCCGACTGTCATCCTTTGTTATCTGCGCTAAGTTATCCGTGCGCATGACATTGTGCGCCCCAATCACTGAAGCAACAGCTTCTATCAAGGTGCTTTTTCCTGCCCCCGCAGCTCCAATGAGGAGCAAAATCTTTTGCGCTCGAACCGGATCGCCTGCGATTGCATTCGCCATCATAGCTAAAGTGTAGCTACGAACCTCATCATCTGGTATGGTCTCCTGAACAAATACGTCCCAATGCCTGTTGTTGAATTTCCTAGTCGAGTCGCATGGAATACAGAAGGTCGCGAGCCACTCGGGATTGTGGCTTGGTTCAAGTTGAGGTCGTCCCGTATCAAAAACGATTAGGCCATCTTCAAAATTCAAACCTCGTTTAGCTTGGCTGACACCAAACACTTCTAGTGGACTAGCGTATATGGCAAACCCCCTGACATACTCTCGATTAAATTCTTGTGTCAAGATGGACGGCTTCAATAGCCCCGCTGGAGCAGCAAAGGCTCGTAAGATACGAGTCCTCTGCCGCTCACCTAGGGGGCTGAAGTGAGTTCCGCACCAGACCATAGACACACCGCCTAATTCTACTAGGGGAATGTTCATCTCCTTAGCGCAGGCAGGGATGAAGGCTGCAAGTAAAGCAGCGCTACTTCTTGCGCTAATCTTTGCGGGATCGTAGTCGATACCGACAGTTGAGATAACAAATTGAGGTGTGACTATCGTTGCGGCTAGTTCACATAGCCTGTCAATCATTTCACTCTTGCTCCGAGTCTTCACCAGGTTCTAAGTTGTTGATCCTGACATTTAAGGCATATATACATGCCTCAAGAAGCTCAATCCGAGCGTCTGCACTTAGACCTTTAAATAGTTCGGCATTGAGTGCGTCTTGGTAGCTGTACGCCACATTGATTCCTTCCCCCTCAACTAGTGTAATTCCCGGGTTCGAAACGCTCGTGTTTGTCGCCGAAGGTTCATGCAGCCTTGGAAAATAATGCTCGACATGGTCAGTTACAATTACCATTAGGCAATCGGATTCACTTTGACCAAAAGTGCTGGTGCCCGCATTGAAGTAAACGTCAAATGCTTCCTTCAGCTCTTTGTAAAACAATTTCCGTGTCTCCTCCATATCAGAAAGGTAAATCATCCTCTCCGACAGGTTTTGTTTGAGACACTGCTTCCCCTTCACGTTTAGCCATAGCGCCTTCACCGGGCCCCCAAGCCTTTCCGTTGCCAAGAATAGCACCCTGCTTGCCAGCCTCTCTGTCCTCTTTAGGAAGGTCCTGAACAACCATGTAGTCGCTTTGGTACTGACTGTCAGGTGTATTAACAAGGCGCAACCTCAACCACTTGCGGCCCTTGTCGTCCGTTACAATGTAGCTTTTGTCAATCTTCGTGACATCGATACTACAGCCGATAGATTTAGCGATACTCATGGAACGCAATTAAACGTACCCATCGAGATATTTCACGCTGCGACGGCGCATAGAAATCAACAACACGAAGTTGATTAAGTTTGAGAGAAGTAAAGAGCTGCACCCAATCGTCGTCGTCAAACTCATGGTAAGTATCGACTAGCTCGATTTCAAAATCATCTTGATTATCATGAGAACTGCTAGCCAGCAGACGCAAAGCGTAGTCAAGACGACGCTCGTTATCGTATCCCTGGTCTTCCGATCCCGGTTCCGAAAAGAGCTCGTCAATCCACTCACGTGTCGAGCTCATCTTCTCCGTATATGCCAAGCTCGTAAAGGTCAGCCATCTTCAGGACCACTCGAGACAAGGCGCGTTTCTCAGCCATAGCGACTGGATACGAATTGCGATTATTCTTCGGGCTAGACTCACCGTAGCTCTCAACAATTGGAATAATGCCGTCTTCAGAATCGAATCCTCCCGTGGCCTTAATGACGTAGTACCCATTGGCAACGTCTGTGCATTCGGGAACAACCTCGTAATGCACCGCAATCTTAAGAGCTCTCTGTATCTTTTCAATACCTGTACGTGTGATAACTACAAAGCCTTGTTTCGCCTTGAAGAAATCTGAGCGCACAAGCCCGTAAGTATCAGCGAACATAGTCCACTTTTCTTTTTGTTCTTCAGTCATAAAATCGTATTTACTAATCTGTCGTAGCTCTCTTGAGACCGCTTCAATTGCTTGTCTTTATTATGCAATTCCGCAGACAGCAATTCTACCCTGCGCTGCAGCATATACAAGGCAACATCCGCCTCGCCCAAAAGCTCTGCAATATTAGACATTACTTCTCTTCTTCGGGGCGCGAGAAGGTGGCCCTTGTCTAGCAGCCAAAGGTCTATTTCACTTCTCTTCACGCCAAGCCTGCTTACCAGGCTCAGGTACTCAGGAAATGTCACTCTGCTTTCTTACGACGGTCGCCGGTTATAGCAGTAATGATCATGTCAATATACGCAAATACAGCGTTGTCAGACTCGGTCGGAGTAAGATTGACGACCACCTTTGCAAAGGCGAGGGCCGCCAAAAGCAATTCACTCCAGTACTCAATGAAAAAATCCATGGCTTATTGATATAGGTCTCCGTTGTTATCGTAGAGCAATGTCTGCTGCGATTGCGAAACGCCATCGTCTAACGTCAGTGTAATTGTCCACATGGGCCTGTTGTTACGCTCAAGCAAGATACGGTCTAGCTCTGCCGACATGCTGTAATCCTCACGCTTTTCGTAGTCAGTCGGTATCATAAGCTGGAGCTGCGGGGGTATGACACCGCTCTCAATGTAGTATATGATGTTGGTCAAGACCTCTGGAGGATCACGCTTCAGGGCTTCTGAATTGTGCATGGTCAGACCGACCAAGAATACTACGGACAAGATTGTTACAATACTCATGCTTGCTTTACTGCTATGTTTATGTTTAGCCTCTCAATGAGACCGTCGAGATGTGCGCAGAGCCTTACTCCGTTACTGATGTTAAAGTTTACCTCCGCCTTAATTGCTAGAGCCATGTACCGCACGAGACGATTGCGAACAATGCAGCCGAACTGTACTTCAAGACCCTTTGGGTTGTCTACTAGAATAGACTTAAAGGTTTTAATTGCATAGACTAAGAACCTACGCTCGTCTGCAAGGGCAATCTTCTGCTGCTCTGTGGCGTTGTGCTCACTGTGATATGGGACGCTGTCAACAAACATGCGAACGTCATTAGCTATGTCAATAGCTTCGTTATAAATTGGCTTACTCATGATTCATTGTTTTTAAGACTAACTGAACGACCTCGTCGCGCACATTTTTTGGTATGTCCTCGATTCGCAAGTGAGCACCAAACTTGTGACGCTCCAAATACTGTAGCTCACCCTTCGGCCACAACTGACCGAGGTGCCTGGTCTCTACAATTCCTCTTGGATTAAATACGTTGACCTCGTATAGGTCGTCGTGTTGCAGGAGACAGTAGTAGACTCCGGCACTCGGGTGGTCAAAGACCTCTGCATTAATGCTCATAAATGTTTCCGTTTTTATAGACAGGTATAGTTGTGTAGTAGTCGGCTGGACTTGCTGCCGTTTCCTTGAATCCAATGACAAGGGCATATACTTTTTCGCCATGAATCTCATGAGGTGTGCATCGACAAGACATGCGGCCTGGCACCCTGCGGTAGTGCTCAGTAAAACCCGGCACACGAACCTTGAGAATGTTTGAGATGTTTGTAGGGACTTTACCCTGCGTAATCTTCTCGCAAATTCTGTCGAGCGCCTTCGGAATCTTGGGTCTTGCGTAGAACTCGCTGCCGTACACCACTGCGCAGGCAAGGGCGACGAAAGCGATAATGCATTCCTGCAAAAAAGTTATGAAGTCAATTAGCATTGTGTTTTGTTTAGGGCTGCTTCTTTCATTCGTTGATACTTCTTACTACCTGGAAATGGCCCTCGCTCAACGCCGAGCTTGGCCCTCCTGTAGTACAGGACATTTTCAGTACGCCCAAGGGCTATGGCTATCTCCCAAGTGGGACAGCCTTGATTTGCCATCTTGATGATGACCTCGTCCTCCTCGGGGAGGTAGTGTTGGAACTTGTTGCTTGACATAATGTATAGGGGGTTAAAATGAGGTATTGATTTTGTACATGGTGCGGAACTCTTCGCCCTCGTTGAAGTCCTCCATGGTGGAGTAGTTGGTTTCCATGCACTCGTTCCACTCTTCGAGATAGAGTTCGAGGTCGGTGATGCCGTGCAGGTCTTCGCCCTGCGGCTCGTCGTGTTCGATGATGATGTAGAAGGTTGATTCAGCCATGTTGTTGTATTGACTTAAAGATTTGATATGCAACTTGCGGGACGATGGCATTGCCATACGCCTTCACACTTTCTTTTCTCCACTTTGAAAAGGTAATTCCGTCCAATTCGGTGGGAAGCCCATCATCTCCGCCACAAAGCGGGGATTCAGTTGGGAAGGCCGCCCAACCTCTTGGGCCACGAGATGATTCAGTTCGGATCGGCGAGTCGGCTGACCCTCCGGGCGCTCCTTCTCGGTGCCCTGATTCCAACAGCGAGCGGTAGGTGTCGGAAGCATTCCCGCCGCCGCTAGGTCTTTCAGTCGTGGGCTGTAGCCCTTGCCCTGCGTCACCTTGCCGTCTTTCATTTTCCTCGGACCACCACCGGTTCCATCCCAAGCTATCGGGGTCGGCAGGAAGTCCCCGTAAACCACTTGACTCCACAGAGAAGACCACCTCGTGCCATTCCGGTACCCTGCCTTTCGGCTGCGTTCCCACATCTTGTCCGGGTGTTCGATGGTTTCTGCTGCCGTGGGCGTAAGCAATAATCCACACTCGGTCTCGCTTGTGTGGGCAATTCGCGACGCTAGCAGCTGGAAGAACGGTCGGGAGGACTTTGTAGCCTTCACCTTCCAAATCAGTGCACACCTGGTCGAGAACCATCCCGCTTGACCATGAAGTAAGGCCGCGAACATTCTCTGCCACGACCCATGTGGGGCGAGCTTCTCGGATAACTCTAAGCATTTCCGGCCAGAGATATCTGTCGTCGGCAATCCCTTGGCGCCGTCCGGCAGTGGAGAACGGCTGACAAGGAAAGCCTCCAGAGAGAACGTCGATTCGTCCTGCCCATGGGTACCCGTTGAACTGTTTGATGTCTTCATATGACTGTGAGTTTGGAAAGTGATGTGTAAGAATGTCGCGACAGAACTCGTCGCGCTCTACATGGAAGAGGTTTGTCCAACCCATCCACTCGGCAGCGAGGTCAAAGCCCCCGATGCCACTAAATAAACTAGCGTGATTCATTTGGTGACCTCCTTCAATGTAGCTTGTGTGAAGTCGGGATACGAGACCATCGGTACCCAATAGCCAAGGCCGCTCTTGTTGTCCATATACAGGCGCCATTCGACGCCAAGGATATCGTGCTCCCAAACATCTTGGTACACGAGGTTGTTTGCATCAGGTCTTGTCATTTTTGCTTAGCGTTTAGCTGGTGAGGTGAATCGGGGGCAACATCGCGGGAATTGAGGTAAGGAATAAGCAGCTCCTCAATAGCTTCGGAGACCTCGTAGTAGTACTCCTCAGCTAGATGTGTCAGCCTTTCCTCGCCGGTATGCACGTCGTTGTAATAACAGTTGGTACCAAGCTTGGCGCGGACGACCATCATGGTCAGGTCGTCGCGCAGTTCTAGGTCTAGGTTGCTCTTGTCGATAGGCATTGTCAATTGAATTTATTAGATGAATCATGCTTTAGGTTTGGTCCACTCATCGAGCGGATCGGAGTTGAGTTTCTGTAGCCCGGCAAGGATGCAACATGTGAAGTCCTCATAGATGGCATACATGTCGTCTTCCATAACTACCCCGCCGGTTTCAGTGGGTTCAGTTTCAATCACGCCGTACTGCTCAAGCAGTCGGCACACCTCGTTGCCCACGGCAATCAAGGTCTCCATTGAGTTGGGGTCAATCATCGTCTTCGGTATCAAGGTTGTAGTCTTCGGCGTACTCAAGGAACTCCTCACAGTAGGAGACCAGGCGCTTGAACGCAGCCGCCTCCCGTGAGGAAGGCAGCCGGCGGTCATCTTGTACGTGCTCGACACACCGAGCCATGTCGATGGCGGTGTTCTCGAACTTGCAGTAATCCATACTAGGCATTAGGCATTGGGGGTTTCAGGGTTAGTGTTGTCGTTCGTCGGCTCCGGGATAATCCCGATGCTAGACAGGATACTCTCGATTTCCGAGGGCTCAATGCCCTCGCAGTACTTCTCGCACCTCGTGCCGTAGTCGTCTTGGTAAGTACCGTACTTCTCTAAGTAAGCCTTGCCGAGCTGGACTTCTGTGTTCATCGACAGGTAATCATTGTCTCCATCGACATCGCAGTTGATTTCGACACCGACGTCCTGCGTCCTGTGTCTGAGGTCGTCAAGGACGTACCGGACACCGGCGAGGAACGACTGGGTCAAGCCCTCGTTGTCGGTAGATGCAGTGTTAGCTGCCTCGAGGGCAGTGGTGAGGCCCTTCAGGGTCTCGAGCAGTTGCTCTTTGTTCATAGTGTTGTGTTGTTTGTGGTCGTGAAAGTATAAAGGTTGTGGGAACTGACCAAATTCCTTAACCGAAAATTATGAGATAGACTAGGCACAAAGCCATGCCGACGAAGCCGAAAGCAGCACAGAAGTAGGAGCTACTCTTCCCACTCTTGGCTCGCGGTCTCGATGCCAACTTCGAAGTCGTTGGTGCGCAGTCCGAGCTGCTCGATACAGGCCTTGGTGATGGCTTCTTGGACTGCAAGGGATATCGATGTAACATCGTCAGGATTTAGAGAGGTGAAGTCAATGGTGAGTGAAGCCTCGATGTATGTACGCACAGTCACGTCCTGATTATCGGGGCCTTGGGTTTTCCAAGCGTCGTAGTTAGAGGTAAACATGATAAAGGTATTAGCAGGCGGCAAGCCCGGTGAAAATCCATGTGTCGTCGCGCTCGACAGATTTGATTGCGACACAACGGTCCCACTTCTGAATCTGTTTTGTCCGGAGCCACTCGTCGAACATCTCGTCTATGTAGTCGTAGATGTCTGAGTCTTTCGTGAACTCCCTGTCAACAGGATTGAACTCGACGCAATCGTCAACGGTAGAGATGGTGCCGTTATAAGGGTCGTTCCCGTAGTCGTGTTGGGCTTGAAATTGTGCGTTTTCGAAGGCGTCGTACATTGAGGTCCCGGCAAAGCGGGTGGTGAAGGATACTGCTCCCATGATTAGTGGATATTGATTTTGATATTCTTACGGCCCTTACCGGTGACACCTGAGCACAGGCCGCATGCGCTGCAGGTGGTGAGTGAAAGTTCTTTAGATGCGGGGCATTGTACCGCAGTGGATCGGTCGTCAGGCTCGACACATACGAACGAGCGCCACCCCGTGATGGACGCGGCATCCCTGTCGCTGTGCGCTGACGCCATAAAGTAGTCAGAGTAGGCTTTAGCCCACGGCTTGCGGGCTTGATGGGTGTAGCCTGTCCACGTACCGGGGCAAGCCTGGACCATGTCATGCACGAGGTTGAGGGGCAGAAGCGACGGCTCACCATACGTGCCGAACCGCAGGTAGTCAGACCGCTCACACATACGGAGGATAGCGTCACGATTGCAGTTGTCGAGCCCGGCATAGTAGCCCTGCTTGATGACGGACTTGAGCATAGAGACGAACCCCGAGTACTGCATGTACTTATGGGTGTAGCACTTGCCGTTGCCACTGTTGCCCGACAGGGGGCAGTCGAGGCAGTTGGTGCCGTCACGACTGAAGAAGTCAGACTGCGTTAGCTTGGTGCCGTAATCGAGGTGGCAGCGTACAAGCTCGACCTGAGACAGGCTGAACGTGTAGGTCTGCACGACCTGATCAGTGGGCTTGGCAATCTTGGCGTTGGTAGTCTTGCCACGGCGGATGACGTACAGGTTAGTGCCGTCGTGCCACGCGATGCGGGAGGGAAGTTTAGTCATTGTTCAGTATTGAGTTACGCAGGATTCTTGCCTGCCTCCACCGCCACTCTGCGTCAAACTCTCGGTGACGCAGGCTCTCGAGGTCAAGAGATAATTGTTTGTAGGCGACTCGGTCTACAGGGTGTAGCCCCTTGTCCCTACCAGCCCGTATCATTTCGTCAATGAGCTCGTCGAGTACGGCAAGTCGGGTTCGCTTGATGTCGTAGGGGGTGAAGTCGTTCATTCCTTGGGGGGTTTAGAGTAATGGTAGTTGAGGTAGCACATTCGTTCGATTGCCCGCCACATTTCGGGTCGGCGCGTTTCAGGTCCGTGCTCATAGTGCGAGACGAATTGCGCCTGGGTGTACAGGCTGTTGAAGATGTCTACCCAGTCAAGACTGAGGTCGTCGTCGTTGAGGTGCTCGATAAACTCAATGAGCAGTAACGATGTAATCCGTGCAGGCCTAGACGCTGTTGGGCCGAGGTCAGACAGCGCGTCTGTAGCTAACTGTCGAAGCTCAGCTCGCAAGGTCGGGTTGGACTGCAAGTTTCTTCGGAAGTGGATGTCATGTAACATAGTCGTAAGATTGGATGTAATCACGCAGGGAGAGCTCCCAATTGTTCATGTCATCCTCGGTATCGGTGTCGATATGAGGGGCGAACTTGAGCAGGGCGATCAGCGGTCGCACACCAATGAAGGTGTACATGCCACGTCCCGTGCTCCACTTGTCCCACGCAAGGGAGAAGGTGTTGAACAGCTCCTCTGACTCGTCGTACAAGTGCGAGTTAGGGATGTGGAAGCAGTGACCGGAGTCGGGGTGGTGCAGGTACTTACACACGTCGTTGCCGCTCGTCCAACACTCAAACCGTAGGCCTTGTGCCTCGAGGAAGCGGACGATGAAGGTCTCGTGCTCGTTGTACACGAAGTCAGATTGGAGTTGCATTGTGCTGAATTCGAAGTCTAGGTTCATTTCCAAATGATTTTGTAGTGGTCGTATTCGTGTCGGTAAATCATACTCGTTGCCATTTGAAGTTGCGGTACTTGTAACACAGGACTTGTACTGCCATACACCATGCGCCTGTGATGTCGCATCGGGTGAAGGATTTGTCGAGGTCTTCGCCGTTGTACATGAGCTCGACGGTCTCGATTTCATTTTCGGTGAGGAAGGCCTCCACCTCGTGACGTTCGTCGTTGGTGATGGTGTCGCATTCACCGTTAATGATGTACGGCAGCAGGTGCTCGTTGACTTTGAAGTCGTAGTCTTGGGTGCTCATTTCTTATAGAATTTGTCGAGGTCAATGGGGCCGTACATATCGTTGTGACGCTTGGTGAAGTAGGCAATGTTGTCGAAAGCCCTGTCGCGGTCCTCTTGGTTTCTCGCGTCCTGAAATCGGGCGCACCAATACTTAATTTTCGGGATGTACCCGTAGGGATATTTCTTGCTCATGATTTCAGGGGGTGTTGCTTTCGTGCTTCCTCAAGATTGTACTCGTGCAAGAGGTCGCGGTAATTGATTTTGTTGATAGGGCCCTTTGAGCCGTCCATGTGCTCTTGAGCTTGGTTGACCAAGAAGTACAACTCCTCAATCATGCGCTTCTCGAAGTGCGGGTTGACGAGGTGGTTGACACCTGAGCGGATCTTCTCGTCAAGTTCTGCCTGTCGATTTTTGAAGGCATGCTCGAGAGCTCTGTGGAGGAATCCTACGAGGTAGGCGAAGTGAACAGGACTGATGTCAGCCGACTGTTGAATCAGCTTGGCGTATGCCAGGGGGCCATTTGCTTTAGCCATTTGAGGTGGTTGGTTTATTGAGGATGAACGCGAAGTCTGTGATGTACAGGATGTAGTGGTCGTCGTTGACCGTGTAGCCGTGGACGTAGATGTCGACAGAATTGAGGTATTTGCAGGCTACTTCTTTAGCCGTGTTGAGACGGTAGTCGTATGCGACAGTCAAGCCGTCGCAGGGCTCATTCGTCTCGGTATCGAGGTCGGCGATATAGACGCGGTCGGAGCCGTCGTCAGTCTTCTCCATCTGTACGAAGAGGGGGCGGTATTGATACATAGTGTTAGCGTTGGTCGTCGTAATGAGCGGTCGTGTTGTGTACACAGTCGCCGTATCTGACTTCTTGGAATTTGAGAACTTTTTCGATGAAGCGTCGTTGCACCTTCGGGAAGCATCGGGCGTCACAGAGGTCGGGGCTCGTGACTACATGATACTCACCAAACTTGCAGGTGTAGTTGACGAGGTACTCGCCGTTAGAATTGCGCATGACTTTTTTGTCAAGCGGCGAGCTGCGCTGTCGAGTGCGGGGGTTGAGAGGGTTGTACATTATATCCACGTTGTGTGTTGCATGTTGAGCCATGGGAAAGCGGTTGCGAGCTGTTTGCGCTTGAGCGGCGGCATGGCGAAGAAGGATTCGATAAGCAGGTACTCGTAGTTCTCCCTGTACAATTCCTTGTCGTGATGCTTGATTGCTCGTTGATAGCGGCGAAGCCTGAGCAAGTTGTTCGAGGTGTTGAGGTAGTCGGGGTTTGGGGTCATTTTTCTAGGATTGTGTGCAGTGTCGAGCAGAGGGGAATGTCGAGCCCCTTCGCGAGATGGGCTATTGTTTCGGCGTCCTCTTCGAGGATGATAGACCCGGTCTGCATTCCACTGCGGTGATGGATGTGCAGGTCGATGAGGTCGAGCTCGTCGCGGTCGTCTACGACTTTGTGAGCCCGGATGTGCGTGATTGGCTCGATGGGGCGGACAATGTCGTCCACAAGGCTGAGAGCCATACATCCGAGGACGCGCATACGTTGTTGATGGGTCATGATGCTGAGATTTTGCGCATGTCCAGGCGGATCTGTGCGGATTTGATTTCGTGACGGCTGAGTTGCTTCAAGACGCTGTTGATGCGTTGGTCAACGTTACTGCGTCGCTTGATTCGTTTGCGTTTCATGAGCGGATGACGTCAATGATGAATATGAGGGTGAAAAACCCTATGGGGAACATGAAGGCTACGAGAGTAGGCATGGTTATTTGTTTATGGGTTAGATGGTAGGGGGGAGTCGAGCC
>Ga0213867_1000879_pt1 | contig 13368 bp, 12 predicted proteins | sample PICome_12_FD_160120 | JGI IMG/M metagenome (GOLD analysis project Ga0213867, IMG submission 160120) | Coastal seawater microbial communities near Pivers Island, North Carolina, United States - PICO540 | ecosystem: Environmental > Aquatic > Marine > Coastal | place: USA: North Carolina... | reverse complement strand
AAGGGAAGTAGTAGTCAACGAATCAATTGCCTGCTCTCCTGTTTCGGAAGAACGAACCTCTGCTAATCCTTTCTTATTCTTGTTATTACTATCGTTGTTGTTGGAGGAGGAGGAGGAGGAGGAGGAAAGAGGACATTTTGTATCATCAGCATTCATAATTCCTAATTTCTTAAAACGGAGAATATTTTCGCATCTAAACTCAACTCTTATAGTGTGATGAGCATTTTTTATCAGTGAATCAAACAATATTCTCTATTTATTTTTTATGATGTAACGAAAGGCTGATGGATCATATTAATCGTTTTGTTTCAGAGAGATGATAAAAAGATGAATTGTTGCAAGTGATCTGTGATCTGTGATCTCGTCTACAATGTACGGGTTAGCTTCGTACTTGTAGAGTAGAGTCTATTGTCTACATATGTATTGGCTATTGGCTCCGGCTCCGCACGCGAAAGAAGGCGAATCACGGTTTGCCACCTTTCTTGGAAAGAATCCTAAATTTTGCAGCTATATATAATTCAGGTGCATGTAGCTTTAGCATGTAGCATATGATTTGGCCATCATGGACATGGTGAGAACTCACTAAAGTACTTAACAACAGATTGGTAGATGACAAATTTCCTTATATAACAGATGAAAATTCCACCTATGTGCAAAGTGCAAAGTGCTGACAGCTGGCAAGGGGGAAGCGTCGTACAGCAGAAGAAAAAAAGATGAACGCATTTGCATTGTCTCGATTCTCGAACACGGTAAATGGTACATTACGCAGAGTGTTCTGAATCTAAATCATTCTACATCTATATTTCATCTCTGCCTTACGTTTCGCTACGGAATTGACGCGACGAGAAACATGACGAGGAACTTGACAAGCTCCCTTTTGTCCTCATCACTACAGTCTGCCACTCAAGGCATGGATGATGACTGTTTTGGTGAACTGAATTTTTTACATTATGCCATGTTCGCAGCGTTTATCTTGTCTGCTCTCGAATTGTTGAACTTCTTAATCAAACTGTCAGGGGAAACTGCGGTAACTCGATTTGGTTCAATATCTTACATTCCCGTTCGCGGAAAGCATCTTGATGAATTGAGCGTGAAGGATTATTTTTTCATATCTCTGAATAAGGCCGCTACCCCGCCTTTTGTATATTTTTTGCTAAGATACCTTTACTTTGAACCGAATTCGCAGTGGGATCTAAGTTTCGGTGAAAGTTTATCTGTTACGACGGTGTTGTTACCGCTTCCCTTTTTATTTATTATTTATGATTTCTTCTATACAATATTACACTGGGCTCTACATATTAAGGCAGTTTACGGCTATATACACAAGCATCACCATCACCAAAAGGCTCCTAGTCGTGCCAACGTCGATGCTGTCAACGTTCATCCGATCGAATTTTTCTTGGGGGAATATAATCATTTGCTGGCAGTTTTCATTTGGTGTAATGTTTGCGGAATGCGTTTGCATATTGTTTCTGTCGTTCTATTTCTGGCGTTGGGTGGCACGATGGCAAGCTTGAATCATACGCGATTTGATATTGAAATTTCACTTCCTTTTGGATTCAGTAGAACGACCTCAAGCAAGCGGCCAAGAAGTAAGTTGACCATATACGATACGAAGGCACATGATGTACATCACCGCATACCTCAGAGCAATTATGGACAATATATTATGTTTTGGGATTGGATTTTTGGAACTTTTCGACCCTACAACAAAAACGATCGCATAAATCCAAAAGCTCAGTTAGATCATAAAATTGGGAAATCGTTGGAATACATTGAAATTGAGGAGAGTTCTCTGAAGAAGTCAAGTTAAAAACACAGATGTCAGAACTTTATTTTCTCTGTAAATTTGTCTTACTAATACTATGAGAGAAATGACTCTTATTTCAAGAAATAAATTTTGAAATATTTCATTTGGTCCCATCATCATGCTGGCAATGACAAAAATTTGAATCGTGCAGTGTTTGGAAATAATGTTTGAAAAATAATCATGTCGCACTGTCTATTGAAAATAGATGTGGATGAGAAATAATTTAGATTTGGTGAAGATAAACGTGACGAATAAATTGACTTTTTCTAGGTGTGGTAAAAATAAAGGCCCTTAGATCACCTCTTCTAGATCCCCATGATATCGTGACAAGTATAACCTTGTCATTGTAATACATTTCAGAAATAAAACAATACAGAAGTAGAAACACAATTTCAGAAAAAGTATCCTCCATGTAGATGTTTGTGAGAATCGACATAGTTAATATAATAAAAGCATACAGTTCAAAAAAAATTAAAATTAATCCAATAGGAGTGACAGGACTTTCTAGTTTGGATACTTCTGCGGTAATCGGAGAATCACTTGAAGGAGGTCAACCAATTCACGAAAACAGATTGAATCCACTCTAAAAATACTACTTCGAAGTAAAACTCTAGTACCTACAAATATTACTACAAATATCATTACGAAAGGGGCATGCACTGGTATCTCAGTCACTTTCCGACAGCAGCTCAATTTTTTGTCATGTGGTGCATTGATGACGGGCGAAGCAGCAACGGGGTACCTACCCTATCCTTAGGTTTCGATTCGAACGAGGGCATTGATGTCCTTATCTTGAACAATACCCTGCCTTTTCGGGAAGACCATTACAATAATCATATAATGTGTTGAATTCAAAGTTCGAGTTGTAATCGGAACTAACTCGTGAACCAACATGAACGACCTTCGCCGAGAATGATATTCCAAAATTTTAAGTATACATACAAAAATAAATCTTATATGATGATATTTCGATTAGTAACTAGTTTACTTATATATACATTGTATTTTAATACATGTACAATGTACATGTACATGTACAATGTATTAGACGTGTGTGTTGAAGATACTAAGGATTAAAAACTACATGATACATGAGAATGACACAAAATAGTGTTTTGTTACTATGTTTATGAGCCTAAATATCAGCCATTCCTGTATTCAAACTTATATCCCTTCAGTTAAGAAGGAATACCTGCTCTGCATTTATGCAATACTCATATCTTTCATGTGTGCATTGGCAGATCAAAATGTGGGAGATCATTTTTGCTGTTGGGATTTGGACAGAATTGGAAATGCTATCTTCGTGGATTTTTCTTCAAGTAAGTCTTCGTATACTTGTGCTTTATATCCGACCTTGGCACTCAATTTTACCTTCCAGGAGTGGGAATGAATGACAGGGAAATACTCGTGGCCTACAATATTTCGAAGGGCCGGAGCGCAGGATTAGAACTCTACGGATCTGATTGTTTAACTGAAGCTGAGGAAAATGTAATCAGCGTATTTCACACTCAATATGATCCTCTTTTCGTAGATTCAACTCAAATTAGTAATACACATGAGGCTTTTATAGCGTATGTTGACGTACATACTACCAATCTTACAAACTCATCAATTTACAGCTATAATGAGACAACAAATGTTGGTACTGTGGAAATGTGCCTCAGAGTTGATTTATATTTAGATGAAGACGTGGACGGAGACGGTTTAGCATGGGATTCTATATCTTTCCATAAGACAATTCTAACAATCAATATAGATATGGCGAGGGACTTCTCGATGTATATACAGGCTGATGAGGATGAAGAATCTCGGTTCTCAACAAATGCGGGCGTGGAATATGATCTATCGGTAGGTTAAGCAAAGACAACTACGTTTTAGTTTTTCAAATGTGTCGCTAAATATTTACTATTAGGCATGTGTCTGTAAAAGAGAGTCTCGCCAATGTACTTCAACAACCGTCGATCAAAATACAATTGTTGATTTATGCATATTCAACAACAACGATGGATTTTTAATTGATAAGTTTCAGTCAATGATTTTAACACAATCGAACCCTGAAATGACTTTAACTGTGACAGCAATATCCAACAATGAAGCAAGTGACTTAACTGCAGTGACTATCGATGATGATGGTAAAGGGGCAATAATTTCAACGAGGATGGTTTCCGCTTTCTTTTCAAACGATCCTCCTCCCCCTGTGAAAATTAGTGGTGTCGCAGAGCTCTCATTCGGTCGTAGAAGAGCTCAGTCTGAAGAAAATGAGGCATCTGGGATATTTGCTATTGATCTGCCATTACAAAGTGAAACCGAAATGGACGCTTTATCTGTGACATCTTCGGTTGATATGGCCCACAAAGACTCGCAGATTGTTATATCATATTCTTTGGGATTTCTCCTAATGATGTCTCTATTTCGATGATTTTGGGATTGAGTTACTACACTTTTCAAATCAAATATTCGTATATCTGGTAATTGAATTGATGAGCTCAGTAATTTAGGAATTCATAACCTCATCACGTATTGAGGCATCAATGCAATGCAATTCATCTATATTCTTTGGGTGTAGATCATTTTAATTCCTTAATATGTGACAACTAGCTATGACTACAATTACTAAATGGCATGAGCTTCCTGCGATTCAAAAAACCTATCATTTTTATCCACACACCAAAACAATATAAATGAGTCTGTTTAATCGTATCTTAATCATCGGACTATATTTAAAATGAATGCCTCGCTATTTTACAGCCCTTGTCCCATTTTACGCGCTACTCTCCTCTTTTGCACGATTGAGCTGAGTTTTAACAACATTCATACAACGAGCAACATGTTCAGGAGTGATTTCTTTCGTTTCAGCACATTCAACCATCATTTGATGCACAAATTTTGTCTTCGCATCGTTAACAGAACTTGCAAAATATCTCTGCTGCACAGCATCAAGCAAACGAAACTGAGCGGATACTGTAACCAAGGCACGAGCAATCTAAAAACAAGCACATTGCAAGACTTCAGATAAAATTAAAAACGGATTAATAAAAATTTTCATGTACTCACCACTCCATCAATTATTTCTTCCATTGCACCTTGGCTTCCGTCAAAGTAAAGTGTCGAAAAACGGGTGTCTTCAACTACAGCCGAGTCGTCATCAGCAGTCGCCTCAACTAAATCTGCTGAATTAGGTTCCCAATCCGATCCTTGCTTTCTCCAACAACACGTACATTGCATACTTAGATCAAATACAAGCCTGTCACTCACAAACGCTACATCTACTTTCGTCTTTTCAGGGTATCCACCCTCCTTGTAGCTGTCATAAAGCAAAACTCGGAGCGGGACTGTCACACTTTCTTTCACATTTGTCAAGCTGTCTTCATCCTCCAACACATGAACACGACCATCGTGTGGCAATAGTTTCGCTCCCCACCATCGCGTCATTGTCTTTGAGCCATCATCCTGCACGTCCCAATGGACTTCGATGCGATCACCATCCTTCAAATTTGAAATTTTACAAATATCCGTCATATCTTTAACAGCCGAAATAGAAGCAGGTTGTACACGTTTGTTCGCACTGGCAGGATCAGACGACGAGGACTCCAACACAGCCAACGGACGTTTACGACCTTCCTGCTGTGTATTCGATACTTTAGATATATCGCATTTCCCTTCCTTCAAGGCATCTTTTGTTGCCGCCGTGGAACAGGGCTCACGGGCCTTGGTGACATTTTCATGATTAACTACATTTTCCACGGATTCGCTCATAATTTTCGTTTCTATACTGAGATCTTGTTTCCTATAAATGAATTGGATTTGAAATTTGAAGCATTGAATGTAATAATGTGATTAACATATATACAATGTGATGACAATGTATTACTATTTGCAATTCGGTTTCGAAGATGCCTGTCGGTCGCAGGTCAATCTTCTTATCCGTATCTTTTTCGTCCGTTCCTAATACAAAAAGTGACTAAATTGGCGCCATTTTGAATTTCTTAGCACTTCCACTTTGCACAGCGCAGATGAAGAGTAAAATTTTGAAAAATTAGATCGGGTTGAAGGTTCACCGATTCATTATCCCATAAGTCTAGCGCACCATATACATCTGAAGTAGATGTTCATTGTTAAGCAGTATGAAGTATGAAGTTGAAAAATTAAACTGCCAGCCGATATGTTGCTCGATGTCATCGGATAATTAGAAGATACTTTTCCATCACATCATATCATATATATATATATGTTACGAGCACGGCAATTAAACGTCGAGAATCGTCTTCCAAAAGCAATCTAGGTAAAAGCTACAGACTGTCCATGTTTCGTTCCACTTAAAAATAGAAGCTACGCCATTTTCGGGATGATGTCCATGGAGTAGTGCATGTAGATTGGCAACGAAATAAAAGTAGCAACGAAAAATCTAAACGAACAAAAGGGAAAAATCGTCCAGATTTTTGAAACATCCATAAACTGAAAATGACTCATCATTAAACGTATGTAATAGCGGGCTTGATGATTGCACCGTTGTCGCTGGTTACTACATTTCATAACAAAAATTAAAATAAACATACGCAATGCTAATGGATTTCTCTCACGATAATCAATGGAACAAAAATAACCATGCGAAGCACAAATCTATTGCTCATCATATATGTTTTTTCCCTCATCATTATTTTTTGTAGACAAACACATGAATCTGAGCAAACAGCCATTGACTAGGACCTGTCGTATATCTGATATGGTATTAATACCACTTACATCTCCTTGAAGACTTCAAATTATTGACGTAATCTCTTTCCACTCTACGAGATCTTCTACTGAACAATTTTGTACCTTGTGCAAATCTGAGAAAAGGAACAGAGAGTACTTTTTACAGATGACACACTTTACACTCGTTACTGAATCCGGGAGAATTAAATCGCCACTTCCAACTCAAAGCTCAATTAATCTGTGAAGCTTGAACGAACTAAGCATCATTCATTTCCTTTGACTTCAAATATTCATGAAGTATGAGGATACTATCCTTGAAAGAAATCTATGTCATACATTTTGTAGCATTGTAAAATAAAAAGAAATAACGCAACAATAAAAACCAACAATAGAAAATTAAAGATGGTAAGGATGAAGTCCTTGGTATTTCTGTTTTATTCACAAGTTTGTACTGTTCGACGAATAAACTCAAACTCTTTTCGAAGAAAATCTTTCAAGTATCGGTTGCATTCTCCTGAAAGCTCTAGCTACCGGTTTCCTTGGCGCACTACCAATATTGTGATAAGTAGTTATTACAATCATCAGTACGATATGCCTCTTATGAAGATACAATATCGCAATCTACATTTTAAACACTACAGAGAATGGAATGAATAAGATATATATATATATGACTTGTAACAGCCTGATCTTTTATTTGAAAAACGAACAAATATTTTACAATGAAGGAGAAATGACGAGATATTAGAGACAACCGAATGGGAACAAGCATCTGACTGAGAGAGTGGTAAATCTGACGGAGAACAGATGGAGGAGACCATCGCAGATGATATGATCTTCATTTCTAAATAAGGACTTCAAGTATTCCTCAAAAGTTAGTACCTAAGAGCCCCATTAATAATAATCCAACCAATCCTAGACCATGTGCAATAACTCCAACATTCTCCATGGAGTTCCCAGCGCAAATAGTGCTGTAATTTACAGCTGCGATGGAACGATTTGCTCGAAACTAATGAAAAATCAAAGCCGAGACTTGAAGACAAGAATGAAAACCTGGTCCGAGATGTGTATTGAAAAGATGACAAGTGGACTCTCCCACCCGCAAAACTTTGAACAACAGCGACAAATAAACAAAAAACGTAAACATAGATGGTGTCCGTATGTCTCTAAAACTTTTGGAATACCGGTATATAGAATGTGTGATATTTATTCATGATCTTCTGAAAGAGTCTTCAGTCTTCAGTACCTAAACTCATCCGAGCCCCTGTGTTAATACTGGTAATGCGAAGACTCATTTTTGAATGGTCAGGAGCGATTTAAATTTGGTGCCAAAGTAGATGTGTGATTCCTGACGCATGCGAGCCATCCAAAATGTCCGTCAAGCGACTTGAAGCAGCACGAGTACACCACATGGCAACATAGATTCGCGTAAGAACGCTTTTCTGATACGACTGATGCTGATGCCTTCTTATCCCTCAACTCTATTAACACATTCATACTTGACTTTATTTGCAAAACCAACATAGTTTCAGGACCTAAGGCTGAGCGTGTTGGGGAAAAAATCGCAAACAAGCTTTCTCAAAAATGTCTAGATTGTCACCGGAGGAATTATCTAGCGGAGCATTGCTCATGAACATAGCTCGCCAGCCGTTATCAAAGAAATCAAAACTTTTGGCACGTTATCGTGCCGAAAGTTTGCATCTAGATGATTATACTGCTTCAAAGAAAATAACATATGCAAGGAATAGGTCTCAATCTGATGGGTTTTTGAGTCTTGTTGCAGCGAGCGAGCATTTGGATCAAGCAACTCATTCCTCTGCCGAAGATTCGATAGAGACAGCCCCATCTTCAGCATCCTCGTCAGAGTTTTCAAAAAAGCAGGATATTGTAACATCGGCAGAAAAGAAAGAAGGCTGGGTCGGTGCCTATTCGGTAGGTTCAGTAACAAATTTACACGATCTCATGAGGTTTGTTGTTCTCACAAAGCTTCACTGTATACTAACTCTGTAGCCAGAAAGTCGAAAACTTCGGATTGAACGTTTTTTAAGATCACGGGTAAGGCATTCCTATTTTCCGACGATTTAAATTTGTGCTTACCTTTTCCAAATTTTACAGCAAAAACGTGTTTGGACAAAAAAAGTAAAATATGACGTGAGGAAAAATTTCGCAGATTCTAGATTGCGAGTGAAGGGTAGATTCGTGAAAAAGGAGGATGAAATGCTAATGCGCGACCTTATGTCCATAACATAGTGAATTTGTAACGTCCATTCGCGATATGTTAGTTTTTGTCGGGAGGCTTCATGTCTCTCAGTTTTTGTATACCAAGAGGTTGGGTATTCTTTCACGTTGTATCCTTCGCTATCAATTGTTTTGATTAATATTATTATAGATCAATCATCAAAATGTAGGTTTTTTTCGTGTTGAACTGTCGTGTAAGAATTCTACACATGGACATTAATAACTCCATTGGTTGGTCGGTTGGAAACTTGGTTCATTGACAGGTTTGTAATGAAAGGTTGATTTAAGATATCTACAACACGAAGTGTCTAGAGAGAGGACACTTGCTTAGAGAGTTCAATACTATTTGAAGATAGTTTGACGCGGCGAAGGATCTTACATCTATGCAAACGAACAAATGAGGCGTTTTGTTAGGATAAACCACTTGATTTCTTTTTCTAGGATAATTTTAATGAAAAATAAAATCTTGACGAAACATTTGATCAAAAAAATACTTAAAAAATTAACTACCGATTGTGCAAACATGAAAATATATCAATTACTGGAGGAGGTTGTTCATTACTTGCTATGCAAGAAAAATGGATAGACCAGCAAAGATTGGTGTTTCCACTGTACCGGTATGCTTTTATTTTGTCGACTTCCAGTATTGTACCACAGGTATTGTACATTGTACCAGCTATAAGGTATAAATTAGACTGTGTGAGAAAGTTAGCGCCCCTCTACGTTTTACGTTCACATGCATGAAAACGTACAATAGTCAAAAATCAAAAATCCCAAAGTTGACTCTACCGTAATCGTGTACATGTACTCGGATGCCGGATGTTTTGTTACATGATCGGATGATACATGATTTATCGCGGATATCCTATTTTTTCAATCGGTTGGAATAATTTTTTCCAGGCCTCTTTTTAGACGACGAAATAGTGTTAGGATTCGATATAGTTCTTCATTTTACACCAACCCATTGATGATTCGAAGGCATTCTCTGTAGAATATCTCAAGAATCGTGGCGCAATGGACACCAATGTTTCTGAGGAACAGGCAAGGTTGGATAATTTCCTGACGACTCTCGAGTCAAAGTTGAAGAATCCATTCACGTCGATTGAAGTAAAGAAATTGATTAAAGATCAGCAGCATACCGAGGACTTATCGCGGGTATTTTGTAAGCTTAATAAGGCAGCAAAATGCCGAGTTCTCGTCGGGTTGTTGCTTATGGATAAGAATGAAATAAATTCATTTGAAACTGTCGGTAACCCTCGTTCTTCTGGCATGTCCCACTCGCTGAATATTATTGAGGAGATATTGAAATCAGATGACGAAGATGATTGGGTCAAGGTTTTGGCAGAAATAGTTCAGGAAAAAATTTCATCTATTACACAAGAATGCGTTCGCGTAAAATCGACTGCAGAAAACATTTGGAAACAAATAGAATCGTCATTTGCATCAATGGAGAAGGACTTGCAAACTGTTAATGATCCTTTGCCACAAATCGCACCTTATTTCTATTCTTTGGCTGATCCAGGAGGATCTCCTAGCGAGAATATCAATCCACATTTTGAAGTTCAATGGAGTGCATCAATATTGTCCGTGGATAAGGAATTGGAATCAAAACGCGGGGTACCTGATGTCACAGAGGACAATGCAAAAATATCAGACGCGAAGGAACGCAAGGCAAATGTAACTTCAAGTAAATCAATAACAATCGATTCCAAACAGCATCGAGGAGGACAGAAACCTATACGACCGCTCGGAATAACTAAAAGTGGCATTCGGGGCCCGTCTAAGAATGCTCCTATGAAACGTTACGGCGTAGCAGCTGGAGCCAATGGAGTGAAGAAGAGTAACATTAAGGCGCTTCAGGAGAGAAGAAAACAGCAGCTAAAGCAAAATCAAGAAAAAAATTTATCCACAGCTTCACAACGACAGGCTTCCTTGGGGATGAATCGAGTCATGAGAGCTCGGGCCAGACAAGAGGCGCACCGCACTAGTGCTCATAGGGCTGCAAACAAGTTTTCTGGGCTATCCGGATCTGCTGGTAGTCGGTATCAGGGAGCCGGATCTTCAAAAATGAGAATGATTGATGTTTCTGATGTAAAAGATCTGGAGGAGAAGAAGAAAGTTGTGACAGAAGAGCGGACAGATGCTGAAACGAATTCGAAGAAGAAGCGAGGAGTGAAGACAATCGGAAATGGTGAAAACAAGACCACTCAAAAGCCAGGACAAACAGACGAAAAAAGTAACGGTGATGGGGAACCTTCGAGAAAGAAAGCGCGATCTGAGAAGGAAGATTTTGGTAAAGGCTCGAAGACATCTATCCCGACTAGCAATCAACAACCAAGTAAACTTGATGACAAAGATTCGTATAATGCTAATGCACTATCAAAAAATGAAGGTGTACCAATTTCGGCTCCTCAAACGGTACCAGCTTGGCACCAATTGCTAGAAAAGTCAAATAAATTGAGTGGCATAGATAGGCAGCGTGTCAAAGACTTTTTCACTTCGCAATCTAACCCGACGCCTGGCGAAAGTATATATAAAATGAAACTACATGAAGAGAAAATAGCCCAACCTGATGGAAGTGTAATCAAGGAGACTCATTACCTTGAGCTAGACTATGCCACAATGGGATTCAAGAAATTGCGGAAGACAAAGAAAAAATAAAATAAGCATTAGAGTTACATCTAAAACTTATCTTTGTCGCCTGATCTTGATGGTAACACGTACGAAAATTTCGACTTTTATGTGTCCTTCTGATTACAGTCCAATTTGCGTACAATTTCGCCGTCTGATAGAATCTAGAGAGGTTTTATCAACACTCAAAGTCATGAGAAACGTCACTCAGTCCTATGAATAGCTAAGATGAAACTGTTATTTTTAATTTAAGATTACTTCCAAAGGTTGCACTTCACCAAGTCCAACATACACCCCATCGACAACCAAAACTCTTCCTTTTACTTACGTAATAGTAGTGTTACATTAAAATGATTTGTCGTCATGATCAAAGAGTACGAGCATTATATGAGTAAAATATATGAGTGTGTCATATTTTAAAATTGTTCTTATGGACATAGTGCTTGCATTCTACAAAATACAAATGATAGGAATAAGGCACTTCGTAACAACTTCCAGGTATGTTGGTGGGGTATCAAAAGGAGGTGTGAAATATTCTCCAAAGTAGTAATGTTGGAAAACAATCTAGTCATGGACTCCGAGTTCATTTTAGCACTGAGGCTCTTTTTCTTCGTATGTCACTCTCCCTTCTTCAAGTTGAGTAGATAAATTATATACGCTTTCCCTCGACAAATTAGATGTTTTCAGTCGCCTGCGAATCCGCATGGGCAAAGCCGACATTCTATTCACGAGACCAACCTTTTTACGAACTAAACGTTGAGACCATACTTGTGAGAAAGTATCCCATGACGAATCTGGTGTGATTAATTCAACGTCTTCGCTCTGCGGAGCATTAAGTATTTGACAAAAAAAGTCAACACGGGGGGCCAATACTTTCACGCTTTTCTCACACTGCTCTATAGAAAGTGAAATGAGCTCTTCTGGAACAACACGTCCAGTTTCTTTACCTCGCTTTCGAGCGCGATCAAATATAGCATCTGTGGGCGCCTGTACATGAATGATTGCGAGTTTGATATTCTTATACAAGTTGCGCTTTCTCTCAAAATCGCCTTTATACCACTCAGAGTCTCTCAGTGACCCGTCCACAAGTACGTTCTTTCCTTCCTCAAGAGCTTTCAATTGCAGTATTTCGGCAATATAGCCAGCTTCTCTCATTGTTAATTCTCCAGCTTTCAACGAATCTCGAGTAGCATATTCTGGCCATTCTGGAAAATCACGACGTATCTCATCTGGATCCACTTGAACGAATGAAACAAGGGGGAAGCGTCCAGAATTTTTAAGCGTCGTGATGGTGTGACCTTTCCCAGCTCCCTTCAAGAAAAATGAGTATTTAGTGGACGTGGATCAGAAAAATATTTAGACATAAACTTCCACAAAGTATATAACAGATTGATACGCACCATAGCACCAGCGGTGAACACACACCAAGGCTTCTCTGGGATCGATCCAATAAAACCTTCTGCGTCCCAAACAATACTAGAACTATATTTTTGTATTATCTCATCCTGAAAAAGCTGTCTCTCTTTAGTATAATTTTGGTGGTATGTATAATCAAGTGAAGCTCTTAATTCCTGGTATTTGCCAAAAAAGCACATGTGCTCGGCAGTGTAGTTCCATTCTGTTGACTCTTCATAATTATACGACGTTTGTACTTCAAAGTTGTCCAACGTTGTCATCACCTCCTATCGTCGTCCAAAGAATAAAATCTCCAATGAATATAAACCTGAATCCGTAATTGGTGGAGTGAGTAAGTTAGTTAGGGTTAGATTACAGAATCATACAACTGGAGCATACCTATAACTCTTATGTTTTTGACATCTACGCGTATCGCATCCTTATGTCATACATACATACATATATTTGTTATGGACGTACTCGTACGTTATGAAGGGGAAACTTGTTGTCAAGAGTGTTGTTGTGAGTTGTGAGTATGAGTACGAGTAGATCTAGATCTAGATCTAGAGAGCCTACGAGCGTACAGAGTACGAAAGTTC